>WNGJ01016785.1_pt1 | contig 13480 bp, 10 predicted proteins | sample 5400611 | NCBI WGS metagenome assembly WNGJ01 (sample SAMN13153375, study PRJNA577476) | soil metagenome | isolation source: 40 cm soil or saprolite under Garry oak tree replicate 1 | place: USA:California | collected 2016-06-15 | reverse complement strand
TGGCCATCGTGCTCGCTCTGGCGACCGTAGCGGTCTGTGTGTTGGCCGCGATGAACTTCGAGCACGAAAACGGGCTGGAAGTTCCGACGGATGGCGTTTGGTGGGTTGAGGCGAACGGTGGCTTGAAAGCGGAAAGGGTTCCGTCTAGCTCACCGGGCCATCGTGCGGGAATACGCACCGGGGACATTCTTGTCAGTGTGAATGACCGCCCGACCCCACGTGTCGCGTCGCTGGGTCGCGAGATGTTTCACAGCGGCATCTGGGCGCATGCAACCTATTCCATCCTCAGACCTGTGCCGCAATCGGTCGATCTGCACGGCGCGACACGACTCGATATCCAGGTGATCCTGGAGCCGAAAGACCGGTCCATCAATCAGGGGCTGCGGTTTATCGCGCTCGTCTACCTCTGCATCGGGATCTATGTCCTGTTCCGGCGCTGGACCGCCCCGAAATCCATTCACTTCTATGTCTTCTGCCTGGCCTCTTTTGTGCTGTACGGCTTCAGATCAACGGGCGAGCTAAGCTGGGCCGATTGGGGCAATATGGTGGCGCAGGCGTTACAGCCGGCCCTCTTCCTGCACTTTGCCGTCAGCTTCTCGGACAACTACGCCTCCGACCAGCGCAATCGCTTCAAACGGCGGCTGATCTGCGCCTTGCTGTATCTGCCGGGAATCTTCCTTCTTGGGCTGCAGTACACGGCGATTCGCTTCTGGTCGGCGACCGAGGTTCTGCTTCATCGGCTGGATCAGATTTCGCTTGGCTATCTCGCTCTGTATTACGTCATCGCTGCCATCGTCTTCCGGTTGCGGTACCGCCATGCTGAGTCAGGTCTGGAGCGTCAGCAACTGAAGTGGCTTACCCGTGGCACCTTGCTTGCCGTCATTCCCTTCACCCTGCTCAACGTGATTCCCTATCTCGCGGATTGGGCGATGCCGGTTCCGCTGACGAAGCTCTCGGGATTGTCGCTTGTGATCCTTCCGTTGACCTTTAGCTGGGCCATCGTCCGCTACCGGCTGATGGACGTCGATCTCATCTTCAAGCGCGGCGTCACCTACACCCTCGCCACGGCCTTGCTTGTTGGTGTGTACTTCGGCGTCGTCGCGGTTACCGGCGAGATCGTGCACAGCCGCCTTTCTCCGCAGTTCGGTTTCTGGGGTCTGTTAGCGGCTATCATCATCGCCGGCATCGCCTTCGAGCCGCTGAAACGGACGATTCAGGCGTGGGTCGACCGCGCCTTCGATCAAAAACGGTTCGACTACCGCGAGACGCTGGTCGAGTTCGGCCGCGGCATCAACTCGCAGACCGATCTGCGTGCTCTGCTCGATTCCATCGTGGAACGTCTGCCCCAGGCTTTGCTTGTAACCCGTGTCGCGGTCTTTCTCGCGTCGGAGGGCGACGGTCGACCAGGCAGTGCTCGACACTTCGATCTGGCCGCATCGCATGGCCTCACGAATCTGCAGGCCGCCGATCTGCGAGCGATGGATGTTCGCTTCCTCGATTTCGACAGGCCGGGTGCAAACAACCACATCTTCCTGGAGAATCCGCAGCACGTCCTTCGTCTGCCGGAGGCCCAGCGCCACAGCGCCGGAAGACTTGACCTAAACTACTACCTTCCCTGCCGCGTCGCCAATCGCGAGGGAAGCGGCACCCGAACCGTCGCAGTGATTGGCCTCGGCCGAACCGATGACGGCGACTTTCTCTCCAGTGAAGACATGGAATTGCTGGAATCACTGGCCGGATACATCGGCATCGCCATCCAGAACGCGCAGCTCTATCGCCGATTGGAACAGAAGATTACGGAGTTTGAAAGCCTCAAGGAGTTCCACGAGAATATCGTCGAGTCGATCAACATCGGGGTCTTCGCGGTCGACCTCGACGATCGCATCGAGAGCTGGAACACCCAGATGGAGAGCATGTACGAGAGGCCGCGCGCCGAGGTTCTGCATCAGCCGATCTCCGCCGTGCTGCCGCCGGAGTTTGTCGCCAGATTCAACAGCGTCCGCGAGGAGCATGGCACGCACACGCTGTATAAATTCCGCCTGACGCTTCCCAACGGAAGCGAACGTATCGCCAATATCGCCATCGCACCGCTGGTCACGCGTAACTTCGTCGCTGTGGGCCGCATCATTCTGGTCGACGACATCACCGACCGCATTCAGTTGGAGGCTCAGCTGACCCAGTCGGAGAAGCTGTCGTCCATCGGCTTGCTGGCTGCGGGCGTAGCGCATGAGGTGAATACCCCTCTGGCGGTCATCTCGAGCTATACGCAGATGCTGACCAAGCATATGCGCGACGATGAACGCCTCGCTCCGGTGCTCGAAAAGATCACCCAGCAGACCTTCCGCGCCTCCGAGATCGTCAACGGCCTGCTCAACTTCTCGCGAACCAGCGGGACGGAGTTCACCAGCTTGAACCTGAACGATCTTCTCGGTGACACCATAACTCTCCTGGAGCATCAGTTCAAGACATCTCAGATTCGCGTGGAGACGAACTTCGATCCACACCTCGCACGCATTCACGGGAATCAGGGCAAGCTGCAACAGGTCATTCTGAACCTGATGTTGAACGCGAAGGATGCGATGTTCGGAACCCCGAACGCAACGCTCAAGATCGCGACCTTCAACGGAGCCGGACGCGTGCTGGTACGCATCCAGGACTCCGGAGGCGGCATCGAACGGGAACATCTCCACCGCATCTACGACCCGTTCTTTACGACGAAGACCAAGCCGCAGGACGGGGCGCATAAGGGCACCGGCCTCGGCCTTGCCGTCAGCTACGGAATCATGCAGGAGCATGCCGGCAAGATCCATGTCGAGAGCGAGCTCGGCGTAGGCACTGCCTTCCAGTTGGAGTTCCCATCCTCCGGCACTCGTCCCGCAATCGCTGCTGATGCGCCTAAGAGCAGTGTGCAGGACATTGAGAGGAAGACGATCCATGTCTGAAATAACTGAGCTCGCCGCCGAGACTCTTCATCTGCAACGCACGGCGCGTGTGGCCGGAGATCCACGCATCCTCATCATCGACGACGAGGATGCGATTCGCGAATCGCTCGACACTCTGCTGACCCTGGAGGGCTTTGCCGTCAGCACCGCCTTCGATGGCCCGTCGGGCATGGAGTTGTTATCGCGCAACGAATACGATCTGCTGCTCCTGGACCTCGCTCTTCCCGGGCAGAGCGGTATCGACCTCCTGCCTCGCATCGTCGAGATGCAGCCCAATCTTCCAGTCATCATGATTACCGCGTACGGCACGGTCGGCAACGTCGTCGACGCTATCCGTGCGGGTGCGGAGAACTTCGTCCAGAAGCCGTGGGACAACGAAAAGCTGCTCGCCGACATTCGCGCCGCCGTTGCCCGGCACCGTGCCGAAGAAGAAGTCGTCCAGCTCAAGCGCACCCTGAAGCAGCGCTACAACTTCGAAAATATCGTTGGCAAAAGCGAGCCGATGCTCCGCCTCTTCGACCTCATCGCCCAGGTTGCTCCGAGCCGTTCCACCGTTCTCATCCAGGGCGAGAGCGGTACGGGTAAGGAACTCATCGCGAAGGCAATTCACGCCAACTCGCCCCGCCGCGACCGGCCCTTTGTTCCAGTCAACACCGGCGCAGTGCCTTCGGAACTGCTGGAATCGACGCTCTTCGGCCATGTCAAAGGCGCCTTCACCTCAGCCGTTACGGCAAAGAAAGGCCTCTTTGAAGTCGCCAATGGTGGCACCCTCTTTCTCGACGAAATCGGCACGATGGGCATGGACATGCAGGCGAAGATCCTGCGCGTCCTGCAGGACCGCCGCTTCATGCACCTTGGCGGAGTTCAGGAGATCCAGGTCGACGTCCGCATCATTGCCGCGACCAACGTCAACCTGCAGGAGGCCGTGCGGGAGGGCCGGTTCCGCGAAGATCTGTTCTATCGGTTGAACGTCATCAGTCTGGAACTGCCGCCACTCCGCTCCCGCCGCGAGGACATTCCTCTTCTCGCCGCTCACTTCCTGAAGTTCTACGCGGAAGAGAATGGCACGGAAGACCGGTCGCTCTCGCCAGAGGCGATGCGCATCATTATGGATTATGAGTGGCCGGGCAATGTGCGCGAACTCGAAAACGCCATGGAGCGCGGCGTTGTCCTTTCCACCTCGCGGACGATCAGCCCCGATCTTCTGCCGACACAACTGACGGGAAGCACCTACTCCGCGAGTCTTCTGGACCACCAGCCCAACGCTTCCCTCTTCGACCTGATGGAAGAGATTGAACGCCGCATCATCTCGGATCGTCTCGAGCGCTGCCACTGGAATCAGACCGACGCAGCCGAGTACTTCAAGATTCCGCTCTCCACGCTCAACCAGAAGATCAAACGCCTCAACGTCGAAGTGAAAAAGCGCGCGCGCGATTAGCTTCCCGGCTGAATGACGATCTTCATTGAATCAGCCTGCGGATGCGACGCCAGGTCTATCGCCGCGATTGCGTCCTCCAGCGAAAAACGGTGCGAGATGAGGTTCGTCAGATTGAATCCGGTGCGGTAACCATCGAAGACCAGCCGGTTGACATCCTCATTGAACGAAACCGACGAGCTGTACGAGCCCATTAACGTCTTCTCGTCCATGCAAACCGCGGCAGGATCGAACGGCGCCTCACCATGCTGTGTCTGAGCGAAGAGCACAACGCGTCCGCCGGGTCGCACTGCCTCCATCGCTACCTTGATCAAGGTATTGCCGCCCACCGCAAGCAGAGCGACATCGGCACCGCGTCCTTCCGTGGCAGCCTTTGCCGCCGCGGCAACGTCCCCCCGCGCATCGAGCGGATGATCGAGCCCAAACTTTGCTGCAATCGCGTGACGCTCAGGATACAGATCGCTGGTCAGCACGGTAGCTCCAGTCTTCCGTGCCAGAGCGGCCAGTAGAATCCCGATCGGACCCTGACCGATCACCAACACCGTCTCATCGGACTGCAGGTTGAGCAGTTGGATTGCTTTGTAACAGGTGTTGACGGGCTCCAGAAACGCAGCCTGTTCGAACGGAATCTCATCGGGAATCTTCACTAGACCACGGCGCACAATCCAATCCATCACACGGATGTACTCGGCGAAGCCACCGCCGGAGGGAGCAAAGCCGGCGGTGCATCCCACCTTCTTGTAGACCTCGCACTGTGCGAAGGTCTTCTTGCGGCAGTAGTAGCACTCGCCGCACGGGATGTGATGGTATGCCATCACGCGGTCGCCGACTGCGAAGCCGCTGACCTCCTCGCCAACTCGCACAATCGTCCCCGCCATCTCATGTCCGAAGACGCGCGGCGCATCATGCGAGCCGGTGTGAATCTTCTTCAGGTCGGTCCCGCAGATTCCGCAGGTGTGAATCTTGACCAGCACCTCACCCACGCTGATCTCCGGCACTGGTATCGTCTCGACGCGGACATCGTTCACGCCGCGATACACCGCAGCGCGCATGGTCGCTGGCACCGCATGAACGTTGCTAGATACTTCCGGTTCGAATGAGCTTTTCGACATTTTTGTCTTTCATGAACTTCAGGATTAAGTCTCGCATGGCTTCTGCAGCGCGTGCACTGTTCTTCCCGAGATGCAGTAGAGATGGCCAGTACCTGGGTCGAACAGCAATATAGGCGAGGAACCGCGCCATTCGCATCTGCCCTCTTCGGTCGATGAATGGATTCAAATCCGGAAGTGTCGCACCGGCTGCATCGGACACGCCTTTGATACAGAGCATCGGAATTCCGTGCATTTCCGCGAGCCGTGCGACTGTTGCTGCCTCCATGTCGACCAGAACGGCTCCCCGGTAAGTTCCTGCCAGACGCGTTTTTTCGCCCTCATCAGCGACACGCACGGTTGTTACCAATCGCCATTTTCTTTCTCCTTCGGTCAAGCTGAACTGCTCCCCGGTCTGCGCATCGATCACAATCGTTGGAACCTGAACTGTTCCCGGGGCCACTCCTGCATGCAGCGAGCCTGCCCAGCCAACCGAGAGCAGCATATCTACCGGGCCATCTGAGACAGCGTTCGCATAAGCCCGCAGTGCGGCATCGGCGCCCATTCCTGCGCAGACGGCGATCCAGGTGTCTGCGCCGCGAGAGAGCATCCACTTCGTTATTCCTCTCTCATTTGTGGCCACGCGTTTCCAGCCCTTGACGAGAGGTTTCAACTCACCCGGAAGCGCCGCAATGATCGCGATCCTCATCGTCGAGGCGCGTATCCGTGCGCGATAAACCAATCGATCGCCGCCCGCAGCGCGGGATACACCGGCAATACCTGAAACCCAAGTTCACGTTCAGCCTTCGCCGAAGAGGCAAACATCATCTTCTTCCCCATGCGAACCGCTTCCACAGTGGCGCGCGGCTCCTTGCCCCTAAGCTTGCCGGTGATCGTCTCATCGAAGAGCGCAAAGGTCATCGCAACAGCATGCGGAACCTTTCTCTTCGGCGAAGGCAGACCGGTGATGACCGACATGCGATCGAGAATCTGTTTCAGCGTAAGGTTCTCTCCACCCAGAATGTAGCGTTCGCCCGGCGTTCCACGTTCGAGCGCGACTAGGTGCATCCGGGCGACCTCAGCCACGTCGACGAGGTTCAGCCCCGTGTCCACGTATGCGGGAAACTTTTTGTTGAGAAAGTCGACGATAATCCTGCCTGTCGGCGTGGGTTTGGCGTCGCCCGGGCCGATCGGTGTCGTGGGATTCAGGATCATGACATGCTGTCCCGTCTTTGCAGCTTGTATGGCCTCGAGTTCGCCCAGGAACTTCGATCGTTTGTAGTGCCCGATCATATCCGCTAACGCAACGGGAGTCTCCTCGTTCACGATCGTTCCGTCGGTTTTGAAGCCCATGGTCGCAACGCTTGACGTGTAGACAACCTTGACCACACCTTCTTCTCGCGCTATGCGAAGCAGTTCGCGTGTACCCTCGACATTGGCCGCGTACATCTGTTGCGGGTCGCGAACCCATAGGCGATAGTCGGCCGCTACATGGACAAGCGCGTCGCATCCTCGAATCGCAGATCGCAGCGACTCAGGCTGTCTAAGATCGCCGACGACGATCTCGGCAGGCAGACCCTCGATTGCAGCGAGACTGCTGGTCTTCCGGGCGAGCAGACGCAGTTCTGCATTTTGCCCAGCATAGGCGCGGGCGACGTGGCTGCCGACAAATCCGGTGGAACCTGTAAGAAAGACCTTCATCTCGAAGGAGGAAGGATAACGCAACTTGAGGCAGGAACGATTTGAGAAGATGCGTCGTCTCCCAGTGCCTGGCTACCGCGGCGCGGGGTCAGCAGGATCGCATCGCCAGTTGCGGTCAGCACCATGTCCAGCGTCATTCCACTTCTCAGATCGAGCGCAGTGGCGATGCTCTCGGGAAGCGCGATGCAGCCGCAATCCTGAATGATGACCCGTTCCATGATCTGTTTCGTCCTCTTAATCGAGCTTCTCAGGCTCGATCTGGATATTCCGCTCGCCTGCCGCCTTCTTCTCCCAGTACTTCTTCACCCAGGCCTCGAAGGTTTTGCCTGCCGCCGTATCCCGCCCAGTGAACGCGAGAGCAGCGATATCGGAGTAGGCGATGTTCACTTTGGCCGGCGCGTTGGCTGGTATGATGCGAACGAAGGAATCGGCAAGAGAGGAACCGGAGCGTCGATCGAAGAGGTAGCCCACGATCTGCGAACCGTCCTTGCGTGTGATCGTGACATCGCCGCGATAGCCGCTCGCGGCCCGCAGCTACTTCAATCTCGTCCGGATTTTCATGAGCCAGTTGCGCCAGCTTTGCGGATTCCTGCGTCTCTGTCGCCATCGTCAGTCTCCTGAGACTTCCTGAAGTTCGGTGCTCTTCGGTGTCACGCCCGGTGCGGCAATCTGCACCAGCGGCCCAGCGTGCACCGGCTTCCATTCGTTCAACAGCTTCATGGCGCCATCGTCCTCATACTTGCTGAAGAAGATCGCCTTAGCGGTCTGCAGCAGACCCTTGATGGAGCCAAAGGTGTAGTTCACACCGCTGGCCTCGTAACCGGAGTGCACCATGCAGTTTGCGCACTGCGGGTTGCCGCTCTCGGTGCCATAGTTCGACCACTGCACCGTCTCCATCAGCTCCTTGAAGCTGTCGGCATAGCCATCCTGCAGCAGGTAGCAGGGCTTCTGCCAGCCAAAGATGCTGAACGTCGGCATGCCCCACGGGGTGCAGGTCAGGTCTTTCTTGCCCATCAAAAATTCCATAAAGATCGGCGACGCGTTGAAGCGCCAGGTCTTCTTGCGGTTCGAGAGAATGGCGCGGAACATCTTCTTCGATCGGGCACGCCCAAGAAAATGCTTCTGATCGGGCGCCTTGTCATAGGTATATCCCGGCGACACCATCATGCTCTCGACACCCGCAACCATCAGTTCGTCAAAGTGTGCTCGCACACTGTTGGGATCGGCACCATCAAAAAGAGTTGTGTTCGTCGTGACACGGAAGCCGGCTTCAACCGCGGCCCGTACGCCCTCCATTGCAATGTCGTAGCCACCTTCGCGGCACACGGAGAAGTCATGATGCTCGCGCTGTCCGTCCACATGAACCGAGAAGGAGAGGTATTTGCTCGGTTTGAACAGATGCAGCTTTTCCTTCAGCAAAAGAGCGTTGGTGCACATGTAGACGTATTTCTTGCGCGCCACCAATCCGGCAACGATCTCCGGCATCTGCGGGTGCAGCAGCGGTTCGCCGCCGGGAATCGCAACCATCGGGGTGCCGCACTCTTCGACCGCGTTGAAGCAATCTTCGGGCGTAAGCTCGGCCTTCAGAATGTGCGCGGGATACTGAATCTTGCCGCAGCCGGCACAAGCCAGATTGCAGCGGAACAGCGGCTCCAGCATCAGCACAAGCGGATACTTCTTCCTGCCCATCAGCTTCTGCTTCAAAACATAAGTTGCAACCGTCCAGGCTTGCGAGACTGGAACTGCCATCCGGTGTCTCCTCCATCAAAATTGTACGCAACACGTTCGTCGTTGCCGAATAACTCTTACGCCGCTGCCGCTTCTTTTTCCATCATGCGCTTATAAGTCGTAAGTGCGAGCAGCGGAAAATAATCCCGGTACAGATGGTAGGCGAGATAAAACACCCGCGGAAACCCTGTCCCGGTGTAGACCGCTTCATTGTTGCGTCCTGATGCCGCTTCATCCCAGCTTCCGTTGTCCATCTGCTTGGTCACCAGCCAGCGAATGCCCTTCGCCACAGAGTCACTCCGGGTGTCGCCGGCCGCAAGAAGCCCAAGAACAGCCCACGCCGTCTGTGATGGCGTGCTTGGTCCAATTCCGCGAAGCGCTGGGTCGTCATAACTGGCGCAGGTCTCGCCCCAGCCGCCGTCCGCATTCTGCACCATGCGAATCCACTCGGCCGCCTGCTGGATCGCGGGCTCATGGTTCCACATACCCATGGCTTCAAGTCCTCGCAGCACGAGAAACGTCCCATACAGATAATTGACGCCCCAGCGCCCAAACCAGCTTCCGTCCGACTCCTGCTCTTTCAGAACGAACTGGATCGCCTTCTCCACACGCTTGTCGCGCCGGGTGTAGCCATAGTTCGCGAGCATCTCCAGAATGCGGCCGGTGATATCGACCGTCGGCGGATCGAGCATCGCGTTATGGTCGGCGAACGGAATGTACTCGAAGATCATCTTCGTATTGTCTTTATCGAAGCTGGCCCAGCCGCCGTTCTTGCACTGCATCGCAAAGATCCAGTCCAATGCCCGCTGCGAAACGTCAATTTGGTTGCGCTCCCGCGGATGGCTGACGCAATTAAGAGCAAGAAGAACTTGGGCCGAATCATCCACATCCGGGTAAAACTCATTGTTAAACTCGAAGTACCATCCGCCGGGTTGCACATTTGGCGATGTTTTCGCCCAATCGCCTTTGGTGCGGACCTCCTTCGACATCAACCAATCCGCCGCCTTGATCATGCGCGGATCGTCTTTCGCGACACCAGCCTCGCCAAGTGCGTAGACCGCTTGCGCCGTGTCCCACACCGGCGAACTGCACGGCTGCATCCGGAAGGTCGGCGTCGGATAATGCGGTTCGCCCTCAGGATTGTCGATGCCAAGCTTCTCAAACTCATCCATCGCCCGAATGAACTGCGGATCGTCCGGCGTATAACCCAGGCAGGCCAGCGCGATCAGCGCATTCAGCATCGCCGGATAGATGGCGCCCAGGCCATCTGATTTTTCAAAGCGCTCCAGCATCCATCGTTCCGCTTTTTTCAGCGCCATCTTGCGGAGTGGACGAATATGAACGCGTTCCGCCCAGTGCGCAATCCGGTCTGCAGCGAGAAAGATATTTCTCCAGCCGAAGATTTTTTTCTTGTCCCACTTCAAATGGAGATGGGCATTTTCACGGCCGCCCACGAAAAGTTCATCAATCCTCTGCTCTTTCGTGAGTTTCTTGAACGGCTTCTTCGCGTACGCAATCGACAGCGGTACGACGATCGCTCTCGACCACGCCGAAATCTCATAGATATTGAAGTACCACCACTTCGGAAACAGAATGAGCTCAGGCGGAACTGCCGGAACCGCGTCGTACTCATACTGCCCCATGAAACACAGATAAATCTTGGTGAACGTGTTGACCTCGGTCACGCCGCCATTCGCAAGAATCCACTCACGTGCCTTTACCAGAACCGGGTGGTCCGCCGACCAACCCATCAACTTCAACGCCAGATAGGCTTTGACTCCGAGTGAGATGTTCGATGGCCCGTTTGGGTGGATGCTCCATCCACCGTCTTCGTTCTGATGACGAAGAATCTCATTGACCGCTCGTTCCATCCGGCCGCGATCCCCTGTACCCAGCAGCGTATGCACGAAGATGTAGTCGGATTCCAGCATGCTGTCGGCTTCGAGCTCACCGCACCAGTAACCGTCGGGATGCTGTAAGCTGAGCAGCCGGTCCGTAGCTCGCTCCATGCCTTCAACAACATGCTCGAGACCGAGGTCGATCCGCCCAAAGCGCGGTTGTGCGGGCAGGTTTACGACCTTCGGATTACTTGAAAATGTCCCCATGAATACAAACTCTCAGTCTACGAAACTCGTTACCGGCCAACTGGCGGAGCGGAAGCGATGGCCTGGACGATCTCCGGCGGCAGGCCAAAGCGAACATTCTCCGGCATCACTTCGACCTCGTCGACGGAACCATAGCCCATCGCTTGTAGATATTCGACAACATCCTTCACCAACACCTCAGGAGCGGACGCACCGGCCGTCACAGCCACAGTGTTCACGTCTTCGAGCCACTCGGGCTGAATGGCATCCGCAGTGTCAATCAAGTAAGAATTTGTATCCAGGTTCTTCGAGACCTCGACCAGACGGTTCGAGTTCGAGCTGTTTCGCGAGCCCACAACCAGCACAAGGTCCGCGCCATGCGCAACATTTTTGACCGCGGTCTGGCGGTTCTCCGTGGCGTAGCAGATGTCCTGCGCATGTGGTCCAACGATGTTCGGAAACTTCTGCTTCAGGGCTTCGATCATGTAACGCGCCTCATCAAGCGAGAGCGTCGTCTGCGTCAGATATGCCACCTTGTTCGGATCGGGAACCACAAGAGCCGCAACTTCCTCAACGGTTGAGACCACCTGCGTCACATCCGGAGCCTCGCCCTGGGTGCCCTCCACCTCTTCGTGATCTCGATGTCCCACCAGCACGAGCGAGTAGCCCTGCTTTGCAAATTTAATCGCCTCGACGTGAACCTTGGTCACCAGCGGACAGGTTGCGTCGATCACTTTCAGCCCGCGCTCCTTCGCCCGCTCCCGAACCGCCGGCGAGACGCCATGGGCAGAGTAGATAACCCGTGCCCCTTCAGGCACCTCGTCCAACTCGTTGACGAAGATTGCGCCCTTCTTTGCCAGGTCCGTCACGACATAGCTGTTATGCACAATCTCCTTGCGAACATAGATCGGCGCACCAAAGGTATCGAGCGCAATCTGCACGATATCGATAGCCCGCACAACACCGGCGCAAAAGCCTCGAGGCTTGAGAAGAAGTACCCGCTTAGTTTTCGTTTCGTTGCCGCTCTGGTCTACAGAGACGCGCTCAAGTGTGGTTGTAGTCACGACTATAAGTATACCGCGTCCAACCCACGATCGTAACTTGTTTTGAACCTATCTTGGTGCAGCGTCTGATTCTCAAAAGGCACAACAAAAGCTACATATGCAGCGAAAATAATGGAACTTCTACGTCATTCACGCATCCGCCCAACGGACCCTTTCGAGTCTATTAGAGCTTTTGACTGGCGCACGCAGGATGGCCGCAATCGCATTCCAGTGTGGTCTCACCCTTGGCCGACTCACAATACGCTGAACAGTACTTTTGGCCCGGGGGCACCGTACAAAGACAACCATCCATAGCGCACTTGTTCGAATCTGCAGACATAATGCATCCTCCTCAGTTCCGAAGTAGATTCGTGCTCTCCTTTCGGATGCACGCGCGCGAACGGAAGATGCCGGGCTTGCTGCGCTATCGGCTGCTCTCCAGCAGATGTGCCGCGTGTTTCAGACTCGTTTCGGTCAACTTGGCGCCGCTCAACATGCGGGCAATCTCCTGTGTCCGCTCCGAGTCCTCCATGCGGCGAACCTCCGTCTGCGTGCGCCCCCGCTTCTCGGTCTTCTCGATCAAAAAATGCTGATCCCCGAACGCCGCGATCTGAGGTAAGTGAGTAATGCACAACACTTGCTGGCCCTTCGACAACGTCTTCAGCTTTCGCCCAACCGCTTCCGCCGCTCGCCCGCCGATGCCGATATCGATCTCATCGAACACCAGAGTCCGCGGCAAAACCGATTTTCTCTTTCGCCCCGCGCTGCCAGACGCAGCCTCTTCTACCGTTACCTTCAGCGCCAGCATCACGCGGGACATCTCGCCGCCGGAAGCAATCTCATGCAGCGGCTTCAACGGCTCCCCCGCATTCGTTGCGATCAGGCACTCCACCTGGTCCCAGCCATGAGCCGTCCAGTTCTCCGGAGCCTTCTCCGCGGTCACCTTAATATGAAATCGCGTACTCATCGCAAGATCGTTAATCTGCGCCTCGGCCAGCTTCTCGAGCCTCTTCGCCGCATCCACCCGGCTCGCGGTAAGCTTCGCCGCAGCGACGCGATACGCCGCCGCATCCTGCTCCTCTTTTGCCTTCAGCTCCACCAGCAGCGCGTCCCTGTTCTCCACCTCAGCCAGTTGCCGCGCAGCCTCCGCGCCAAAGGCGATCACCTCTTTCAAAGTCTGCCCATACTTCCGCTTCAGCCGATCAAGCGCCGCCAACCGGTCTTCAATCTCTTCCAGCCGCCCCGGAGCAGCATGAACATTGTCGGCAAAGTCGCGCACCTCCGCGTCGACATCCTCCACGATCGCCTTCGCCGCGGCCTATTGCTGTGAAGGCTCCTGAAATCGCACGTCATACCGCGCCAGCTCTTCCAGATGCTTCAGCGCCGCACCCAGCGCACTCTCGGCGGAGTTCTCCGATTCATACAGCAGCTCATGCGCACTCATCGCCGCGGTGTAGAG
>WNGJ01007038.1_pt1 | contig 13480 bp, 14 predicted proteins | sample 5400611 | NCBI WGS metagenome assembly WNGJ01 (sample SAMN13153375, study PRJNA577476) | soil metagenome | isolation source: 40 cm soil or saprolite under Garry oak tree replicate 1 | place: USA:California | collected 2016-06-15 | reverse complement strand
GCTGCAGGTCGCGAGTTCCTGAAGCGGTACTTGTCACGCACTGAAAATCGCGACACTCCAATTAACGATAAGGTCGCTCCCGCGCAAATTGCAGCTGTTGGGCAATGGGGCACGCATCCGGGAGAGCGCTTCGCTTATCTAAAGAGCATCAAGCAGCCAACGTTGGTCATGAGCGGCAACCACGACGTCATCGTTTACACGGTGAATTCAGTTTATCTCGTTGAGAACATGCCGAACGCCAAACTGATCCTGTATCCCGATGCCAACCATGGAGCCTGGTATGCGTATCACGAGGATTTTGTTTTTGAAACAAATCGGTTTCTAAACGAAAGCGACAGGATTGCTACGGTCACTACTAGTGCCGCAGCCGATTGATCTTTAGATCTTGGCTCAAGAAGAGAAGGTCTTATGAGAGCGGACATTGTAGCTGGCGCGGTATTTCCCGATTATGAACTGACCGATCACACGGGCGAACGTCGCAAGCTTTCGGAACTACAGGGGCCAGACCCCATGATCCTGGTGCTTAGCCGGGGAGGATTCTGCCCGAGGGACCAGCGCCAGGCCGAGGGTCTGGTCCAACTTTATCGCGAGATGGAGGTCGGTTACTCTCGCCTCGTCACCATCAGTACCGACAACATGCTTGCAACGAATGATTACCGCAGCGGTTCCGGCGCTCATTGGACCTTTTTATCCGATCCTGGACGCAAGGTTCAAAAAGACCTCGACATTGCCGAGTACACGGACCCCGAGCACGATCCGATGATCCCGCATGTCATTGTCCTCGAACCTGGTCTCGTTATATTCAAAATCTATAACGGCTACTGGTTTTTTGGCCGACCGACCATCGAAGAGCTTCGGCAAGACTTGCGCGCTGTGTTGAAGAAGTGCCGTCTTGACTGGGACATCAGCACGCCCGAACTGAAATCCGCCTGGGAACAGGGTAAACGTGACCGCTTTTATCCCTATGACAAGACCTTCGCGCAGGTGTTTCGGGACGGTAGAGGATTTTGACAACCTCTTCGCGACAAACGTCCCATGCCCCTTCTTTCTATGACAAAACTCACGGGCAAGTGTTTCGGGAGGGGACGTAGTAAGGGCCTGGGAAGCACGCCGGGCGCGGCCAGAGCTTGGACAAGGCGTGACAGAAGTTGATGCAACGGGGGGTAAGAATGGGTCAGCACAATAAAACTGCACTGGTGACGGGGGCTTCCCGTGGAATTGGCCGGGCCACTGCGTTGGCGCTTGCTGAGACGGGGGCACACGTATTAGTCCACTACGGCCGCTCTGCGCCCGAAGCAGAATCTCTCGTCTCCGAGATCCAAACAAAGGGCGGAAGCGCAAATGAAATCTCGGTGGATCTAGGAACTCCGAACGGCGCTGCGCTGCTAGCGAAACAGGTGCGCTCAATCGTTGGCGATCGATTGGATGTGCTTGTGCTCAACGCCGGAATCAGCAAGGCGGCACGCATCGCGGATTACACGGTAGAGGATTTTGACAACCTCTTTGCGACAAACGTTCGAAGCCGTTCTTCTTGGTACAGCAACTCCTGCCAGTTCTTGGTGAGCGCTCAAACATCGTTCTTGTCTCTTCCGCTACAGCCCGTACGGTGGGGGCAAGCCCGGTTTGGAAAACCCTTCGATCCTTGCCTACGCCTCTACTAAGGGAGCAATTGAGACTCTGGTTAAGCACTGGGCCGCCATTCTCGGGCCGCGCGGCATACGCGTAAATGCCGTTGCACCAGAAGTAATCGACACGGACATGTCGAATTTTGCGAAGACAGAAGCGGGTCGCGAGGTCACACTGGGAATGCAGGCATTGAAGCGAATCGGCAAACCGGAAGACGTGGCCGATGTAGTCGCATTCCTGGCTTCGGACAAGGCGCGCTGGATCACCGGTGCCAGTATCCCTGTCGATGGTGGTTCGAAGCTTTAACTGACGTGAGCAGCGCAATGCGGACTAAGCCGAGGCAAAGGCGAGCCGACTGACAGAAAGGAATCAACGATGCCGCAGACTACGCCTGAACAAAACAAGGCCCTCGTCTTGGAAGCGTTCGATACGTTGTTCAACAAGCGCGACTACGCCCGTGCCGAGAAGTTTTGGTCACCTCACTACATCCAACATAGCGCGCACATCCCTCCCGGTCGTGAGGGCGTGTTCGATCTCATCAAGAGCCTTCCGCCGACTCTCAAATATGAGCACGGAACGATTGTGGCTGAAGGGAATTTCGTCATGGTGCATGGACGATTTTCGAACTTCGGCCTCCCTGCGAACTGGATTGCCGCAGATATTGTGCGCATTGAAAACGGAATGCTTGCGGAGCACTGGGATGTAATCGAGGATGAAGTTAGCAAGCAAGCGTCACGGAGTGGATTGCCAATGTTTGGCGAAGAGTTTAGTAAATGATCCCGACCCTGCGACAGTCACGAGTTGGCCCAAAGGTTGTCGTGCTCGACAAGCGGAAAGTTTCAAGGGATTCGGAAACCGACCGTTACATTCAACTCGCTAACGGTTTTCTCGTCCTGGCTGAGAAAGAGCTGTCGGCCTTCATCAGCGCAGTACACAAGTTGTTCGGCGCTGAGCAGGCTCGGCAATCGGCGCAGCACTGGATCGAAGAGCTGGAGCTTATGGATTGGCCGTCTGGAGAGTCGATTCCAGATTGGCGTCAGGCGACGGTGGTCGCAAGCGCCCGGCTAGCGCTTTGGGGGCCGGCAATTCCTATAGCCGGCGGCAAAGACTTGGCGCCTGAGGAAGGAGATTCTTGTGAGCACACAACTCGGAATGACGGGCCTAGGAAGGATGGTTGCGGACATGATGGGGCATCGATTAAGAAAAAGGGCACCTCTGTCGTTGGGCGGTAACTTTCTCACCGAGGCTGGAGGCTAGATGACGGGCCAACCTTTCACCCTGCTGGTAGACATTACACTCAAGCCTGGGCGGGCAGATGAGTTCATGGCGCTGCTCAACGATGTTTTCGAAGCGATGAAGGTGGAAGAAACATTCGTTAGCGCAAGCGCGCTGCGTGGCGCCGAAGACCCTAATACCATTCTGCTCTGTGAAAACTGGATTGACCGGGAGAATTTCATGTCGGTGCAACTCAAACGCCCTTATCGAGATCGGTACGAGGCGCGTCTGCCAGAGCTTCTCCGCTCCCCCCGCAAATTGTCCTTCTTCGAGCCGATTCGGTCCGTGCCATAACCCTTGTGGCGAAAGGCGGACTCCTCCACCTGCGATTAGTAACGGGAAGACGATGCGGGAAATGACCTACTTCGTCAAGCAAGACGCGGCGATACGCTCTCCCAAAAAACCTCTCCAAACCCTCGGAATCTTTTGGAGCATCGCAAAAGTCCGATGCGCCCTGAATCATAAGAGTAGGCGTTGAGAGGCAGTCGATTTCTCGAAGTCTGAGTCGAAGAGCGTTATAGTGCGCATCTGTGGCCTCGCCGGGCATCCAGCGGGCTCGATAAGCGTTCAGCGTGATGGCGGGCCAATCGGGACCTAAGAAAGTCTCTGCTGTGGCAGTAAACTCTGCCTCGTTGAACCATCCTGGCGGGCTCCACGTATCCCATTGAATACGGGCAAACCCAACCGGGTCCTTTCGCACGGCCTCAGAACCACGTTCTGTACACTGAAACCACTGATACCAAAATCTTCTGGACTGCTCAAAATCGGGAAGCTCGAACAGGCCGCGGGGTTGGTATGCAAGGGCCAAGGCGGCAATTGCGGTTAATCGTTCCGGAAATAGAGCTGCCATTGTATAGGCGGCACGAGCACCCCAATCGTGTCCAATCACCGCAAAGCGATCCAAGGTTAATGACTGAATAGCCAAAACCTTCAAGTAAGCTTTGACCTCGCCTCTTCGCACCGTCATCGTCGGCCGAAATAAATGCGACTCGTCTCGCCCCATTGACGATGGGGTCGCCTCCCAGTTCGGAACGATCATGTTGTTCAGGGCCTTAACTGCCCGCTTTGCGAAACGCTTGTGCGAAATCTCCTGCTCCAATGGTTCCAATTTCCATAAGCTGTCCTCAAATTGTGTAATTTGGTTTTCTGCAAATCTCGACCCCTCGGCCACATCTGCTCGAATGTGTAAAGGCTCTCCGGCCAAGGGCTCAATAGAATCGCAGAAACCTCACGAGGAGCACTTTCCGCATAACGAATTGATAAGCCGTCGATCGTACGTGTCTGCGTCTTAATCAGCGAGGCGGTGGCGTAGCCATGATGAGCTCCTTGAAAGGGTGTTTATGATTTCCGGACACCGATCAAGACTGTCAAAATCACTCGCTATACGGAGCAGCTTCCATTAATTGCGACACGGTCGGAATCGGCTGACCATGTAATGTGCAGCCGGCGGCGCGCGCAATATCGTCCGTCCAGGTCAGGACTTGGGCCGCCGGATTACGTCGACAGTGCTTCACTAACAATTGGTGGAATTCTGCCTTGAAGTTCAGTCGTGGATATTTGTCTACCACTTCCTCAACTACCTGCGCAGGCACTTGATCAAGGCCAAGACCCAGCAGGTCGAGCCCAGCGCCGAGATGGACCAATGCGATCTCGGCTGCCATCCGAGATGCGATGCCCGAAGAGGTGTGCAAGGCGATCGCCTCCCAGACCAGATCAGCGCGTTCCGGCGACACTTGATGCTTGGAGCAAAACTCGCGAGCAGCATCCGCGCCGTCTACTTCGAAGCGATTCTCTCCAAGATAAGCAGGAACCAGTCCGAGATCGTGCAGAGCTGCCCCGCAAAACGCCGCTTCTTCGTCAACAATCGAACGACCGATGCTCCTCACAGCAAGGCTGCCGAAGATATACGTGCGAAGACAATGGGTGCAGAGAAACTCAGGCGAACTGGCCTGCAAGAGATCAACAGCGGCATTGCACAGTTCCGTATCTGGAATACCAACGCCGACGACCGATTTCAATCGTGTCAATGCCATAGTGGAGAACCTGAGGCCCGCTCAGTAGTCGAACCATTGATTGAGCGCCTCCACTTTTTCTTTGGTGTAAGGCGGAAACAAGTGGTCGATTGCCACGTCTGGGTGAGATATCAAGACAGACTTGGCGTGAGTAAGGGAGTCGAAGCCGTACTTCCCATAGTAATTTCCGATACCAGCCGTTCCCACTCCTCCATACGGCATGGACTCAATGAACAGGAAGACGTTGGTCTGATTTACTGCGCCCCCTCCGAAAGACAGAGAGTACAACACGCGGTCGATCGCCTTTTGGTCGCGGCTGAACACATAGCCGGCAAGCGGCCTGGGCATCGACTTGATCTTTGCGAGTAGCTTTCCAAGGTCGGAATAGGTGAGAATGGGCAAAAGCGGCCCGAAGATTTCATCATCCATGATTCTGTCAGACCAGGAAACCGGGTAGATGATGGTCGGGTCGAGGTAGCGAGCTTTCGCATCGGACCTGCCGCCAAAAACCACCTTGCTAGGATCGATCAGCGAAGCCAGCCTGTTTACAGCAGCGGGGCTTATGACACGTGAATAGTCCGGATTGTTCTTGGGGTCTGAGCCGTAGAGCTCCACAACCGCTTTCTTGCACTCGGCAACGAACGCTTCTGCGACAGACTCATGAACGACCGCGTAGCCCGGCGAAGTGCACCATTGTCCGCCCCACGCCATCGCGCCCCAAACAATTTTCTTAGCGGCATCCGGAATGTTTGCCGTCTCATCAACGATGGCAGGGTTCTGGCCTCCCAATTCCAGCAACACTGGAGTAATGTGTTCGGCTGCCGCTCGCATCACGACCTTTCCTACACCCACGCTTCCGGTGAGGAATATAAAATCAAAGGGAAAAGTCAGGACTTTCGTAACTACTTCCTTCCCGCCGACGACGGCATTAAGGGCTTCCGGCTCGAAATACTCTGGGATCAATTCCAAAAGCAGCTCGTCAGTCGCCGGTAGCGCTTCAGAGAGCTTCAACATGCAAGGGTTGCCAGCCGAAAGAGCGGCCACCGCAGGACGCAACGAGAGCAGGAGTGGTCCGTTGAATGGGCAAATGATTAGCGTAACACCGTACGGCTCACGATACACGACGCCCTTGTGCCCCGATGCGGCGAGGAACTTTGGAAGCGGAGTTTCGACCGGCCTCATCCATTCTTTAAGTTGGGACTTTGCGAATTCACTGGTTGCAATCGTGGCTGAAACCTCGAAGACATTCTCCTGGGATGCCGTCTTGAAATCCCCACGCGAGGCGTCGGTGAAACGCTCATAGTTCTCCTTGAGCATGCGAATCAACCTGTTCAGCTGGTCGACTCTCCACTCGTGGGTCTTTGTCGCGTCGGAAGCAAAGTAGGCCTTCTGTTTGTTAAACAAATCCTGGGCCCGGGTCTGTTCGCTCGCAGGTTGAGCCATTGCCGCTTGAAATATCTCCATTTCCACTTTCGTCGACATCTTCATCTCCTTTGGCTTTCGCCACCCCGGCTATTCCGGGAATTTCACTCAATGTCGCGAACAGCTTTGTTCGCACGCTGAATGTTTCAGTTCGCCTGTCCAGCCCGCTGATTGCCGTTTTCTGTAACCAGTACCATCCGGAAGCGTGCCTTTGCGGCCATCATCCTGTCGTACGCTTCGCGCGCCTTGGATAGAGGCATAACTTCGATCATTGGCTCGACTTTTGCGAGCAAAGAAAACGCCACCGTTTCCTGCTCGTCCTGCACGCTACCAGTGGTTGACCCGGAGATGGAATGCATGCCAAAGACGAGGGAACCGGTATCCACCTCCAATGGATCCGGGGCGAGCCCAATCACCAACAGTTTTCCTCTTACGGCGAGTCCTTTCACGAGATCGGACATAGCCTTACCACTTGGAGCAGTAGCGAGGATGGCGTCGGCTCCGCCAAGCGCTCGCAGCTTGGCTCCCGCATCCTCCGCCCCGCTGTCAATGTATTCGTGTGCCCCGAGTTCCTTTGCGAGTTTCTCCGACTCCGGACCGAGACCAGCGGCGATAGTCCTGAATCCCATCCTTCTCGCGTACTGAATGCCGAGATGACCGAGTCCGCCAACGCCTTGGATTGCGACGAGCGCACCTGCACGCAAGCCGGCATTTCGCAGAGCATTGAACGTCGTCACACCCGCACACAGGATCGGTGCTGCCTTGACGGCTTGTAGACCGTCCGGAATCGTTACGGTTGCGCGCGCTTCAATCATCATGACTTCTGCGTACCCGCCGTCGATCATGATGCCGGTGAGCACGCCGTTGGAGCAGTTGACAAAGTCTCCTCGGAGGCATGCGAGGCAGGTGTCGTCCCATCCACCACAGATCCCAACTCCCACCCGCTGACCCACGGCGCGCGTCGTAACATTCGCGCCGACCGCATCGATGCGCCCAATCACCTCATGCCCAGGAACGCGCGGATACGCAAGGTTCGGAAGTGCTCCGTCTACCAGCAGGCTGTCGGTATGGCACACACCACAAGCCTCGACCCGGATGCGAACCTGATTAGGACCGGGATCTTGTAGTGGCCTGTTAACTTCAGTGAAGACTCCAGGTTTCGAGACCTCAATCGCTCTATACTTTGCGCTCATATCGCCTCTCTTAGCTGCAAATTCATTCAGGTGATAATCGATGTACGAACACTCGGCGTTTTGTCTTACACGCGTTCGTAGCCCCCATTCCACCAGTCGATGATCAGGGTGGCGTATTCGTCAGCGGCGTCTGCCCATGCGAAGTGGCCAGCGTCGACCATGTCGGACTTGTTGTGGGGGAGCCTCTTGTGCAGGTACTCGCCGTTCACCGGGAGCACACCGGGATCGTGGTCTCCGGTGATGATCTGCACTGGAGTCTCGATCGCGGGCAGTAGCTTGTCCAGCACGGGCAGCTCCGCCGGATACGAGCGAACGAAGCGCAGCGATTCAACGAAACGGTCTCCTTCGTACGAGCTCAAAAAGTCCTCGCGCACGTGGTCGGGAAGCTTGTAACGCTCGACGAACGCAAGAACCGACTCGACACTCTTGCGAGGGTCGACGTTGCGGAAGGCATCGAGACTAGGCGCTTCGACGACGTCTTTCAGCACAGAGCCGATCTGAATGGGCACAGCGGCCGTGCCGTTGCCGACGACGATGCTCCGCAAAAGGCCAGGATGCTTCGCGGCGGTGAACAGCAGCGCCGACGTCCCGATGTCGGGGCCGACTGCGTGCGGGCGCCTGAGTCCGAACTCTTCGACGACGTGAGCGACGAACTCGCCCATTGCAGACGACGTGAGCAGGTCGTTCCGCCGCTCCGAGTGCCCGAACCCTGGCAGGTCGATCGCCACGAGGTGTGCGTGCTCGGCGAGTCGGGACCACATTTGCTCGAACGTGAAGAGGCTCTCCGGCCACGGGCTCAGGAGAATAGCCGATACGTCACGGGCGTCACTTTCGGCATACCGGATCGACAAGCCATCAATCTTTCGGACTTGCGTGTTTATGAGTGAGTGGGTCGAAATGGTCATAATGGGCTCCTTAACGAGGGATCGCTGCTTTGATCTCAGGCTGGAATGTGGGTGCGTTTCGCCGACTTTCCCTACATTTGTTTTCGTAACCATTACGTTCTTCCTCCGTTTGACCAGTTTTCGAGTGCTTCGTAATTGGGACGGCTAACCTTTCTGCAATGCGAAGCGCTTAGCAGAGCGCTCGCTGCCACCGTTGCTTGACGCCAATTCGGCATAGAGTCCTCACTTTGCCAATCGATCGAATCCAATTCTTCGATCCAATTGATCGCTGATCTGCGAGCCTGCTCGGGGCCGAACAAGTTATCTATCGCGGTAAAGAATGCTGCTAGCTCTTTCATAGCCGAGATAAAGAGGTTGCATTTGGCCTGGGATTGATTGCCCGTTTCCGCAATGTTCAAGCAGCACTGCATCGTCATTTACCACTCTTTTGCTCTTTAGCGATCCACTCTCTGATGTAAGGCGAACAGTTGAGCAGGGCCATGCCATTTCTGCGGCAGCCTCCCAGAAAACGAACAGCTTCTACATCGACTAAAGTGAGTTGCTCCAGATCCAGGGCGATCCTTGGTCTGCTTTCCTTGATGAGCGCCTGCAACGCCGGCAAATGCTCTGCCTGCATTCGACCTATCAGCCGAATGGTTGTCTTGTGCCCGTCGGAATTCTTTTCGATATTCAGCATCGTCTTCCGAGGAATCGGGGCCAATCGCCGTGGAGGATCGCAATCGCCGCGCCACTCGTAACTGAGTGAAATCATGCTTCTTGTGAGCTGCAAGACAGGCCGAAATTTCAGCATTGCTGAAAGATCAGCATTGCAGTGAGATCAATCGGGAATTACGGTGAATGAGAAAGGAAAGGGCTATGCCTTAAAACGATGTCGGTTGATACGGAGTTTGCGGATCTTTGATTCAAGAGTCTGCCGCGGGAGACCTAATTTCGCAGCCGCACCGCCGACACCAGAAATTACGCCCTTTGTTTCGCGCAGCGCATTTTCGATCATCGCTTTCTCGCGCGTAGCAAGATCGGCAGAAAAGGGACGATTGGCTTTTGAAATGGGAGCAGTCCGAGTGAACCAGCTTGCATCGACGCGAAGCGTTTCACTGTCGCAAACAATCACAGCGCGCTCGATTACGTTCTGTAATTCGCGCACATTGCCGGGCCAGCTGTAGCTCTGAAACAACTGCAGCGTCTGCTTGCTGACGCTGCGAATTCGTTTGCCAGCTTTCTTTGCGTATCGATCGACTAAATACCCAACTAGTAACGGAATGTCATCGGTGCGGTCACGAAGCGGCGGGACATGGATGGGAAAAACATTCAGTCGGTAGAAAAGGTCCTGGCGGAAGCCGCCCTCATCCACCGCCGCATTCAAGTCTCTATTTGTGGCCGCCAGCACCCGCACATCAACGTGTATTGACCGACTTCCACCAACGCGTTCGAATTCCCGTTCTTGCAGAACCCGAAGAAGCGAAATCTGCGTCTCCTGCGGAAGTTCCCCAACCTCGTCAAGGAAAATCGTTCCGCCATCGGCCGATTCGAAGCGACCGAGTCGTCTTTGTAATGCGCCCGTGAATGCGCCTTTTTCGTGACCAAACAATTCGGAAGCGATCAGCGAGGACGGAATCGCCGCACAGTTGACGCAAATGAAGGCACGATGCGCACGCTTCGAGCGGTTGTGGATCGCGCGCGCAATTAATTCCTTGCCGGTTCCCGTCTCGCCTTGAATCAGCACAGTGGAATCAGTCGGCGCTACGCGTGAAATTTGCGCCTGTATATTGCGCATTCCCTTCGATGATCCGACAATCTCTTCGAACATCGAAGAATGGACAATATCTTCTCGCAATGCGACGGCTTCATTTCGCATGCGATCTTCGGCCTGCTTGCGATCTTCGATGTCCGTCGCCGTTGCGTACCACCGAACGATATCTCCGGGCTCATTGAGTACCGGGTTGTAGCGAAAGAGAAACCAACGAAACTGGCCATCCTTACCCAGCAGCCGCTTTTCCGTCTCAAACGGCACTCCCCTTGAAAGGCCCGCGCTTCTTTCGCCTTGAACTCTCTCTAGATCATCCGGATGAACGTCTCGGTTGATACGCTCGCGAGTCCCCTTGCCTTTCATTTCCTCCAAGGTTAAGCCCTTGTAGTCAAGCATCGTCTTGTTGACTTGAAGCAAAGTGCCATCCTTATCGAGCACAAGCACATGCTGAGGAAGGAAATCTATGAGCTGTCGCAGCTCGCGCTCTTCCTGTCGAAGTTTCGCTTCCGAGTTTAGAATTTCCTCAAAGGCGCTTCTCAATGCCTCTTGCGACCGCTGGCGCTCGATTGCGATGCGAGCGATGTGCCCTGCGCCTTCAATGAGCGCGAGGTCTCCGTCGGTGGGAACTCGCGACTCGTGCGAGTAAAGTGCGAAAGTGCCCAGTACCTCGTTGTCCTTCGTCAGGATTGGTTCTGACCACGCCGCTCGAATCCCATTGCGGAGGGCCAGTTCGCGATATTCATCAGGCCAACCGGGATCGGTGGCCACGTCGGCGACGATGACTCGCCTCTTCGAAAATGCGGCCTTCCCGCACAGACCGCAGTTATGAGTCACCGGCCTAGGGCTCACTGCGGAAATCCATTGGCCCGGTACGCGGGGCCCACCCGTTAGTACAAGGTGTTTCCCATCCGCGTCCATCAAGAAGACCGTCGTGACTGACGGCGCAACCTGGACGTCGATGGAAGCGCACAGGTAGTTCAAAACGTCCTTCAGGCTTGCGCCATCGGCGATCATCTCCAACGTTCGCTTTTCGGCAGCATGTAGGGTTTCAGTTTGCTTACGATCCTGAACGTCTGTGCCCGTAGCGTACCAACGGAGGACGTTCCCCCGTTCGTCCAGTAGTGGGTTGTAGCGGATGAGGAACCACCGATATTTACCGTTCTTGCCAAGAGCGCGCTGCTCATTTTCGAACGGGACCGTACCAGAGAGACCTTTCTGCCGCGCTCCCCGAAGTCTCTGAACGTCTTCTTGATGGAACACGCGATCCCGGAAGCTATCGGCGCGCACTTCGTCCAGAGATAGCCCCGTGTATTCCAGGGTCACGCGGTTGGCGTAAATGGCTTTTCCATCCGGCTTCAAAACAACGATTGTCTGCGGAATAAGATCAACGATTCGTCTCAGTTCTTGTTCGTCGGAAAGGAGTTTGGGCTGTCCGTCATCAGCACCGGTCGCGATTGCAAGTTCCTGGAGTGGGGCACCAAGGGTAGGTGCGGGGTTCCGCTCACCACGGTCTTGCTGCGTGTCGACTTGTTGACTGTCTGACGGCATAGCGGGCCTCCGCGAGCCGATCAACGATCCGAGGCGCAAATGCGCTCATGGTTCCTGAATCACGAGCTATGCGGAAGTTATCCGAGGCGGATACTGGATCGATCGGTGGTTTTCAGCCAGCGAGACGTGAAGTTGTCTCGAAGTCGGCTTGTGGGAAGTCAGTCTCGGTCGTTATTAATCCCAATCCATCAGCGTTCGAATCGAGTGCTTCTCCCCTCTGTCCATGGATCATGGCGTTTCAGTGACAAGCTTTGCGATGTTCGTCGGAAGATCGCGACGTGGCGGATCGAATACAACGAAGCTCGACCGCACAGCAGTTTGGGATACTGAACACCGAAGGAATTTGCTACGGCGATGAGGGCGGCTGGCTCAGCGATGTTCTGGCCCCGTTTAAGCGATTCATATCGATTGAATCGCGCTTGGCAGCGGCCGCAGGACAGATTTTTCCGAACCTCGGAGTATACTCTCACTGCTCACATCCGATCACTCCAAGGGACGTGTAGCAGCTCCTTCTGGACCAGGCTTCATGGTACATAGCACCGTCAATCTACTGAGGTGATGCCCTTGCAGGGCGCTAGGCAATCGCCGTTGGACCCAAAGCAAGCGGAGGGCGCTGCGATTACCAGCGCCACTGGGTCTTCAAATCTGCATGGAAGTGAAGATCTCACCATCGATAATGCTTCGTCTGGGGCCACCGAAGGGACGGCCCGCTGCTCTTCCGAAATACAAAAATCCGGATTAGCGCCTGGGGCAATACTTGCCGGACGATATGAGATTCTGCGAAGTCTCGGCGAAGGCGGCATGGGGGCTGTTTATGAGGCCCGCGATGGTGAACTGGACCGCGTCGTTGCGCTTAAGGTCATCCGCCCAGAGCTCGCTGGTAATCCCGCCATAATCCAGCGGTTCAAGCAGGAACTGATCCTCGCCCGCCAAGTCACGCACCGTAACGTTGTTCGCATTTATGACCTGGGTGAAGGTGAGGGGGTCAAGTTCATCACGATGGAATACATCGATGGTAAGCCTCTTACCGACGTGCTTCGGCGGCAAGGCAAGCTGCCGTACAGACAAGCGGCAGAGATCATTGAAAAGGTCTGCCTGGCGCTGGAGGCCGCGCACTCGGAAGGTGTCGTGCACCGCGATTTGAAGCCCGGAAACATCATGCAAGACGGCCAAGGACGAGTCGTTGTGATGGACTTCGGCCTGGCCCACTCGGTCGAGCTGCCAGACGTCGAACGTGGCAGCAAGCAACTTGACAACACCTCCGCCACCCAGATTGCGGCTTTTCGCTCGCTACCCGGTTCGTTGGTTGGTACGCCCCAATACATGTCGCCAGAGCAGGCCCGGAGGGAGGTAGCCGACGCTCGCTCCGATCTGTACGCGGTGGGAATAATTTTCTACGAGCTCGCCACAGGCCAAACACCGTTCCCTCCAGACGATATTGTTGCGACGCTGCTCAAACGTACTCAGGAAAATCCAAGACCGCTCGTGGAAGTTGACCCCACGGCGCCGCGTCTTTTGAGCAGTATTGTCAGCAAATGTCTGGAGCGTGACCGGGACGCTCGATATCAGACTGTGCAGGAAGTCCTGACTGACCTGCAAAGATGGCTGAAACCGGCGGCACCTAGGACATGGGCGTGGATCACTGCGGCGGCCGCGGTCGTGGTGGTCACAATGACCCAGTTTGCAGTGCAGCAAAGGTTGTCGCGTAAGCCGGTCGCACATGCTCCCGTGTCGGTGCTGGTGGCCGATTTC
>WNGJ01005324.1_pt1 | contig 13480 bp, 5 predicted proteins | sample 5400611 | NCBI WGS metagenome assembly WNGJ01 (sample SAMN13153375, study PRJNA577476) | soil metagenome | isolation source: 40 cm soil or saprolite under Garry oak tree replicate 1 | place: USA:California | collected 2016-06-15 | reverse complement strand
TCGATCAGTTCGAGAGTCATGCGCGCCAACAACCAATCCTGTTGCTGATAGAAGACGCGCAATGGGCCGACGACACTTCCTTGGAACTACTCAATCTGATAGTCGAGCGGGCGCGCCAACTGCCGATCGTTGCACTGGTCACCTTCCGACCGGAGTTCGAGCCGCCCTGGGCTGGTCTCGCCAATGTCGGCACCTTGATGCTCGGCCGGCTCGACCGTGAGAACGTTGAAAGTATAGTTTCGCAGGTGGCCAGCGGCCGCGCGCTGCCCACCGAAGTGATGAAACAGATCGTCGCCAAGACTGACGGAAATCCGCTGTTCGTCGAGGAACTCACCAAGACCGTTCTCGAAGCGGGCATTCTGATCGAACACCCCGACGGCTATCGGCTCGATGGGCGCCTTCCGCCTCTGGCCATCCCGGAAACCCTTCAAGACTCTTTAATGGCGCGGCTTGACCGCCTGCATTCGGTAAAGGAGATCGCCCAAGTTGGCGCCGCCATCGGGCGTGAATTCTCCTATTCGTTGATCCGTGCTGTGGTCGCACGCGACGAGATCGCATTAAAGCAAGCACTCGCCGCACTCGAGCAGGCGGAGCTCGTGTACCGCCAAGGCGAGCCGCCGGAAGCCGTCTACAGCTTCAAACACGCGCTAGTGCGAGATGCGGCCTATGAGAGTCTGCTTAAGAGCCGGCGGCACCAACTGCACGGTCAAATTGCGCGCACATTAGAGGAGAGGTTTCCCGATGTGGTAACGGGCGAGCCGGAAATCTTGGCGCGCCATTTCACTGAAGCCGGCATTGTTGACCTCGCCACCGACTACTGGCTCAAGGCTGGAAATCGCGCACTCAGCCGCTCAGCAAACGCTGAAGCCGTCAAACATCTCAGACGGGGTATAGAGCTTACTCAGGAGCTAGCACCGTCGCCCGAACGCGTTCGCAAAGAACTGGATTTTTACCTGGCCCTCGGACCGGCAGTGGCGGCAACCGAAGGCGATGCCGCGCACGAAACGTCAAGGGTATTCTCACACGCTCGCGACCTGCTCGGTGATGGTGGCACTTTGAAGGAACAGATGACGATCCTCTGGGGTACCTACTTGGCTCACAGCATGCGGGCGGAACATACCGCGGCGCTCGAGGTTACTCGGCAATGCCTGAGCTTGGGTGCAGATCATGAGCATCCGGGGGTGTCAGCGCTGGCTAACCGGTTCATGGGCCAGACGTTACATTATATGGGCGCTTTCGTTGATGCGCGCGCTCATCTGGAGCGGACGCTCGCACTGTGCGCGACCAATCCAGAGACGATTGCGACTTATCGCGGTTTCGGCGTCGACGACCAAGTTAATACCCTGTCGTTTCTCGCATCAACGCTCTTGCTTCTCGGCTATCCGGAGCAGTCCGCCGCTGCGGCGGAAAAAGCCGAGACTCGTGTCCGAGCGATAGGACTCACTTTCACGACCGCGTTAGCTTTTTGCAACATGGCTGTCCTCGGCACGATAGGTGGTGATCCACGGCGGGCCTTAGCCAACGCTGATGAAGCGATAGCCATCAGCGTCGATAACGAATTTGCAAGTATCGATAGAAGGGCGCGTTTCTTTCGAGGGTCCTTGTTAGCTCAAGCTGGTGATCCCCAACTTGGGATCGAGCTGATGCGAAGCGCTCTGGCAGCGGCCGAAGGCAACTCTGAACGGAACCGTCGCACTCTTTATCTGTGCCATATCGCTTCTGCCCATGCGAGCCTCGGCCAGCCTGAAGTTGGCCTCGGCTTGCTGGACGAAGCTGTTCAAATGGCCGAAGCAACAAGCGAAAAGTTTTTCGAAGCTGAACTGTATCGTCTGCGGGGAAAGATTCTTCTGAGCTTGGGCAAGAAAGGTGAGGCGGAAGCTGAACTGCAGCGGGCATTGACGATTGCGCGGCAACAGCAGGCCCGTTGGTGGGAGTTGCGCGCCGCCACCAACCTCGCGAGTCATTGGCACGACGAAGGTAGATACGTTGAGGCCAATTCTCTTCTGCAGCCAATTTACACATGGTTCGTCGAGGGTTTCGACACGCCAGACTTGAAAAATGCCAAGTCCCTCTTGGACAAGCTGGGGGACTTGGCAGGCACGCAAATCCAAACGACCGGAGACGACGGCTAGAATAACGCCAGCCTCATTCACGCACACGCCTCAAAGAGCCGAAGCCCCTGCTCGAACATTTGAGACCACACGATACGATGGGGTTACGCCGGTCAACGCGATCAACGCTTGCGTTTCGCGGATTTCCTGCGCTTCTTTAGCCTTTTGATGGCTGCGTCGACGTCGTTCATCGCTTTCTGAAGCTCCCCTTTTCGCTTCAGAAGCAATTTCGTCAGCTTGGACTTCTGCTGGTCAGTCAAGCCTTCGTCGACCACATCCACAGTATCTGTCGCGCCCATGGCTTTATACCTTGTGGCTATCCGGAACCGAAAAATGGCAAAATTAGTGGATCAATTGTCTATTATCGGGAGGTTGCAGTCAAACGCCTTCTGTTAGTTCAGGTCATCAGAGTTGGCCATAAGCCTTCTACCTCGCGAACCGGGGCACGACATTAAAATAGCTACCTTTCTTGCTCCTTGCGTGATCAGCGACCTCACCGCTCACCGATCCGTCAACAGGCCAAGCGACCTCTCAGGGTTTGCGACCGCTTTAGCCAGGATCGCTTCGTATTCCGCGATCCAGCTCTGGAAAGTGTTCGCCTCGAACTGGTCGACCTTGTAGGTGCAAGAGCCGGCAATACCTGACGGTTTCTCCTCGAGCATCAAGGTAAGCCAGGCGCGACCGATGGGCAGGACCGGCCGCCCTTCCCTGTGAGCGCTTCCGAATGATTGGGCCACTACGTCGGGCAGCTCAAGTGGTCGGCGAATCGCGTCCTGAAGGACGAAAAACACCTGAATAAGCGATGCTGGATCCACGTCGTCTTCTTCGGCTAGCCTCGCGGCGAGAATCTCGAAGGGTAACTCCTGCCTTGCGTAGGTCTCCAAGACAGAATCACGCACGCGGCGGAGCGCTTCGCGAAATGACAGATCCGAATCCATTCGGGTTCGGATGATCGTGGTGTTCTCCATTGGCCCGATAACGCGTTCGGTCCACTGCTGAGTGCGGTTGGCCATTGTAGTGGCGATGCAAATGTCACCGTGTCCCGTTCGAGCCAACAGCATAGCCTTGAAACCCGCCAGCAACGTCATGAAAAGGGTCCCTCCTTGGCTACGGCCCAAAGCGCTCAGACGAACAACCAAGTCACGCGACAGATGAAACGGTTCGTGGGCAATGGGCGAGGTCAGCAGGGCGCCGGCAGCGCCAACGTCTGTTGGGAAAACAGGTGAGACCTCGCGCAAGTAGTCCTTCCAATAGGCGAACTGCCGGGTCGCTAACTCGGTAGTACACCACCGACGCTGCCAGTCAGCGAAGTCGGAAAACTGAAACGCTTGCGCCGGCAACTGCACATGTTGACCAGCCGCAAAAGCGGAATAGACCTCCGCGACCTCCTCAAAGAAGATCCCGATGGACCAGCCGTCGACGATGATATGATGCAGGATCAGTAGCAAGACGTGGTCGTCGGGACCGAGCCGCAAGAGGCGCGTGCGGAATAACGGCGCGCGCGCCATGTCGAAGGGTGTCCAGGCTTCTTGCGCGGCTCGCAGCTCCGCTTTCTTGAGCAGGAGTGCCTTGGCGCGGTTGTTTCCGGCAGATATCCCTACCGCAAGATCTTCAATGCCGAGGGGGGAAACGACGTTGGAGGCTGGCGTGATGAAGGGGACGGGCCGCTCGCCCGCCCAGCTAAAGCCCGTGCGTAACGAATCGTGCCGGCGAACGACCTCAACCAGGCTCCGTTCAAGCACCGGGACGTTCAGCGGCCCCTGCAGCCGATAGGCGAAGGGTAAGTTGAACTGCGGCAGACCTGGCAATTCTCGCTCGATCCTAAGCACGTGCTCCTGCAGGATGGAGATCGCCTGGGGACCATCTTTTTCCACGCGCGCAATCTCGGGGTGTGGCACTGTTGACTGCATCGCTTGTGCCTCGTCTATCCGCCGGGCCAGCGCCTCGACTGTACTTGCTTCGAAGATCGCCCGGATAGGCAACGACACATGGAAGACACTTGCGACCCGCGCCAGAACCCGTCCGGCCAGAAGCGAATGGCCGCCCAAATCGAAGAAGTTGCTAAAAATACCGACTTCCTCAACCTCAAGTAAATCCGCCCATATGCCGGCCAGGACCTCCTCAGTGGAATTTCGTGGCGCCACAAAATCACTGGCCGCCACTCCGAGCCCCGAGCCGAACGCCGCCAAGGCGGGCCGGTCGAGCTTGCCGTGGGCCGTCAGCGGCATGCGATCGGGGAAGACGTAACCTGCGGGGATCATGTGGGCCGGAAGTCTGGTCTTGAGAAAATCGCGAAGCTCATCCGCCTCCGGCCGCTCGCCGGTGGCAGCAACAATGTAGGCGATCAGTTGCGTCTCGCCGCCCATGCTGTCTCGCGCCATGGCCACTGCAGATTGGACTCCCGGGTGCTCCATCAGAACATGCTCGATTTCCTCGAGCTCGATCCTACAGCCACGGATCTTCACCTGATGGTCGATACGGCCCAGGCACTCCAATATGCCGTCGGAGCGCCAGCGCGCTAAATCTCCCGTCCGGTACAGCCGCGCCCCGGGGCGTTTCGAAAACGGATCGCGCAAGAATCTGCGGCGGGTCTGTTCCCGGTCGTTGAGGTAACCGCGACCCACGCCGATGCCGCCTACATACAGCTCACCTGCAACGCCGATTGGCGCCGGCTGCAAGTGGGAATCCAACACATAAAGGCGTGTGTTGGCTATGGCGCGACCGATCGGCACGGTTGCGGTTGAAGTCGGCGACACCGTGAGGCGATGCGTTGCCACGTCGTCAGAGGTCTCGGTCGCCCCGTACGCGTTGATGATCGGCACGGCTGGAAAGTGCCGGAACCAATCACGACAGAGATCTGCAGGGAGGGATTCGCCGGTGGAAATCAGCGATCGAAGTCGGCTTAACGCGCGAAGGGCGGCCCCACTTGGGGACGGTTGAAGGATTTCGCGCAGCAGCGCCGGCACGATCTCGAGAACAGTTATTCCCTCGCGCGATATCTCCTGCATGAGGAGCGCGGGGTCCCGCGCCTCTTCGTCGGAACAGATATGGACGCGCGCGCCTACCATGAGGGCCGCAAGAAACTGCCAGACGGCGATGACGAAGCTCTGGGGCGATGTTTGAGCGACCACGTCGGAAGCCGACAATTCGAGGTCGGCGATCTTGGAAAGGAGGTGGTTGAACATGCCCCGCCGCTCAATCATGGCTCCTTTTGGAACGCCGGTCGAACCGGAGGTATAGATTACGCACGCCAAACTCGAGGGCGACTTGCGGAGCGCAGGCATGGAATCTTGGGAGGTTGCCGCATTGAGCTTTTCGAGAATCAGGACTCGAGGGCGCTCTCTGCGCCGCAACGCTGAGAGCGTCAGTTGCAGCGCCGCCGTGCAGTCTTGCGTGGTCAGTACAATGCGTGCGCCGCTGTGCTGGATGATCTGTGCCAGCCTTGCGGCGGGCATCGTCGGGTCCAGGGGAAGAAATGCACCTCCCGCCCGCTGCACCGCGATCATTGCAGCCAGGAAGTCAATGCCGCGTTCGGTAAACAAGACAACCACTTCATCACGGCGGACGTCCTCGCGGCAGAGCCGGCCGGCAATGGCGGAGGCTCGGCTTGCGAGCCCAAGGTAACTGAGCCGAACCCGCCCGATTGACACCGCCACGGCGTCGGGGGTGCGCTCGACCTGCGTGTCGAAGCGTTCGGAGAAAGTGCTGAGGGGGCGCAGCCCAGTCTCGGTCCGATTCCAATCCACGACGACCTGCTTCCGTTCCGCCACCGGCAAGAGCGGCAGACGAGAGATCCGTTGCTCGGGATTTTCGACAATTGACTCCAGCAGCGTGCGGAAATGCGCTGCCATTCGCTTGATCGTACCAGCCTCAAAGAGTTCGGTGCTGTACTCGAGCCAGCCACCCAGACGCCCATCCTCATCGACGAGTTCGAGCAACAGGTCGGACCGCGCGATACCAGGGTCCGCATTGATAGAGCGGACGGACAGTCCATGGAGGGCCGGGCGGGCCGAAGAAGCCTTCTGCAGAATAAACATCACCCGAAACAAGGGATTGCGATCCAGGCTGCGGGGCACACGGAGCGCCTGCAGAATTTCTTCGATCGGCAGTTCCTGGTTTCGATACGCATCCAACGTCACCTGCCGGACACGCCGCAGCACCTCGCTGAATGTGGGGTCGCCGGATAGATCGGTACGAAGAACGATCGCATTGGCAAACATCCCGACAAGTCGCTCAATTTCGATCTGATTGCGGTTGGCAATCAGCGAACCAACCGCGATGTCGTCGTGCTGTGTGTACCGGCAGAGAAGGCATTGAAACGCGGCGAGCAGTGTCATGAACAAGGTAGCATTGTGGGTTCGGCTCAACGACTTGACGCCGCCGGACAAAGTCCGCGACAACGTCAGCGGCAGCCTGGCGCCGCCCCCGGTCCACGTCTTTGGACGGGGCCAGTCCGTTCGCAGCGGGAGTTCAGTCAACCCTTCGAGTCGCCCACGCCAGTAGTTCAGCTGGGCTTCGGCGGCGGGCGTTCGCAGCCACGCGCGCTGCCATTCAACGAAATGTCGGTATTGGAATGGGATCTCGGGAAGTTTGGCAGGCATCCCTTTTGATCCGGCGTTATAAAGTACCTCGAGTTCTTCAAGGAATAGCCGCTGCGACCACCCGTCAGTGATCAGATGATGAAGCTTGATCAGCAGGGCATAGTCATGTTCGTCAAGTCTCAGTAGCTGCGCCCGTATGGGCGGCTCCCTTTCAATGTCGAAGGATTGCTGCAGCAACTCCGATGTCCGCGATTGAATCGCGGCGGCTCGCTTGGGCTCGGGCAGCGGTCGGAGGTCAAGGCGTTCCAAGCACGGCCGAACTGTCGTCACCGTTTGCATCGGTTCGCCCAGACGTTCCGTGAAGATCGATCTCAATGCCTCATGGCGCTCGCCGATCGTCGCGACGCTCGCCTCAAGGAGGTCAGGATCGAGCGGCCCGGACAGAAGCACGCCGGCCATGACGTGGAACTTGTGTCCGATCCTATCTATCCTGCTAAGGACGTAGATTCTTTGTTGCTGGCGTGACAGCCGGCCGCGACTATCCGCCGCGATATCGCGTAAGCCAGGGGGTGCGATGCCTTCCTTCTTCAATGGCCTGATGAGGGCCGCGAGAGACGCAACGGTTGGCGCATCAAAAACATCCTTGAACGAGCAATCGACCCCGAAGCGTGCCCGCAGACGCGAAAGCAGCTGTGCCACCGTGAGGGAATCGGCCCCGAGCGCGAAGACGTCTTCATCGACCCCGACCTCATTGAGTTCCAGGAGATCCGCCCAGATTTTGGCGAGTTGCCACTCAGTCTCCGAGCGGGGGGCCGCCAAATGAGCTTTGCGTTCTACGCGCGACCTCGGCGTCGGTATCGAAAGCATCGTGGCGAGTTCACTGCGAATGACCTTGCCGTCGGGGCCTCCCGGGATCGCCGGCACAATGCGGATCAGGCCGGGCACCTTGAACCGCGCAAGGTGCTCGCTCGCGAACCGCCGGAGCTGCTGTGAGCCGATCTTGGCCTCCGCCCGCAGTACCACAGCGACAGCGACGTCTTCTCCAAGTCGCGTATGGGTAATGGGAAAAGCTACGGCTTGGACTACGTCGGGGTGGCTCAACAATGCCCTTTCAACCTCGGCAGGTGAAACCTTCTGCCCTCCGCGATTGATCACATCCGCTTTCTTGATGCGACCGAGCAGAAACAGATATCCCTCGACGTCGATATAGCCGAGATCGCCGGTTCGGAACCAGCCGCCCCGAAAAGCGGATTTTGTAGCAACCTCGTTATTGTCGTAGCCCCTCGTGACGGTCGGGCCTCTTAGCGCGATCTCTCCACGTTCGCCGGCGGGTAATTGTCGGCCCTCGCTGTCCATGACGGCAATCTCGACTCCGGTGGGCTTGCCAACAGATCCGGGCTTCCGTCGTTCGAGAGGGTTGGCGGCAATCTGGCTCGCAGCTTCCGTCATACCGTAGGTCTCGATTACGGGAACGCCAAAAAGCCCCTCCAGCTCGTCGAGCACGTCGGTTGGCAAAGATGCAGAAGCGGATCGGATAACTCGCAGGGATGACGGCCGGGCGTCGCGCTTGTGGCGGCGTGCTGCCGATATCAACGCTCGATGGATTGGCGGGACTGCAGTGTACCAAGTGGGTCGAAACTTGGTCAGCCAGCCGAAGAAAGCCACGGCATCGAAGGCGGGCGGGCATACAACACTCGACCCGGCTGCCAGCGCAGTCAGCAGTCCCGAGATGAGGCCATGTGCGTGAACCAGCGGCAGAACGTTCAACAATCGGTCTTGGGATTCAAGCGCCAAGGCTGCACCCGCATTATAGGCCGACCGACAGACGCTGGCCTGGCTTAGAGGGACCAGCTTCGGCTGCGCCGTGCTGCCCGAGGTCAATAGGATAAACGCGTCGTCAGCGCCGGCCGACAATCCGCCGACGACGGCAGGTCGCGCCGCCGGGCCCACAAGGCTGAATGCACCGGGCACCTCGCGGGATCGCTGCGACAGATCAATGACGGGTATGCCGAGGCTATATGCGACGCCGCGGCTCGCCGAATCCACGTCGGTGCGCGTCAAAAGCGCCGCCACCTGCAGATCGCCGAAATAGCGCCGCCATTCGTCTGCGGCAAAGCCAGGGTGAAGCGGCACACAAACCGCGCCAGCGGCGACCGCTATTGTTGCCACTGCAGCATCCGCTCCGCCAGGCAACACGACCGCTACGCGGTCACTTCTACCGATACCCAGGTCGCGCAACTCACGAACAATTTCGTTCGTTCGGGCCCAGAGCGCGCCATATGTCAGCGATTCGCTCCCGGGCGCTAGAATGGCAGGGTGGTTAGGAGATATTCGTCCATAGTGGGCGAGAAGATCTCCGAGGCAGGCAAAGACGTGTTGCCCGGCCTCGCCTGCGTCCGGGCGCGGCAACTCTTTTGTAACCTTCGACAACGCCGTCCCCTTCGCAGTTTCACTTGGCGCGCTGGCGCCGTTTCACCTGTGTTTTTGTTCCTTTGACCCGTCTCCGGGCGATCGCGCGCTTGACGCGTTGCCGGGAGATAGTGGCGGCAGATCCATCGGTTGAATTTCGCGACTGAAGTGCGCCGCGAAACGCGGCGAGCGTGGCTGAGTCGAGCTGATCGATCAGTTTGTCGGAACTGAGTGCTTCGGAGCCGAGGCGGCTGACCCATGCGTACGCACTTTCAAGCGTTTCCAATTCGGGCACCGCATAGGTAAGAAGATCTTGATAATATGCAGCGGAATCCTCCCGGAACAGGTCCCGCGCCAAGCCGTTCACCAACCGACGGACACCATACTTCATTCCGGTAATAGCCGCTCCCGTTATGCCCAGACTGGGCATAGCTCCGAAGGTGAAGTTGTGCAGTCGACCGAGGAAAGGAGCGGTTCCGGGCTGCCGCTCCATGAATTCAAATGCTGCGCCGAGGTAGGGATGCCGTGCGAGCAAATCACTTTCCTCACCGGGCGGAGGTGTGAATCGGTCGCGCCAAAGGGCAATGTGGTGAAGGATCGAGGCAAGCTCTGGACGGGCCGAAAGGTCTGTCTCAACGCCCGTAGCAAAGATGATGAAGTCAAATGCGAAGGTACCAACGTTGGTTTCGACTGTCGCAACGCCTGCTTCGTCGCGAACAGATCTCCATGCGCAATTGGCATGCCAGGCGAAATTTTCAAATCTGCGGCAACGCCAGAATGTATCTTGAGTGGGCGGTACCGGAAGCTCCTCCAGAATGTGGCGCATGAATCGCCAGCGTTCCAGGTCAGACAACTCTCCAAAGTGGCCGAACATGCCCGCGAAGTTCATCCAGATGAGTGGATTGACCCGGGGAATGTCTGAGCGACGGAAGCAAAGGTCGACCCGAGCGGCGCCGGCTTCAAGTGCGGTAGCCGCGTTGTCGAACGCGGAAGCTCCAACACCGAGTACGCCAACACGCTTTCCCGCAAGTCGACGGAAATTTATGTCATCAGCCGAATGGGCATAACGCTTCGCCGGGAGATTAGCGACAAGCGACCGAGGAGCCCGCCAGCTTCCGCTGCCATCGAAACCGGTTGCGAGGACGATCTTTCGCGCATGGATGCGTTCGATCCGATCGGCATGGCGGAGATGGGCCTTGAGGAGATCGCCGGCAGGCTCGATCAACGCTAACTCGACCTCGTTTTCGACGGCTAGGTCGAGAACGTCGCGGTACCAATCGAGATACGACCGCCATATCGCCTGAGGTATCCTGTCGATGCGCTCCCATGCCCGGCGGCCGAATTTCGCCTCATACCACGCGCGGGCCGTGAGACTTGGGATGCCGAAATCGATGCCAGTCACTTCCTTTGGAGTCCGCAACTCCTTCATGCGGGCAAATCGGCGCCAGGGCCCTTCGAGCCCACGCAGACTACGGTCGATAATCTTGATATTGGTTATCCGCTCAAGCTTCAGACCGAACGCGGTCCCAAGTCCGCTTTGGCCACCGCCCACGATCAGCACATCCAGGACCGGGACACCGTCTCGAGAGCGCGGCACAGTCCACTCTCGAGGGGGATAGCTTAGATACGTCAGCTCGCGCCGCACCCGATCCGAGAGCTGGGTAACGCTCATGTCCATGCCCCCGCTACAAGGCCGCAAATGGCGGCCATGCTCGATCAGCCAAGGCGGTGTCAGGCGCTGTCGAGCCGTTCAAATTCCGTCGTGCATTGCCTTTTCAAATCCGTCGTGCGCAGGCTTCAGCCGATCGCCGGATGCCGACAATTTCCGATACATTCCCGTGCACCGCATATGAAATGCATCAGAATAACCCGCTGGATGCAAGGGCTTTGCCGACATGGTCAAGCTCGCGCTCGTCCGCGACCACGTCCAGAATGATCGTGCTGACGTTCATTTCCACGAAGCGACGCAATTTCGCTCCGATCTCGGCATAACTGCCCACAAGGTACGGACAATCCGCTTGAAACGTCAAAAAGGGAAGAAGCCAATAACCGTTCTCATGAAGTTCGTCGTTTTGCCCGGCATCCTTTAGTCGTCGTTTCCAAACTGAGTCGGTATTCTCCATCGTATATTTTAGCAACTCGCGTTTCTCGGCACTGTCTTGAAAGAACAGCTTCGCCTCCCGCCTCGCTTCATCACGGTCCTCTCTTGCAAAAATCCCAAAGTTTACACCGGGACCATTTATTCCTTCCTCAAGGTTTGGCGGAAGCATCTGCATCATCAAGCACCCCATCTGCTTCGCTACCCGAAGGGCGTCATCGGATTGGCCTGCGATCAGAAACTCCGGCATCAGCGCCGGCGGCAAGCCCGGGCCTAGCTGCAAGTTGTTCGTCGTGTAAAACTTTCCGTTGAAATTCACGGGCCTGGTGCTGGCCAACAGTTGACGTACAATGTGTATGAATTCGCCCAGCCTTGTATATCTGTCTTGATGGGAGAGCTGCTCGCCAAGCCCATGGAGATCGCTCGCCGCGGTGCCGGTGATCATATTGAGATAGATCTTCCGCTGGTAAAGCAGTGCGAATGACGAAACGAACTTGGCCACCGTGAATGGGTGCATATAGATCGGATTCACGGCAATCAGCGGCGAGCTTTCTTCCGTGTGCGCCAGAATATGCTGAGCAATAGACCATGGCTCAACAAGCGTGTCGTTTCCCGCGAACAACAGAATGCCGGCCAATCCATTGCGGTCGCTGAAACGTGCAGCGCGCATCAGCTCATCGATGTATCTGGCAGAATCAATATTACGCGATATGGCAGGAAACACGCGAAGCTTCGTCTTGCTCATTTCCACCGATCCTAGGTCGCCTTCTGAATTTCGAAAGTCAGGGCGACGAAATCAGCTCTTATCAGTCGAGCGTCGGCACCCGAACACGCATCATCTGTGCCGCGAATGGCGTAACCGCGACCGCGCAGCAGAACGACTCACCCGAGTAGCGCCTTTTCCGAAGCGCCTAGTCGGACCTTGCGAGCGTCTGCTTAGCCGTTCGCGGTAGGTTACTTCATATTTGGCTCACTCATGCGAGCTCACGACAAGCGGCGTGTCAAGTTCGCCCTCGATCGCCGCTGCTGCTGCCACGCCTGGGCTGATCGCTAGGGATTCTACCGTCCAGATTCGTTCGTCGAAATTGACGTAACTGCGGCCAGGTCCTGTTCCAACCTCGACGTCGCGGGGATCGATGAAGAACCCTCGGCCCAACGCTTTCAGTACGGCCTCCTTCCGAGTCCATAGGTCTAAGAAGGCAGAATGGAATTGGCTCATCGGCAGTTGCTTCAACAGTTTGGCCTCGCGGGGCGTCGCAATCTGGAGGGCAACCCCCAAGAGATCGCTGATCGGCCGCCGCACCTCAATATCCACGCCGACAGACCGATCTTTGGCCACGGCGATCAAGCCGTGGCGGCCGGAATGGGACAGATTGAATTGAAGATCTTGTGACGGTCTGGCGAGGAAGGGCTTTCCGACGGCGGTCGTATCAAACTCGAGGTGCCGGGGATCACGCTCCAACTCATTGGCAAGTACGCGTCGAATTTCACAATGTGCCTGCAATGACCGTTCGCGATCTCGCGGCCGCTTCAGGCGACCAGCTCGGACGCGCTCGCTCGTCGAAAGCAAGCTTGTATCGCCGCTCGCGCAATCCAGATTTACTGCCCAGATTTTCAGGTCTGCCTTCAAGTGGTATCCTTTTCCGGTGGGTGCACCAAGGATTCCGTCCTGGGGAGCTTGCGCGTTCAAAGAGCTTACAGACTAGACAGCGAGTCGATGTTCGTAAAGCCGTTCGAAAAAGGACGTTACGATTGGAGCGCCGACCAATTAGCGCTTCACGCGTTGCAGCGCACGATGACGATGCGGGGGCGGCGCATGGGCACACGCGGGCGGATGCCAGGATCATCCGGGAAACGTCAGTTGATGGCTGAGTATAAATCAAGTACAGATTGTTTGGAGAAGTGCGCGGGGGAGGTCATCATGGCCATTCGTGCGTCGTCGTTGCCCCGGGGCGGCGCTTCGCGTCGCATCGTATGTGCAGGCCTAGGCCGCAAGAGTACCATCCTTGTTGCCTTGAGCTTTTATTGCTCGCTTTCGGTTGCCGGAATAGCTGCCGATGTTCAGGTCAATGCACCGGACCACAATCTCCCGGACCAAGGCAATTACACGAGCGAGAGCGAGACCAGTGTGGCGGTGGCCGGCCCGCTCGTCGTCGTCGGCTACAATTCGACCAAACAGGGACGCCTGCTCCTGCCAGCCCCCTGGGATAGCATTAGCGGATACGCCTTTTCGACAGATGGCGGAGCGAGCTTCACGGACGGAGGCTTGGTTCCGGCAAACGGGAATCATTTGGAGGGTGACCCCTCCCTCGCCTTCGGCA
>WNGJ01005323.1_pt1 | contig 13481 bp, 11 predicted proteins | sample 5400611 | NCBI WGS metagenome assembly WNGJ01 (sample SAMN13153375, study PRJNA577476) | soil metagenome | isolation source: 40 cm soil or saprolite under Garry oak tree replicate 1 | place: USA:California | collected 2016-06-15 | reverse complement strand
TATCGGCACCCCGAAATTCGCAGCGCAAGCGATCAAGAAGGCCGCCGAACTCGGCTGGCATCCGATCCACATCATGACCAACGTGTCGGCCTCGGTCGGCGCGGTGCTGAAGCCCGCCGGTCTCGACAATTCGAAGGGCATTCTCAGCGCCGGCTATGAGATGGACGTCACCGACCCGCAATGGGACAGCCATCCGGGCATGCAGAAATACCGTGCCTTCATGGCGAAGTATTATCCGGAGGCCGACAAGTCCGAGAGCGGGCCGCTGACGGCCTTCAATACCTCGACCGCGCTGGTCGAGGTGCTGAAGCGGTGCGGCGACAACCTCACGCGCGAGAACGTGATGAAGGTGGTCGCCAACCTGGATTTCGAGATCAACACCTATATCCCGGGGATCCGCATCAAGACCTCGCCGACGGATTTCTATCCGATCGAACAGGTGCAGATGATGAAATTCACCGGCGAGAAATGGCAGTTGTTCGGCCCGATCATCGACGGCCACGCCGAATAGGACTGTCTCCTTGATGTCTTTTCTACTCTCTCCTGGTGGGAGAAGGGAGGAAGATAACCTTCGGCCACGGGCGGGCAGCTGGTCGATGTCCGGTTTGGCGCGCGTTTCGCGGATACAACGCCGGCATCGCGCCATGTCCGGGCAAGGACCCAGCAATGCAGGTCGCACGATGTTGATCCGCCATGCCGGCGATGTCTTCCACGCGACAGAAAAACGTCCTAGCTTAACGTCTTCGCGCTCCGTGGGTTACGACGATGCGATTCCGGATAAGAAAAGTTGCGCATGTTCTGGAACGGATTGGGCTTGCGATGGCCGGAGCGGCATGCGGATTGTTTGTTGCTGCCCATGTGGGGTCCAGCATCGCGGCGCTCACGTCTCAGGGCTTTATCGCCATCATGATGATCAGTGGCGCAATTGGGTTTTACCTGGGAATTGATACTCCCCCTCTTGCTTTTCATGAATCAAGTGACGGCTCCGGTGGAGAGATTGATGCTGCAGAATTTCTTACTGCCGTAGGCACGTTTCTCGCGACCTGGACGGCGTTTGTATCGGTCACCGTGATTGTGTTTCGTGAAGATCTGCATCTCTTCTGGACCGTCATGATCATGCTGGGATGGATAGTTGGCGTGATGATGCAAATCATTGCCGGAGCAATGGCGCGCGCTCGCGCCTGATCGGGCTCGCTTTCGCCTCACAAGTTCCGGGGCTTGATCTCCACTTCAATTTTGCCAGCCAGCTTGCTAGCCGGGATTTTGTGCGGTCACCATCCACGAACTTGAACCCATCATCACGCCTTCGGGACAAACAAATCCGCGCAACTCATCTTTCAGGGCTGCAACCAGCGTGTCGTGCTGGCGTTCCGCTTCCCTGCCGGCCTCGCGATAAACCTCACCCGCGGGCCCGATCGCGAGTTGGAAGGCGACCGCTTCGTCGACGTCACGGCCGACCATCACGTCTGCGTCGATCCGTTCGAACTCGACGTCGGCGTAGCCGGCGATGCGCAACTGCTCTTTCACCACCTCGGTGTCGGCCATCGAGAACGGTCCGGGTCCGCAGCTCGCGGCGTGCTCCTTTACCGGGGGCAGATACCGCGACACGATCTCCTTTGGCAGCGTCAGCCACGGATTGTCCGCGCGCGCACGCCAGACGATCATGGTCATGGCCCCGCCGGGCCTGAGCGCCGACCGCATATTGCGCAAGCCTGTGACCGGATTCTCAAAGAACTGCGTTCCGAAACGGGAGAAGCAAAAATCGTGTTCCGGCCTGAACGCGTACGTCTCGACGTTCGCTTCCAGAAATGTCAGATTTGCCAGACCCGCGGCCTTTGCGTCGGCGCGCCCTTGGTCGAGAAACGCGTCGCAGCAGTCAAGACCGACGACCTTGCCCGCCGGTCCGACGCGTCGAGCGATCTCGATCGTGCTTTCACCCCACCCGCATCCGACGTCGAGAACGTTGTCGCCGCCGCGGAGCGCCAGCGCTGGAAATACCTTCGCACTATGCTGGCCGAGCCCGCCCACGAGCACATGGCGCCACGTGTTGAATTTCGGAACAAGTACCGCGTTCCAGAAATCGACATACTGGCTTCTCGGTTCGGTTGCATCCGCAATGCCCATGACGACGTCTCCATTTTGTACGAATATGTTTGATCGGCGTTGCGACGCCCCGATATAGAATGAGCCGGAGCGCCTGCGAATGATCGTTCGACCGGAACACCTGACCCATCGTCCAAACCTGGAAAGACCGCGATGATGGATCCGCTTTCGGATGTGCTGCGGTCATTTCGGTTGTCGGGAGGCGTCTTCCTTGACAGTCATTTCACCGCGCCCTGGTGCGTGGTCACTAGACTTTCCGCCGAGGACTTCGGCCCGTTCCTGACCGCGCCCTCGCTATTGATCGCCTATCACTTCGTCATCGACGGAGCGCTTCTGCTGACCATCGAAGGTCAGTCCACCATTGAGGTGCGGGCCGGCGAAGTCGTGCTGTTGCCGCGCAATGACGTTCACATGCTGGCCAGCGGCTCGGGTCTCGCGCCGGTGAACGCCCATGATCTCATTCAACCGTCGTCGGGTGGCGGACTGGCACAAATAAACCACGGCGGCGGCGGTGAAACGACGCATCTGGTGTGCGGCTTTCTCAGCAGCGAGGATATTTACAATCCGCTGATCGCGGCCTTGCCGAGAATGCTCAAACTTGACGTCCGCAAGGGCACGTCACGCGACTGGGTCGATGCCTCCGTGAGGTTCGCCGCCGAGGAGCTGACACAGGGCAAGTTTGCTTCATCAAGCGTTATGTCGCGCCTGTCCGAGTTGCTGTTCGTCGAGGCGGTGCGCCAATATGCCGCGACGCCCGGCGATCAAGACGCCGGATGGTTGAAGGGCCTCGAAGATCCGCGCGTGGGGCGGGCCTTGGCCCTGATCCATCGCAGTATCAGCTCCCCTTGGTCGGCGGAGGCGCTGGCAAGGGAAGTCTCGATGTCGCGCAGCGCGTTTGTGCATCGCTTCACGACCCTCATGGGCATGCCCCCAATCCGATATCTGACCCTCTGGCGACTTCAAACCGCGAAATTGCATTTGCGGGAGACCCAAAAAACCATTGCCCAGTTGTCACATATCGTCGGCTACGAGTCCGAGGAGGCATTCAGTCGTGCGTTCAAGCGGGAATTCGGCCTGCCGCCCGCACGGTGGAGAGATCAGCACGCCATGGAATAACACGCCAGCATGCGATTCCGACCCGCGCGGACGGTCACGACGTCGGATTGCGCTGGGCCAGATCCCGGCTTAAAGGGTCCGGGTAGACTGCGGCGGGAGCCAGACCATGCAATCTGTCGTCATTACCGGGGCGTCCACCGGCATTGGCTGGGCCACCGCGAAGCTGTTGCTCGATCGCGGATTTCGCGTGTTCGGCAGCGTGCGCAAGCAGGCCGACGCCGACCGCCTCGAGAGCGAATTCGGCGCGAATTTTGTGCCGCTATTGTTCGATGTCACTGATGAGGCCGCGGTGCTGGCGGCGGCGCGCGAGGTCCGTGCAGCGCTGGGCGGCGAGACGCTGTTTGGTCTGGTCAACAATGCCGGCATCGCGGTTGCGGGGCCGGTGCTCGAGCTCGCGGCCGACCAATTCCGCCATCAGATGGACGTCAACGTCATCGGGCCGATCATCTCCACCCAAGCCTTCGGTCCGCTGCTCGGGGCGGATCGGTCGCTGAAGGGAAAGCCGGGGCGGATCGTGATGATCAGCTCGGTGGCCGGCAAGAATGGCAATCCGCTGATGTCGGCCTATTCGGCGTCGAAACACGCCATCGAGGGACTGTCCGAAAGCCTGCGCCGCGAAATGATGCTGTTCGGGATCGATGTCATTATCGTTGCGCCCGGCGCGGTAAAAACACCGATCTGGGCCAAGGCCGACGAAGTCGACGTTTCCGGCTACAAGAATTCGCCGTTTTTCCCGGCGTTGGAACGGATCCGAAAATTCATGCTGCAACTCGGCGAAAACGGTTTGCCGCCGGAGCAGATCGCCGAGCGAATTTTTCACGCCCTGACGGCAGCCAGCCCAAAAGTGCGCTACCAGATCACGCCCGATCCGATGCGGCACCTGATCACATCGGTCCTGCCCAAGCGCATGGTCGACAAGATCATCGCCAAGCGCCTTGGGCTGTTGCCGAAGGTATGAGCCCGCGCATGCGCGCGGTAGTGCCAACTGCCTGCATTACAGCGGAGCATTTTCCGGCTAACTGGAATCCGGTTAGCCGCAAGAAAATGCTCCAAAATAATGTTGGCGCGTATTCTGATCGCAAAACCGGTGGCCACTTTTGCGGAATACGCGCTGCGAGGGCACCATCGCCCGGATCGATGCCGGTGAACGCATGCTCAACATCACCGAGGCGCGGGCCCGCGAGTTCGAAGGCCTCGGTCATCGATAGCGGTTTATCCCGCACCGACCGTTCGGGCGGGCCGGGCCGACGCCATGGCGGTCAGCCGCAGCGCCATGACTACCAGCAGCGGAATCAGGAACAGGGCGTAGAGCGGCATGTCGGGGATACGCTTGCCGAACGACACCATGAACTGAAACCACAGATAATAGCCGCCGGACACATGCAGGATACGCCAGGCGCGCGATCCGATCGCGCCAGCGGTCCGGTCGAATGAGGTCGCGGCCATCGCGATGATGAAGGCATAGCCGATGCCGCCAAAAATATAGGAGGCCGCCGACGTCGCGGCCGCGTAGCCTGTGGGATCCATCACCGCGAAGCTGGCGATCGCCACCGCGTGCATGGCATGCGACGCGGCAAAGGTGACGCCGAGATAGCGGCGGTTGCGGCGCTGCCACCGCGTCCATGCGTTCGGCCAAAGCCGTGCCAGCGAGGCGGCGCTGAAGGCGAGAGCGAAGAACATGAGCGAAGTTCGCGCGGTGAAGCGGATCACCATGCGCACGCCCTCGACCTCGAACTGCCGCATGCCCGCGATCCAGATGCAAAGACCTGTGAGCACCAGCGCCAGCGCGGCGAACAGCCGCCAGCCTTCGAACCAGTTTTGACGATGCGACGGCATGGTGCTCCCCTCGAATGACAATGTAATCATCAGTTACATATGGCCGGCCGGAACGGTCAATCTTGTAATCGATGCTTACATTCACGATCGGGTGAGGCTAGGATGACCCCATGCCTACCTCACCGAAGCCCGTATCCGCAAAACCGCGGCGCCGCCCGGCCCGGCATCCGCCATTGCCGCCGAAGCCCTACCATCACGGCGATCTCAAGCGCGTGCTGATCGACGCGGCGTTGCTGTTGGCCGAGGAGGGGGGCGCCGAAGCGGTCAGCGTGCGCGAGGCCGCGCGCCGCGCCGGGGTATCGCCGGGGGCGCCGTTCCGGCATTTTCCGAGCCGCGTCGCCTTGATGACGGCCGTCGCCGAGGAAGCGCAGCGGCGATTCCGGGCCGAAATCGATGCGGCGCTGTCCGAGGCGCCGGCCGGCGATCCGCTGGCGCGGTTTCGCTGTCTTGGCCTCGCTTATCTGCGCTGGTCGATGCGCAACCCGGCCCATTTCGAGATCATCTCGAGCGGCAGGTACTTCGACCACGACCAGGCCACCGGGCTGTCACGCGACAATGCCGAGCTGATCGCCATGACCGAGCGCACGCTGGCCGATGCCTTCGCCAAAGGCCAGTTGCGCACCCCCGAGCTAAAGCGGGTGCAAATTGCCGGCCGCGCCCTGGTTTACGGTTTTGCCCGCATGAATATCGACGGTCATTTTCCGCGCTGGGGCATCGCCGAAGCCGACGCCGAGCGGACCGCCGAGGCGATCATCGACCTCTTCATTGCGGGCATCGCCAAGGGTTCCGGCACAGCCTGACCCCGGCCGGCAGGCGCTCGTCGGCAAGCAGCTTTTCAGCACGACGAACCAGGAGGCTAGAGCACGATCCGGAAAAGTGGGTACCGGTTTTCCGAAAAAGATCGTGCTCAAACAAAAAGATAGAGCGGGATGACGATTCGAAAGAAAAGTCATCGCGCTCTAGGGCTTCGCGGCGAGATCGATAAGGGCAATGCCGAGGTCCGGCTGCTTGCGCCGCCGAAGACCTGCGGGCGTTTCCTCCAGCACCACTTCGAGGGTTGGGCGGACCTTGCCCTCAAGCAGATGACCGCCACGCGTGGTGCCATCGGATAGTCCGAGCACGACATGGACGTGCAGACTGGCTTTGCCGTCATCTCCAGTTGCGATGTCACCGACCGCGCTCAGCACCTCGCACTGTTCGCCCACCCTGATCTGCTTGTAGGATTTGGAACCGAGGTCGAACCAGCCGACGACGGCATTTTCAAAGGCCCCGATGGCCGTGAACGAGGCACCCGCTATCGCCGTTTCGGTGGCGAAGCGGGTCAGCGTCGCCAATGCCTCTTCGCCCGGATCGAGAACGAGGATCGTGGTTCGCGAACCTCGTTCGGCTGTAACGATCTTGCTCTTCATCATTATCCCTCGTGCGATCATGCCGTCCAGTTGCAGCGATCCCTTTCCGGAAAGCCCTGAGCAAACGGTGTGAAACCGCTTGCGTTCCGCGGAACGGTCGTGGCGCCCTTGCCCGGTGCCGCCTCAGAATGCGACGCCCGCGGCGCAAGCGATGGGAATTGGTCGCCGGGCGGGTTCCGCAGCAAAAGGCCGTCCGCTCTTTCGGAACTGGCGAGGCCTTGGGGCGTTTTCCCAAGCAGCTTCCCCATGCAGCGGCGGAGCGTGCGTGCTGCCGCCTCGCTGCGCTGTTGAAACTTTCAAATCGAAATCCTGACCGGGAGCGGCTCATGGTGAGACGAGCGCCGGCGCAAGGCGCGCCAACTTCGAATGAACCCTATCCCGCCGACAAAGCGCGCGGTGGCGAGGTGATCCTCAATACCCCCTCAAGCGCTGGGTTTTTTTCGGCGGTCTTGCGGGCGCGGTGCTGCTGGCATTGGTCTTGAGCATCTTTCACTGAGTGAGCTGAATGCAGTCGGCTGGCGGCCGTGAACGCACTGATTTCGTGCTGTCGGTAAAGCGCGGTCAAGCCGGCCGCCGAACAGACCCTTGATATCAAGGGTCCAAATTGTCGCCCCTGCGATGGGGCGTCGTTATCATGACGCGGAGAGAGACCATGGACGATCGCCAGGATCGGGAAAGTTCTATCAGGGGTACAACCCTTGCTGCTATCGTCGTGGCCTTCTTGCTTGCACTTGCGATCCTGGCGTCGGGACCGTGGAATACCGGGCACGTCGCGAGCAATCCCGGACCCAGCGGAACACCGGGATCGACCGAGGTAAACCGGACCCCGCCGCCGGCCGATAGCCCTTCAGGCAATACCACGGGAGTGGCGCGGTGACGGCGACGCTTGCGCCAGAGCACGGACTCCCGACCGTCTCGGACGCCCGCCGCTGGCAGCGCCAGTGGCGCGGGGGGCCGGATGTTTAGCAGCCCCCGGGCAAACGGGCTCGGTCCTGACCTCCACGGCTTGGTCCTGACCCTTGGCAGGCTCTTGGCAGATCACTGGCAGACCTTTGGGCAGATCCTTGGCCGAGGCGGGCGTTAATACTGAAAAATTACCCTAGCGCGGTCAGGTCGCGCCAAGTTCGGCAAATTCATTGCGCGTTCATGACGCTTCAACTACATTTTTATGACATGCTGCAGGCTCCGGCTGCGGCGTCCGTCTCCTGGTCATCGCCAGCCAAGGCCCAATAGCAGCGCCGGGTGTAGTTGCGTCCAGCCCATGGCGCCCGCGCCAAATCCAGGTCCAGGTCCGTCCGCCGCCGTCGTTGCCGCAGGCCTGGCCTCGATCGGCGTCTGGCGGCTGTTGGCCGTCGCGGCGCCGCATCTGGCGGCGCTTGGCTTGATGCTTCAGACCGAGACCGATTTCGGTTCGCGCGCAGCCTTTCTGTTGTCATGGGGAATTCTGAACTTCTTCTGGATCGCGCTGTTGCGGCGTCCGGCATTGTCGGGCGCGCTGTCGCTCACGTTGGTGGTGGTGCTGGTGCTGCTGTCGCGGCTCAAGCACGACATCGTGCAGATGACCGCGAACTTCGTCGACCTGATGGTGATCGACCGCGATACCGCAGCGTTTCTTTTTACGGTCTTCCCCAATCTGCGCTGGTCGGTGATCGGCGCGGCGCTTCTCATCATCCCTTTGATGTATGCGCTGTGGTGGCTCGATCCGTTCCGTATCCGCCGACTGCCGGCGCTGGCCTGCAAGCTGGCGTGTCTTGCCGCGCTGGTCTTATATTCCTTTGCCTGGCCGGATGAGGCCTGGCGCGGTTATTACGACGACGGCTATCTTTCGAAATTCGCGCGCTCCGGCGTGACCGCGGTTTCGGATTTCATCAATTACGGGTTCATGGAATCGGACGCTGTCGTCGCCGAGCGGCTCAAGGTGCCGCTGCTGGATTCCTGTCATCCCGCCGGACGGCGGCCGAACATCATCATGATCCATGACGAGTCCAGCTTCGACATTCGTCAGGCCGATAGCATCAAGGTCCCGGCGGGCTATGGCAGCCACTTCAAATCGTTCGACGGCAAGGAGCGCAAATTCCTGGCCGAGAGCAATGGCGGTCCGAGCTGGTTCACCGAATACAACGTTCTCGCCGGGCTATCCTCGCGCTCGTTCGGCCGATTTTCCTATTTCGTGACCCGCATCGCCTCGGGCCGCGTCGAGCGCGGGCTGCCTTTGGCGCTGCGCCGCTGCGGCTATGAAACCATCTCGCTGTATCCGGCATTTGGCGCGTTCATGAGTGCGCGCAATTTCCAGACCACTACCGGCATCCAGCATTTCTACGACGCGCGCGATCTCGGCGCCAAGGATGTCGAACCCGACAGCTTCTTTTACGACAAGGCGCTGAAGCTGATGTCGCAGGGGCCGCCAACGACGCCGCTGTTCATGTTCGTCTACCTCGCCGCCAATCATTTTCCCTGGGAAACGAAATTCCGCCCCGACCTGATGCCGTCCTGGCGCAAGCCGGGCAACGAGCCCGTGGTCGACGAGTACTTGCGGCGGCAGACGATGAGCGCCGACGACTACGCCGCGTTCATCGCGGGTTTGAAAAAGAAGTTTCCGGCGCAGCCGTTCTTGATCGTGCGTTATGGCGACCATCAGCCGGAATTCTCGCCGCACATTCTCGATCCCGGTCTCGACGAAGCCGGTATCGGCAAGAAGCTGGAGAACTACGACCCGCGCTATTATTCGACTTACTACGCCATCGATGCCATCAACTTCGAGCCGGTCAAGAGTCCGGTCGTGATGGAGACGATCGACGGCCCCTATCTACCGCTGGTGATCCAGGAAGCCGCCGGCATTCCGCTCGACCCCTCGTTCGAGGAGCAGAAGAGCATCATGCTGCGCTGCAAGGGCATGTTCTATGCCTGCAAGGATGGCGCGGAAGCTCGGCGCTTCAACCGGCTGTTGATCGACGCTGGTTTCGTAAAAAACCTCTAGCAGCAATAGGAGGCCGAAATGGCAGCCTCCGTCGAACCTGGAACAAACCGGACCGGCGGCGCAGTATCGAGCGGCGTCCGGTTCTATGCGGGTGTTGGCCTGGTCGCCACGTTGCATCTTGCGGCGTTGGCTGTCTTGCTCGCGACGGAAGACGGACCTTTTGCGATTACGCTGTGCCTGCTGGCCTGGATCTTTGCGAATTGCTTCTTCCTGCTCGTGCTACGGCGGCCCGGCGTATCCGCGGCGCTTGCGCTGAGCCTGGTGGTGTTGTTGATCGCGCTATCGCGCTTTAAGTTCGAGATTTTGCGGCTAACGCTGACATTCCTCGATTTCCTGATCATCGATCGCGACACGTTTTCGTTCCTGCTCTCGGTGTTTCCGCGATTGCGGACGCAGTTGATCGTGGCGGGGGTCCTTGCAGTTCCGGTGTTGTGGGTGATCTGGCGCTCCGATCCGTTTCGCGCAGGTCGCCGCCTTCCGTTGGCGATTCTTGCCGCAACAACCGTGTTGATGTCGGCAATGTCGGTCGCGGCGCCCGAGCAACCGTGGGAGCCGTTCCAGGGCGTCAATCATATTTCCAGTCTCGCGCGCTCGGGTGTGGTGGCGGTGTCGCGGCTGGCTTCGACAGGATGGATAGAGGCCGATCCACCTGCGAGCGGCCCGCTTCGCCTGGCCTCGGGAGCGTACGCCGCCGGCTCGCTGGCGCCGCCGCCCGGCGAGAAATGCGACACCACTGCGAGGCGGCCGCATGTCATCTTGCTGCTCGACGAGTCGAGCTTCGATATCACCGCCGCGCCTGGCGTCAAGGTGCCGTCGGGCTACTCCGACTACTTCAAGTCCTCTGATGGCACGCGGCGGACCCTGATGGTGGAGGCGACCGGCGGCCCGACATGGTACAGCGAATTGAATGTCCTGACCGGCATGTCGGCGCGATCGTTCGGCGATCTGAAGTTTTACGTCACAAGAATCGCCGCTGGCCGTGTCACGCGTGGACTGCCGCGAGCGCTGCAGCGCTGCGGATACAAGACCTTCTCGCTCTATCCGACCTATGGAGGCTTCCTCGGTGCGCGCAGGTTCCAGAAGGGGACCGGCATCGGCCAGTTCATGGACATGGCGGATATGGGTGTCGATGAAGACAGGCAGCCCGACAAGTTCTATTTCGACCAGGCCTTGAAGGTGTTTGCGAGTGAGCCGCCGTCGCAGTCGCCGATCTTCATGTTCGTGTACCTCACGGCCAATCATTTTCCCTGGTGGAGCGTCTACCGGCCCGATCTGACACCGGACTGGACGCCGCTGGGAAATACGGCGGAGACCGACGAATACATTCGTCGCCAAACTGTGACGGCGAAGGACTACCGCGACTTCACCACACGGCTGGCGCGCGACTATCCGGATCAGTCGTTTCTGGTCTTGCGTTTCGGTGATCATCAACCGGCCATCTCGCAGAAATTGCTTGAGCCTGGCATCGACCGGAAATCGTTGACGCAACGCCTGATGACAGCAGATCCGCGTTACTTCTCAACTTACTATGCGCTCGATGGAATCAACTTCTCTCCGGCCGATCTATCGTCGGCGCTGGAAACACTCGATGCGGCTTATGTTCCGATCGTAATTCAGGAAGCCGCCGGCATTCCGCTCGACCCTTCGTTCGAGGAGCAGAAGAGCATCATGCTGCGCTGCAAGGGCATGTTCTATGCCTGCAAGGATGGCGCGGAAGCCCGGCGCTTCAATCGACTTTTGATCGACGCCGGACTGGTACACGGATTGTAGAGCGCGGGAGTATCCTTGAGGCATACGGTACTCCGATCCTGTTCGCGACGATCCCGCGAATCGTAATCGCATCACCGCGTGCGCCCGACGTCATCTACAACAACCTAACAGGATACCGTGCGACTGCGATAAAGGTATGATCATGGGGCGCATGACGATGCAGTGTGTTGGCTCCGCGGAATTACGGGAACTTTTATGCAAATATTAGCATCGCGCTGCGAACATCAGCATCCATCAATCGGTCAATCGTAACGCACGATTGGCCCGCCTCATTTCGAGAGTGATGCCGTGCTCACAAGATTGTCCATTAGCGCAAAGCTTTTTGCGATTGTGTCGTTTTTGTTTGTCGTGATCGCCACGATCGGCGGGTTCGCATTCCTGCAGATGCGCTCGATCAACGCCGCCGCGCAGGATATTCAGACTCAATGGCTGCCCAGCGTCCGCTGGATCGGCGAGATGCGCGTGCAGTCCGCGCGCTTTCGCGCCGTGCTGCGCGATCATCTGATTGTTACGGATGCGGAACGAGCGGATGTCGACAAGAACCTCGCCGCACGCAAGGCCGACTTCGAAAAAGCCGCGAAGGCCTACCAGCCGCTGATCTCCTCGCCCGCGGAGCGTGAACTCGCCGATCAACTGGACAAGCAGTGGCATGACTTCATCAGCGCGTCGGCCGATGTGCAATCCTTCGCCAACAAGGGCGACATCGCGGCGGCAAAGGACATCAACGCCAAGAAGGTGGTGACGGTCGGGCGTGCCATGGACGCCACGCTGGCCAAACTGGTGGAGCTCAACGATCGCGGCGCTGAAGTCGCGGGGCAGAGCGCCGAAGCCACCTATTCGACGGCGGTCCGTCTGATGACGATCATTCTCGGCGCTGCGATCGTCTTTGGTCTCGGCGCGGCGATCTTCATGGTTCGCAGCGTCCGCAGCGGCATCGGCTCGATCCTGAAGCCGATGGGGCAGTTGACCGACGGCGAATTGTCGGTCGAGATTCCCCATCAAGGTGAAAGCACGGAGATCGGTCGGATCGCCAGCGCGCTCCAGATCTTCAAGTCCGCGCTCATCTCCAAGAAGGAATCGGATGACGCGGCCAATGCCGAGGCAAAGATCAAGACCGCGCGCGCCGAGCGCATCAGCACCGCGACCCGCGAGTTCGAGGCGATGATCGGCAAATTGGTTGGCTCGCTGGCGGCGGCTTCCACCGAATTGGCGACATCGGCCACCACCTTGACGAAGACATCTGACGTAACGATGTCGCTATCCGGCTCTGCCTCGTCGGCCTCGAACACGGTGACGGAGAATATCCAGGCCGTGGCGGCGGCCACGGAGGAAATTACCTCGTCGGTCAATGAAATCGGCCGGCAGGTCCATGAGTCCAACAAGATCGCCGGTAACGCGGTCCGCCAGGCGAAGAAAACCGACGAGAGCATCGGCAAACTTTCTCTCGCCGCGGATCGCATCTACAACGTCGTCAAATTGATTACCGAGGTTGCCGAACAGACCAATCTGTTGGCTCTCAATGCCACCATCGAGGCCGCGCGCGCCGGCGAGGCCGGCCGCGGATTTGCAGTTGTCGCGACCGAGGTCAAGGCGCTGGCGAACCAGACCGCGAAGGCAACTGGCGAGATCAGCGCGCAGATTGCCGATATGCAGGCGGCGACGGCGGACACGGTTGCCGCGATCAAGGAAATCAGTTCAACTATCACGTTGGTGTCCGAGGTCTCCTCGGCGATCGCCGCGGCGGTCGAACAGCAGGGCGCGGCGACCCAGGAGATCGCACGCAACGTACAGCAGTCGGCCCAGCTCAGCACCCAGGTGGCCTCGGAGGTGACCGAGGTCAAGCGCGCATCGGGCGAGACCAGTTCGGCGTCCGGCCAGGTGCTGACGGCGGCGCATTCGCTCGCGGGCGAGAGCGATCATTTGAAGCACGAGGTCGAGAAATTCCTCAGTACTGTGCGCGCGGCCTGATCGGACATTTTTCCGTAAAATCGCTGTTGCGGCGCCTGGTATGGCCTCGGCGCCGTTTCGGAATTGTTCCGGCCTGTTGGGCCGGATCGGCCGTCGACCTTGCAGCCTGCGCGGCTGACATTGGCCCGTCGATTGATCGGGCGGCAACGGCGGGAAAACGATTCCCGCCGCCTCAACCGATATCAACACAATCCACAACAGAATGAAAAGCGATGAAGACGACTCATCGTCCGGCGGCTAAGCTCAACTGAGAGGGATCTCCTACACCTGCGACGGGAATGACATGGCACACGATTTACTTC
>WNGJ01016890.1_pt1 | contig 13485 bp, 10 predicted proteins | sample 5400611 | NCBI WGS metagenome assembly WNGJ01 (sample SAMN13153375, study PRJNA577476) | soil metagenome | isolation source: 40 cm soil or saprolite under Garry oak tree replicate 1 | place: USA:California | collected 2016-06-15 | reverse complement strand
CAGGACACCGCGCAGCGCCTGGCCGCGATGGAGAGCCTGGGCGCGACCGCGGTCTGCTGCACGCCGTCCTACGCGCTGCACCTGGCCGAGGCCGCCCGCGAGCGCGGCATCGCGCTCGAGCGCCTCGGGGTGCGGACGACGGTGCACGCGGGGGAGCCCGGCGCGGGGATCCCCGCGGTGCGGGCCCGCATCGAGGCGGCGTGGGGCGCGCGGGCATACGACCACGCGGGCATGACCGAGATGGGCGCCTACGGCTTCGAGTGCGCGGCCCAGGCCGGGCTCCACGTGAACGAGGCCGAGTTCATCGTCGAGGTCATCGACCCCGCCACCGGGCAGCCCGCGGACGAGGGAGAGCTGGTGCTGTCCAACCTGGGCCGCGTGGGCTCGCCGCTGCTCCGCTACCGCACCGGCGACCGGGTGAGGGTGGCCCGCACGCCGTGCGCGTGCGGCCGCACCTTCCTCCGCCTCGACGGCGGCATCCTGGGCCGCGTCGACGACATGCTGATCGTCCGGGGCGTCAACGTGTTCCCCTCCGCGCTGGAGGGCATCGTGCGGCGCTTCCCCGCGGTCGACGAGTTCGTGATCGAGGTCTACCGCCGCGGCCAGCTCGACGAGGTGCGCCTGCTCCTCGAGGTCCAGGGTCAGGCGCGCGCGGTGGTGGCCGCGGTGCAGGAGGCGGTGCGCGTGGATCTGGGGATCCGGGTCGAGGCGGTGCCGGTCCCCGGACAGAGCCTGCCCCGCTACGAGCTCAAGGCCCGTCGCCTCGTCCGGCGCGCCGCAGACCCCCAGTAGCCTTACGCGCGGGCCCCGGAGCGCGCGGATGTAGTGCCAAGGCAGCCACTCTCCGGCGTGAAGAGCCGGCTAGGCGCCCGCGGTCACGCTCGACCTACCCCCACCCGGCATTCGCCCGAAGGGGAGTAGGCCACGACGCTCAGGGAGTGGGTCGAGAAGGCGCGGTGACGCCGTCACCCGGGTCCCAGAACTCCCGGGTGGACCATAGCCGGTTTCGCACGAGGAGCAGGTTGCCGGTCACATAGAGGGACAGCAGGCGCTGCTGCCGTGGCGCCACCTGGGGGTCGATCACCGCACGCTCACGAGAGGCTCCGATCACCCCGAGATCTATCTCGTGGCCCGTCCGCCCCCGGACCAGATACATCCAGATCCCGTCGCGGTCGACCAGGCCGAGCAGGTTCTCGCTGACGTTGCTCAGGTACGCGACGTTGTCCGCCAGACACTCCCGGGCGAAGGCGCAGCTCAGGTCGCGGCCGACGAACGGCGTGAGCGCGGGCATGAGACCCGTCATCGACAGAATGGTGGGCGGAAGGTCGACCTGGCTGGCCACCAGCGAGACCGTCCGTGGTCGAAAGAGGGTCGGGTCGACCAGTGATTCGTCCATCCACACGAACAGTGGGGCCAGAAAATTCCCGACCATCGCCTCGGCGTCGGTACGTCCGATTCGTCCGTGCCGGCCGTGATCACCCAGGATCAGCACCATGGTATTCCTGAGCAGCCCATCGCGGCGCAGTCCCGAGAAGAATCGCTCGAACTCGATGTCGAGGTAGCGCAACGCCGTCACGTAGCGATCCGACTGCTCGCCCAGCGCACGCACCTCCGGATGGTCCTGGGGCACCTTGAACGGATGATGGGTGCTCGTGGTGAGGGTCGCCAGGAAAAAGGGCCGGTCGGCGGCGTGCAGGGCCTCGACGCGTGAGCGCACGAGGTCGAACAGCGCGCTGTCGAGGACGCCGAGCCGGTTCCGGGGCGTGTTGGGCGCGAACGCCCCTTCGTCGTGGAAGGCGTCCAGGCCGTTGCGCGCCATGAACAGCCCGAGGTGGGACTGGCCTCGCTCACGGCTCTGTCCGATGACCATCTCGCTCCGGTACCCACCACGCTTCAGTGCTTCCGGCAAGCAGAGGAAGTCGCTCCCGTAGTGCGTGCGAATGGGCGAAAGGCCAAAGCGCGGAAGCGCGGAGCAAAACGAGGCGAACAGACCGTGAAACGTCGAGGAGCCATTCGAGAAGAAGTGCTCGAAGTATACGGTCTCACCGCGGAGGCGGTCGAGGAACGGTGTCACGCGGATGCCGCCGACCGTCCGGCCCAGAAACCGCCGATCGAGTCCCTCGACGAAGATCACCAGGATGCTGGGACGCCGGCCACCACGCTGATCGGGTCGCGCGAGTCGCCCGCCGGATTCGCCCACCGTGGTGTGGACCAGCGGATAGCGCAGCGACGGGAACGTGGCGCCCGGGGCCACCGTCTCTCGCGTCACTCGGACGGCCGTCTCCTCCGGAACCGTCCGCAGCAACGCGGCCTCGGTGCCGGCCACCCGCGCCCCGATCACCTGGTCCAGGGTGTCCGAGATGGACCAGAACGGATTCTGGGCCAGCATGTAGTACGTCGAGCTCACGATCGAGACGCGGTAGACTTCGAGCCTGGACTCGCGGTCGAAACTGGTGCCCGTGGCGAACAGCGCCAGCACCAGCACGGCCGCACTGGTCCGCGGCGCCGCCGCGATGCAGCGGCGCAGCAGCGGCCCGACCGCCCGCGTGAACGCCAGCCACCACGCCACGATGGCCGCGGCCATGGCGCCCGCGAACGTGGCCGCGTACCCAACCCACCCGGCGCCGGCCGCCAGCTGGGCAGCGGTCTGGCGGTCGACCAGGCTACTGTCCAGGCGCGCGCGGGTCGGCGGCGAGAACACGTCGATCACGGATTCCAGGAACACGAGATCCACCCGCCGCTGGCTGTAGCGGTAGTACCCCATGTCCGCCGTCGCCACCGCCAGCATCAGCAGCGCCACCACGACCGCGCCAACCGTGATACCGACCTTCCACGGCGACCCCGAGACCGCCTGGCCCTTGCGCCAGTGTTTGGCGATGGCCAGACCGGCGCCGATGATCAGGCCGAGGGCCACGGCGATGACGATCCCGCCGGCCGCGCCCATGAGGTCCGCACGGAATCCTGCTCTCAAGGTCGCGGCGAGAATGGCGGCGGTCGGCGGCTCGCGGGTGATGGTCGTGGCCACCAGGAACAGGCGCTCGGCACTCTGGATGACGAGACAGACACCCCACCAGAACACGAGCGTCAAGCTCAACGACCGCGGCGCACTCACCACGACGGCGAGCCTATCACGTCCCTCGTGAGGGTCGACCCGTGAGGCGTCGTGCGGGTGGACGGCCATCCCGCCCGCGCGGGACCCTCGCCTAAGTCATGCGCGTTGTATCGCCGGATGAGGCGCCGACAACCGGCGTCCGCCCGGTGTCCCCCTCAGCCAAGACAACGTTCTTCTACTGGTCACTGCGCCGCTGCCTCCGCCCGCGAGCGATGCCCAGCGCGCCCGTACTTCGACGCGGCGCTCCAGCCCCGCGAGCTGCCGAGCGACCCGTCGGCGCCGGAAGTGCCCGAGCAGTCCAGCCGGCGGGTTCGGACGCGTTGCATTTCCGAGCCCTTAGCCGCGTGACTGAGCCCGGCGCGCCCGAGCGTGTTGACCGGGCGTCGTCACGGCTGGTACTGATTGGTGGCCATGCCGTCCGTCGCTCCCGGCTCGGAGTCCTCCGCCGCCCTCATCGCGGCCATCGCCGCGGGGGACCGCGACGCCTTCAGCCGGTTCTACGACCTGACCGCCCCGATGGCGTTCGGGCTGATCCGGCGCGTGCTCCGAGATCCGGAGGCGGCCGCCGAGGTGCTCCAGGAGGTCTTCTGGCAGGTCTGGCAGGACGCGCCCCGGTACGACCCGAAGCGGGGCAGCCCGGAGGCCTGGCTCGTGATGCGGGCCAAGACCCGAGCAATCGATCGGCTCCGGTCCATCCGTAGAAGAGATAGGACCTTCGTGGCCCCGGTGGACGAGTCCGTGGCCCAGGGTAGCCCGGACCGGGCCCCGGACCCGGCGGTGGTGGCCGAGGACCGCGGCTTGATCCAGACCGCGCTGGCCCAGCTGCCGGAGGCGCAGCGGCGCGTCATCGAGCTGGCGTTCTTCGAAGGCCTGACCCAGTCGGAGATCGCCACGCGGCTCGGCGAGCCGCTCGGGACCGTGAAGACGCGGACCCGCCTCGGGCTGGATCGCCTGCGCGGGGTGCTCGGAGGGGAGAGGCTGTCGGCCACATGAACCGCGACGAGATCGACGAGCTGGCGGCCGCGTACGCCCTGGGCGGGCTCGAGGGCGAGGAGCGCGTCCGCTTCGAGGCCCTGCTCGAGGCCGGCGACCCGGACGCGGTGCGCGCCCTGCGCGACTGCGAGGACACGCTGGTCGGGCTCGCCGCCGGGGCCCCCGAGGCGCCGCCGCCCGCGGTGAAGGCGGCGCTGATGGAGCGCATCGCGGCGACCCCCGCGCCGGTGCGGACGCTGCCGCGGCGGTCCCATGCGCTCTGGCCCGTCGTGCTGAGCGGCGCGATGGCGGCCGGGCTGGCCGCGGTGGTGGTGGGGTGGAGCGTGTCGTCGACCTACGAGAAGCGCCTCGACGCGCTCGTGCAGAGCGCGGAGCGGCTCCGCGCCGAGCTGCGCAGCCAGCAGGCGGTGATCGCGATCCTGCGCGACCCGGCCACCCAGGTCGTCGTGCTCGCGGGCCTGCCCCCGGCTCCCGGGGCGCGGGCCCGCATGATGTGGCACGCCCAGGCGGGAGGGGTGTTCGTGGCGACCGGGCTGCCGGCGCCGCCCGACGGCAAGGCCTACCAGCTCTGGGCCATCGCGGGGAGCAATGCGCCGGTCTCCGCGGGCGTCTTCACGGTGGACGCGGCCGGGACGGGGAGCCTCGCGGTGCGGCCCCTGCCGGGCGTGGCGGCGGTGAACGCCTTTGCGGTCACCCTCGAGCCCGCCGGGGGCCTGCCCGCGCCGAGCGGGGAGATGTACCTGCTCGGCAAGTCCTGAGCCGACCCGCTACAACCCCCGCCGCCGCGCCGCGTGCAGCACCGCGATGATGGTCATGGCGTCCTTGATCTCTCCGCGGGCCACCATGACGAGCACCTCCGCGAAGGGGAAGGCGCGCCGCTCGATGAACTCGGTGTGGTCGGGCCGCCGCGGCGCCGGGCGCAGGTCCTCCGCGAGGTAGAGGTGCGCGACCTCGCGCAGGATCGACTTGGAGGTGTGGAAGTCGCAGAGCTCGGTGAGGCGGCCGGCCTCGTAGCCCGCCTCCTCCGCCAGCTCGCGCTGGGCCGCCTGAAGCCGCGTCTCGCCCACGTCCTGCCCCCCGGTCGGCATCTCCCAGAAGAAGCCCTTGGCCACGTAGCGGTACTGCCCGACCAGGAGCACCGTGTCGGGATCGAGGAACGGTAGGACCCCGACGCACTCGCTGCACTCGACGACCCCGTACACCGTGGTGTGCCCGTCGGGCAGCTCGACCATGTCCTCGCGCACGTCGATCCAGCGATTCCGGTAGATCGGGCGCGTGGACGTGGCGCGCCACGGGGTCCGGGCGAGAGGATTCGACGCGGGCGGGTCGGAGGGCGCCCGGCCCGGGGCGGAGCCGCCGGGATCGGCCGGGGTGGGCTGGCTCATCATCCGGTTGTATCATGTCGCCCAGGGGGGAACCGCGATGGCATGGCCGGCTCCGGTGGAAACGCTGTGGAACGACATGGAGAGCGTGCGCGCCCAGCTGCTCAAGGAGGCGGACGGGCTCAGCCAGGCGCAGAGCGACTGGCGACCGGCGGCGGACGAGTGGTCGGTCGGCGAGATCCTCCACCATCTGACCCTGGCCGAGGTGGGCACCGGCAAGCTCACCTCCAAGCTGCTCCGGGACGCTCCGCAGCCCCTGCCGCCCTTTCCGGCGGACCTCCAGGCGTTCTCGCCGTTGCCGCCGCCTCCCCCCGGCCCGGCCCGGGCGCCCGAGGTCGTGTTTCCCGAGCGCGGGCACTCGCTGGAGCGACTGATCGTCGATCTGAAGACGATCCGGGAGCGGAGCCGCCAGTCGGTGGAGCGCCTCGCCGCGGTGGATCCGCGGGGGCTGCGGTGGCGGCGCGTCGCGCTCGGCGAGATGGACCTCGCCCAGTGGTGGCTCCTGCACGTGCGTCACGAGACCGACCATCTCCAGCAGCTCCGCGACGTGAAGGCGGCGAAGGGATTTCCCCCCTCGTGAAGGTCATCCTCCGGAACCCACGGCGAGAGGTGGACGTGGACGGCAAGCGGCGGGTGAAGGACCTGCTCTCCGAGCTCGGCATCCTGCCCAGCACGGTGCTGGTCATCCGCGACAACGAGCTCCTGACCAGCGACGCGGTGGTCGGCGGCGACGACGTGCTCGAGGTGCGCCCGGTGATGTCGGGCGGCAGCGGAGCGGGCGCGTGAAGTGCCGCAAGTGCGGCGGCACCGCCTCGCTCGAGCTGCGGCGGCACAACGCCGCGTTCTGCTCGCCCCACTTCATCGAGTTCTTCCGCAAGCAGGTGGCGGAGGCCGTCCACCGGCACCACATGTTCACCACCGACGAGACGATCATGGTCGCGGTCTCGGGCGGCAAGGATTCGCTCGCGCTCTGGGACGTGCTGATCGAGGACGGCTATCGGACCGCCGGCCTCTACCTGGACCTGGGCATCTTCGACTACTCCAAGGAGTCGCGCGCCAAGTGCGAGGCGTTCGCGGCGGCCCGCGGCCTGACCCTGCACGTCGAGCGGGTGGCCGAGGCGGTCGGCGCTCCGATCCCGGTGGTGCAGCAGGCCACGCGCCGGCCCACCTGCTCCGCGTGCGGGCTCTCCAAGCGCTACCTGATGAATCGCGCCGCGCTCGAGCACGGCTACCCGGTGGTGGCCACCGGCCACAACCTGGACGACGAGGCGGCCACCCTGTTCGGCTCGGTGATGCACTGGCAGACCGACGCCCTGCCCCGGCAGTCGCCCGCGCTGGCCTCGACGCACCCGAAGCTGGTGCGTCGCGTGAAGCCGCTCTACCGCCTCTCCGAGCTCGAGACCGCGGCCTACGCATTCCAGCGCGGGATCGACTACATCGTGGAGGAGTGCCCGTTCGCCAAGGGGGCCACGTCGATCGCCCACAAGCAGGTGCTGGACCGCCTGGAGGAGGCCTCGCCCGGGTCCAAGCACAACTTCCTCTTCGGCTTCCTCGACCGCGCCCGGCCCGCCTTCGAGCGGGCGGAGAACGTGGAGCTGCACGAGTGCACCTCCTGTGGCCAGGTGACCACCGGAGCGGTCTGCGCCTTCTGCAAGCTCGCCGACCTGGTCAAGCGCCGCACTTCGTAACCCCAAGGAGACAGCCATGCACAACGCGGTGATCGTGGGGGCGGTCCGCACCGCCGTCGGCAGGAAGAACGGCAAGCTGGCCGGGGTGCGCCCCGACGACCTGCTGGCCGATACGCTCAAGGCGCTCGTCGAGCGCGTCAAGATCGACCCGAGCGAGGTCGAGGACGTGGTCATGGGCTGCGTCGACCAGGTGGGCGAGCAGGGGTTCAACATCGCCCGCAACGCGGCGCTCATCGCGGGTTTCCCGCTGGACGTCTGCGGCACCACCCTCGACCGCATGTGCGGCTCCGGCCAGCAGGCGGCCAACTTCGCGGCGATGGGGGTCATGTCCGGCCAGTACGAGTGCGTGATCGCGGGGGGCGTCGAGAACATGAGCCGCGTGCCCGAGGGGGTGCGGGTGCCGGTGAACCGGGAGAAGATGGCAGCCCTGGCGCCGTCCTTCAAGCCGGACGGGGTGGTGACCGCGGCCAACTCCTCGCAGATCTCGGACGGGGCCGCCGCGCTCCTCATCATGTCGGAGGCGCGCGCCAAGGCCCTCGGGCTCAAGCCGCGGGCGCGCATCGTGGCCACCGCGCTGGCCGGCGTCGACCCCACCATCATGCTCACCGGCCCGATCCCGGCCACCCAGCGCGTGCTCAAGAAGGCCAACCTGAAGCTCGACCAGATCGACCTCTTCGAGATCAACGAGGCGTTCGCCTCGGTGGTGCTGGCGTGGGAGCGCGAGCTGCACCCGGACATGAGCCGGGTGAACGTCAACGGTGGCGCGATCGCGCTGGGGCACCCGCTCGGGTGCTCGGGCGGCAAGCTCATGACCACCCTGCTGCACGAGCTGGAGCGCACCAAGAAGCGCTACGGGCTGCAGACGATGTGCATCGGGTTCGGGCAGGGAATCGCGACCATCATCGAGCGGCTCTAACCCGCGGATTGCCGCGCTAGCGGGTACGCGCCGCGAGCGCCACCTGCACGGTGCGGTGCAGGTCCTGAGGGGACACCGGCTTGAAGAGGAGCGCCGAGATGCCGAGCCGGCGGGAGCGCGCCTGGTCCTCGTCCTGAAGACCCCAGCCGGTGATGAAGATCACCGGCACCTGGGGGTCGCTGGCGCGCAGACGCTCGGCCACGTCCCAGCCGCTCATCTCGGGCATGCCCACGTTGGTGATGATCAGATCGAAGCCGCTCGGGATGAAGACGCGGAGCGCCTCGGGACCGCTCGGGACGGGCAACACGTGGTGCCCCGCGTCCTTGAGCATCTCGCCCAGGATGGAGAGCACCTGGGGATCGTTGTCCACGAGGAGGATCCGCCCCGTGCGCTCGCTGCCGGTGTGGCTCCCGGTGGTGCTCTCGCTGGTGGGCTTCATGCCGATGGGCAGGGTGATCGTGAAGGTGGTGCCCTCGCCCGGCTTGCTGTCCACTCGCAGGTCGCCGCCGTGGCGCTCAACGATCGAGTGGGAGACCGAGAGGCCGAGGCCGGTGCCCTCCTCGCCCTTGGTGGTGAAGTAGGGGTCGAAGACCCGCTTGCGGACCTCTTCCGTCATGCCCATGCCGGTGTCGGCTACCGTGATGGCCGCGTGGCGATGGTCGGCGAGGCGACTGCGGATGCGGAGGGTGCCGCCCCGGGGCATCGCGTCGATGGCGTTGAGCACGAGGTTGGTGATGACCTCGTTCAGCTCCGCGGGCCGGCCCATCACCACCGGCACCGGCCCGAGCTCCAGCTCGAGCTGGAGCGGCACGCCGCCCTTGATCTTCTTCTCCTCCCAGCGCGGTCGGGTGATGGCGAGCGAGTCGCGGACCACCTGGTTGACGTCCATCGGCACGAAGGGCTCGTCCTGTTGGCGGATCCGCGCGAACTTCTGCATGCGCCGGACGGTCTCGGCTCCGCTGGTGGCCGCCTTCTCGATCACGTCGATGCCGCGGCGAACCACGTCGATGTTGCCGGGGCTACGCGCCATGAGCTGGGCGTAGCCGAGGATGGCCTGCAGCAGGTTGTTGAAGTCGTGGGCGATGCCGCCCGCCATCTGGCCGAGGGCGGTGAGGCGCTCGGATTGGTGCATCTGGGCCTCGATCTCCCGCTGCGCGGTCATGTCGCGGATGATGGCGAGCATGCCGTCGGCGCCGCCGTTGCGGCCGGGCAGGGAGGAGAGGGTGACCGCCAGGTTCAGCGACCGGCCGTCCGCCCGCTTCGCGGAGGCGTCGAAGGCGCGCACCGGATTCTCTCGCGAGAGGCTGCCCTGCGCGGACCGGTATGGCTCCGGGGGCAGGAGATTCGCGAAGGGCTGCCCGACCGCCTGGCCGGAGGTGGAGCCGAAGATGCGGTCGGCGGCCGGGTTCCAGCTTCGGACCTTCCCTTCTCCGTCGACCGAGATGATCGCGTCACCCGCGGAGAGGATGAGCTGCTCCAGGTACTGCTTGGTCTCGGCCACCTCGCCGTACAGTCGAGAGTTGCGGATGGCCACCGCCAGGTAGTCGGACAGCATCTCCAGGAGCTCGCGCTCCCCCGGATCGATCGGCCGGGTGGCGGAGCGGTTGGCCACTAGCAGATAGCCCAGGATCTTGCCCTCTTCGCGGATGGGGCAGACGATGCGGGTCTCACCCGGCGCCTGCGCGGGGGCGACCGGGCCCAGGCGCACCGTCGCCTCGTCGTAGCCGAGGGCCTCCTTGAGCAAGTCGGTGATCGCGGTGGTGAGCTGGCGAAAGTCGAGCTGACCGAGCAGGCTCCGGGAGATCTCGCGAAGGATCGAGAGCTGGGTGACGCGGAGAGACTGGTCGGTGCCCTCGCGGCGTGCTTCCTCTTCGAGGCTGCGGGCCTTGGTGGCGAGGCCCCGCATCTCCTCCACGAGGGCGGTGAGCTGGTTGCGCGTGCCGATTCCGTCCTGTCGGCGGGCGAGCGCCCGCTTCGCGGTCTCCTCCAGGTCCTGCCGGCTGAAGGGCTTGATGAGGTACTCGAAGGCGCCGTGAGTGAGGGCGTTCTTCACCGTCTCCAGCGAGGCGTAGGCGGTGATCATCACCACCTCGATGCTCGGATCGGTACCCTTGATGCGGCGCAGTAGCTCGATGCCGTCCATCTGCGGCATCTTGATGTCCATGAAGATCAGATCGGGATGGAAGGTGCCGAGCGTCTTTAGCGCGGCCTCGCCGCTCTCCGCGGTGGCGATCTCGTAGCGCGGCTTGAGGATCATGCGCAGGGACTCGCGCGGTCCCATCTCGTCGTCGACGACGAGCACCCGAGGACGGTCACTCATGGCTGCCCCGATACCGGTAGCGACGCGGTGAAGCTGACCTCGCCCCGAGTTTGTTTGGCCTCGAGCCGACCGCCCTGGCTCTCGAGGATACGCTGGCTGACGCTCGGTCCCACGTCGATGAGATTCTCCTGGACCACCTGGATCGGATCGAAGATGCCCTGCAGCTCCTCGGGTCGGACCTCCGCGCTGCGAGAGGCCACCGTGAGGCGCACCCGGTCCTCGCTGGCCAGGTGCGAGATCGACGTCGAGATCTTGGCCTCCGGGCCCGGCGTCTTGCGCAGCAGGTACCAGATCAGGTACGACATCGCCTTCTTGAACATGGTGTGATCGCCGCGGACCAGCAGCGAGCTGCCCTCGTAGGAGAGGGTGGCGGTGACGTGCTTCTGGGTCGACTCGTCGGTGAAGGTGAGCAGGCGGGCCTCGCTGGCCGCCGCGGGCAGGACCTGCGCTCCCAGCTCGGCGAGGCACTCCTCGGCCACCTGGCGCAGGTCGAGGGTCTCGCGCTTGTAGTCGCCGTCGTTCACGAGCGCGGCGAGCTTGTCGAAGATCTGGACGAGGCGCCGCACGTCGCGGCCGACCACCGAGGAGAACTGGTTGCGGAAGGTGGCGTCGTCGTAGCGCTCGCCGATGAGCTCCATGAAGGCGTTGATCGACACGAGCGGGTTCTTGATCTCGTCCGCGATGCGGGCCACCACCTGGGTGAGGAGCTGCAGCTGCTCCGCGCTGCGTTTCTCCTGGGCGAGCTGGCGCTGGGCGGTGAGATCCTCGAACATCAGGACCGCGCCCATGGGCGCGGTCCGATCGCCCATCACCGGATAGGTCGAGACCTCGAGGGGCAGGTTGCGGAAGGCCAGGTGCACCTCGGATCGAGTGACCGATCGGCCCCTGGTGAGCGCCTCGAACAGCATGTCCCCGAGGGGTGAGGGGAGCACCCGCAGGTCGCGGTTCAGGACCTCGCGCGCGGATATTCCGAGGATCTCGGCGGCGCGGCCGTTGATCGCCACGACCTTCTCGTCGGGATCGATGGTGATCACGCCGCTCGACATGCGCGCCAGGATGCGCTCGTTGAAGTCCTTCTCGTACTGGAGCAGGTGGTGCACCCGGATCTCGCGGATCGCGGTGGCCAGGTGGGTCCCGAGGCTGAACAGGGTCTCGGTCTCGCTCCGCCCATACCCGCCGCCGCTGATGCGCTGACCCAGGGTGAGGATGCCGACCAGCTCGCCGTGTGAGCTCAAGGGGATCGCCACCACCGACTGGAGGGCGGCCATCTCGCGGGCGATCTCGCGCGCGGCCGGCTCCGCGGAGTGGCTGCGCGCCTGCTCGATGTGGATGAGGCGGCCCTCGGTCGCCAGCCACAGCGGCAGCCCGCTGTCCGCGGCCAGGGTCAGCGACTCCACCACGTGCGGCGCCAGGCCCCGATAGGCGGCCACCCGGTAGAGGTGACTCTCCGGGCCCGCGAGCAGGATCGCGGCCCGGCTCGGGCGCGCCAGCTCTCCGACGCCATCGAGGAACTGATCCAGGACGCGCGGGAGATCGAAGCCGGCGGCCAGCGCCTTCGCGAACTCCTTGGCCATCTGGGTCGCGGCCTGCGGGGAGGGCGGGGGGCCGTCCGCGAGGCTCTCGGAAGCGCCGGAGGCGGCCGGATTCCGCGCCGCGCGGAGGGCGGCGACCTCCTGCAGGAGGTGCAGCTTGTCGTCGGCCTGCTTGAGCAGGCTCTGGAGCTGCCGGCTCGTGAACGGCTCGAGAAGCACGAAATCGGCCGCCTCGGCTTCGCTCTCCCCGTCGGGCGTGTCGGACCCGGGAGTGAGAATGCACACCACCACCGAGGTGGGGCAGAGGTGCCGAGCGCTCGCGATGAACGAGGTGAGATCGCGGGACGGGCCCGCGATCTCCTTGACGATCAGCTCCATCTCGGTGAGGCGCAGGGTCCGGAGTGCTTCGTCGTCGGACGCGGCGGTGAACACCGAATGGGTGTACTCCAGGCCGCGCAGCAGCCGCGTGCGGAGGGAGTCGCTCGCCGAGACGAGGAGAACCGTCTTCACGGGGCGATGCGGGTCGGGCGGCCCGACGGCACGGGGAATTCGACGGTGAACGTGCAGCCGGGCCGGCCCACGTTGTTGCGCGCCACGAGTCGGGCGTGATGCGCGTCGGCGATGCCGCGGCAGATTGCGAGGCCCAGGCCGGTGCCGTGCGGCTTGGTGGTCACGAACGGATCGAAGACGGTGGCCAGCAGGTCGTCGGGAATACCCGGGCCGGTATCCGCCACCTCCACGATCAGCGTTTTTCCCCCACCTTCCGACAGATCGACCACGCGCACGGTCAACTCCCCGCCCGGTTCCATCGCCTGGATGGCATTTAAGCACAGGTTCAGGAAAAGCTGCTGCAACTGAGACGTGTTGCCGAGCACCGGGCGGCGGGCCCCGTCGCCGACCTGGCGCAGGCGAATCTGGCGGTCCTCCAGCTGGGCGTGAAGCGTCTCGAACGTGTCGCGGAGGGGCCCGGAGATGTCCACCGTCTGCATGGGGTGCTGCGAGGCGCGCGACATCGTCCGGAACCGGCTGAGGAGGTCGTCGATCCGGCCGATCTCGCGCCCGGCCGTACGCGAGAACATGTCCCGGAACTCCTCGCTGGCTCCGCGCGAAGGCAGGAGCTGCGCGTAGGTCTTGATCCCCACCAGCGGGTTGCGGATCTCGTGGATCAATCCGGAAGCGATGGCCTCGATGGAAGCGAGGCGTTCGGCCCGGCGCTTCTCCTGCTCCAGCTCTTTTAGCCGGGAGATGTCGTTGAGCACCGCCACCGCGCCCATGGTGACTCCACCCGGACCACGCAGCGGAGACGTCGAGCAGATGAGCGGCACGAGCTGGCCCGCCACGCCGGGCAGGGAGAACTCGATGTGCGAGCGGGCCTGCCCGTCCGCGGCGGTCGACTTCAGCAGCTCGGGGAGGGGATCGGCCAGGCACTCGGGCGGCTGCCCGTGCGCCAGCCTCGTCGCCGTCCCGGTCAGCTGTTCGGCCGCTCTATTGAAGAGGGTGATTCGACCGCGCGGCCCCACCGCCACCACCCCCCTCTCGATG
>WNGJ01005320.1_pt1 | contig 13486 bp, 10 predicted proteins | sample 5400611 | NCBI WGS metagenome assembly WNGJ01 (sample SAMN13153375, study PRJNA577476) | soil metagenome | isolation source: 40 cm soil or saprolite under Garry oak tree replicate 1 | place: USA:California | collected 2016-06-15 | reverse complement strand
TACGCCGCCATGAACGCTACCGCGACAAGGCCCGGTGACCAGCCCAGGCCCGAGCCGAACGGGTCGTATCTCGAAAGGTCGACGTAGACCGCGAACCCGCTCACCGCGGCGAAGACCATGACGATCAGCGCGCCGCGAGCCTGACCGTGCCGCGCGAAGAACAGCTCGAACTCGAGCTGCCAGCCGCGGCGGCGACGGTGGTGTTGCTCGGGCACGGCCACGGCCGCGTGGGCGGCGATCCGCTCGCGGCGTCCGTAGCGGTAGCGCGCGGCCTTAGGAAGAGGCTCGGGCGCGAGGTGCTCGATCTCGCGATCGGGAGGCGGCGGCACCTCCAGCGGCTCCCACAACGGGAGCGCTCGGTGCCTGCGATAGATCACGAACGTGATGACGCCCAGCCCCATCCACCCGAGCCAGATGAGGGTCGAGTTCGAGATGTTCTGCGATAGCAGCTGAGTGAAGACGGTGCCAATCGCCAGCGCGCCCACCAGAGAGATGACCGGGATGCTGTCGCGGCCGAACTTCACATTCCATGGCATGCGGTACGGGCGGTAGAGGTTGGGCTCGATAAAACGGAGCCGCATCACCGACAGATGTGCTGAGCAAAACGCGAACGTCGCCGCGAGCGCATAGATCGAGCCGAGCAGGTCGATCTCCTGGCCATGGACGACGATTCCAGGCAGGATCAGCACAGCCGCGGCGAGGCCGAAGATGATGATCGAGAGATACGGCGTCTTGTACCGAGGATGCAGCCGCGCGAACGTGCGCGGCAGCAGGTCGGCCCCGCCCAGCGAGTAGCTGAGACGTGAGATGCCGATGAGCCCGGCGTTGGTGGCGATCACCAGGATCGTGAAGGCGAGGATTCCGACCCAGATGCCGGACCAGAACGCAAGCGTCGCGCTCACCTTCGTAAAGCCCGTGACGATTCCGGCCACAGGGTCGTTCTTCCAGGTCGTGGCGAGATCGGTCGTCCACAGGTGGGTCGCCGGGTCCTGATACACGGGGAAGACGCTCATCCCGATGGTCGGCAGGAAAGCCGATACGAACAGCACCGCGGCAATGACCCAGAAGGTTGCGCGAGGCACGGTCCGGCCTGGATCCTTGGCCTCTTCGGACATGTTGGAGATCGTTTCGATCCCCGTGTAGGTGACCATCGCGATGGAGACGCTCGCCAGGAAGTTGCCCCACGTCGGCGCGACTCCAAGGTGAACGTTGTTGATCACCGTCCGGATGTTGAGCAGAAGGAACAGTCCGAGGATGACGAGGGCGAACTGTGTCACGAGGTCGGCCATCGCGAGCACGAGGTTCAGCGCGCTCGACTCCTGGATGCCGATCACGTTGACGACCATCAGAAAAACGATCAGCACGATGGTTGCCCCGACGTGCCAGAGCTCGTTGGTCTTCAGCGCGTGGAAGATGTTGAACACGCCGAGGTAGCTGATCGCAAAGTAGGCGGAGATCGATACGGTCGCGGTGTAGTTGAGGAGCTGGACCCACCCGACCAGAAAGCCGATCGGGCCGTTGAATGCGCGGCGCGCAAAGCTCGAGCTCCCACCCGCGTGCGGAAGGGCGGCTGAGCCCTCGGCGTAGTTGAGCGCGGTGCTGACGAAGATCAGGCCCGCAAGGATGAGGGCGAGCGGCGTGAGGCCCAGCGCAAAAGCGGCGGTGACCCCGAGGGCGTAGTAGATGCTCGAGCCGACGTTGCCGTAGCTGGCAGCAAAGAGGGCCGGCGCGCCCAGGCTGCGCGGCAGCTTGGCGGCGCGGCGGACGACCACCCGGAGATCGCCTGGACGCCGGCCACGGCGAGCGACGTGGTCCGTGCCCATTGAGGGCGAGGGTAAAGGATCGGGTCATCTCCATACGAGATCCATACGGAAGATCGCGTTCACCTAACGGACTCCCAACCCCGACCGCAATAGCTTGGAAGCATGTCCAGCGCCGCCTCCCCTCGGTTACGGCGTCCCATCAAGGTCCGCGGCGGGAACCTGGGCGCGTTCCTGTGCTGGGCGGTCATCTTCGCCGACATCGGCACGTCGGTCTACTACGTACCGGGAATCCTTTACGGCCCGTTCGGCTCGCGCGCCGCCCTGTTCGTTCTGATGACGCTGTTCGTCTTCGTCCTTTTATGTATCAAGTACGCCGAGGTCACCTGGCGCTATCCAGAAGGCGGGGGCGTGGTGAATGTCGCCTCCCAGGCGTTGCACCCGTTTGCCGGCATGCTTGGCGGCCTTTTCATCCTCGTCGACTACTACCTGACCGCAGCGCTCAGCGCCCTGTCGGGGGCGCTCTACCTCGGGGTGGTGATGCCCTTCCTGACGCCCTGGGCGCTGCATGCCGCCGTCGTGGCGCTCATCGGCCTGGCCTTGCTGAACCTTGTAGGCATCCGTGAGAGCGCTCGCACAACCGCAGTCATCGCCTGCCTCGCAGGTGCTGGTCAGCTCGCGGTGGTGGCGGCGACTGCCGTCTATCTCGGACCGGCGGGCGTCATCCACAGCTTCAGCGCCATCACGCAAGGCCCTTCACTCACGCCGGTGCTGCTGATCACCGGCTACGGCGCTGCATTTCTTGCCTTCTCCGGGCTGGAGAGCGTGGCGCAGCTTGCGCCCGCGATGCGCGAGCCCCGCCGCAAGGTCGCCTACCGGGCGATGGCTGCAGTGGTCCTGACCATGGCGATCACGAGCCCTCTGCTCACTCTCTGGTCGACCACCCTGCTCAAGGCCAACGCGGATCCCAACCAGTTCATCTCACTGCTTGGGACGCATACCGCGGGCCGGCTGCTCGGCAACTACGTCGCAGTTTCCGGGTCCCTGCTGCTTGTCTTCGCCAGCAACACGGCGATCATCGGCGCATATCACGTTTTCATCGCGCTGGCTCGAATGGGCTTCTTGCCCCGCGCGCTCGAGAGCCGCAACCGCTGGCGCCGGACTCCGCACTGGGCGATCCTCGCCGCGGTCGTGCTGCCGATCATCGTCATCGTCGCCTCGCAGGGAAGCGTTGTTCTCCTCGGCGACCTCTACTCCTTCGGCCTGCTGGGAACTTTCGTCCTCACCTGCATCAGCCTCGACCTGGTGCGATGGCGTGAACGGGCCCGGTGGAAGCGCGGATCCATCGCCCTGTTTGCGGTCGGTGTCCTCACCACCGTCCTGGTCATCTCGGCGTGGGCCGTGAACCTGCTCGCCAAGCCGCTGGCGACGGAGTTCGGCGGGGGCTTGACAGTGATCGGCCTGATCGCGGGCTTTGCCACTTACGGGTACTACCGGCGGCGCCGGCCGGCGGTGTTCCCGGTTCCGTTCAGGCCGGAGAGAGCAGCGGCGTCAATCGCCAGCGCGCTTGGCAATCGGCCTTCAGCCGGCGAGGTGATGGTCATCCTGCCGCACGATCAGCTGGCTGCCGAGGCCGTGATCGAGGCCGCGAACCATACCGCGGAGGGGCGTGGCGCCTTGTTCCTCTACCGGGGCGAGCGATATCCCAACCAGCATCACGAGCTGCTCGAGGTGAATGATCCATACCTCAAAGACTTCTCAGCCCACGACGCGTTTGCGCGCGCCGAGATGCTCACGCGCGACCGCATCCCAAATCGCCGCTACATCTACATGCCGGGCAGCCTGCCGCGGGAGATGGTCGGTGAGGTCTGGAGAAGCGCAGCGCCGAAGGAGACCCTGGTGACCATCGAGGACCAGGGCATGTTGCCGCCGATGGCCGTCGACCGCATCCGCCGGCACACGACGGATGGAACGACGGTGCTGCACATGCACACGAGCAAGGTCCGGCCCGGGCCGGGTAACGGTCACGTCGAAACTACGAGGTCCTTGAGCTCGCGCGGGTAATCCGTCATCACGCGGCAGCCGCTGCCGGTGATGACGACCGTGTCAGAGTGCCGGAAGCCGCCAAGACCCTGGACATAGACGCCGGGCTCGACGGTGAAGACCATGCCTTCCTCCAGCACCGCCTCGTCGCCGCGGTCGAGGAATGGCGCTTCGTGTCCTTCGAGGCCGATCGAGTGCCCGACGTGATGCCTCAGGTTGTCGGCCACGCCGAGCTCCCGTGCAAGCCGGAGCGTGGCCAGCTCAACCTCGCCGGCCGTCACCCCTGGCGCCATGACCTCGATCGCGCGATTCTGCAGTGCGAGCATCGCGTCGAAGGCGCGCGCCTGGTCAGGAGTCGGATCGCCGACGACCATCGTCCGCTCGAGCTCGCTGCCGTAACCGTCGATGTCAGCGCTCGCGCCGCTTACGAGCACGTCACCTTTCTGGACCCCATGTCCCTTCACAAATCCGTGAGGCATCGCAGTCGAGCTGCCTGCGACAAACATCGAGGTGAGTCCGGTGCCGGTGAAACGCCGAGGTCGCCACCCGGGCATCTCGCGAAGCATCTCCTGCAGCGTCTCGATCGCGGCCGGAGCGTAGCACTCCATCTCTGTTTTGCCGGTCGTGATCGTGGACTGCATGCGGCGATGGGCGCGCGCCGCCCAGTCGCAGCTCAGCTGGATGCACGCGATCTCATCGGCTGACTTGACCTGGCGCAGGGACTCGACGATCTGCTCGGCGTCAAACGGTGCTTGCCCGATCAGTTCGCTCAGGCGGGGACCCCGATATCCCCAGTAGGGGATGTAGCCGTCGTGATCCGCTCCCGTACGCCGCGGTTTGGCGTCGATCTCATTGAGGATCGTCGACACGCGCTCCATCGGGTGCTGCGCGCCTGGGTACTCGAAGTAGACGTCGACCCGGTCGAGCGCAGTTGACGATTCCGCGTGCTCTTTCTCGACGGCGGGCACGATGAGGACCGCGTTCGCTTTCGAGCTGAGCACCAGTGCGATGGGACGCTCGGTCGGGATGTGGTGGAAACCGGTGAGGTAGGCCACGCGGGCGGGATAGAAGACGCAGATCGCGTCCAGCCCCGCGGCGTCCAGGCCGGCGGCGACGGCTTCCCGCCGTCTCGAATATTCCTCCTCGGAAATCTGCAGCAATTGGTCACTTCCCCGCTGGCGGGGAAGGTGGCCGGCCGTGCCGGCCGGATGGGGACGGCCGCCTGGCTTCTGCCGAGGGGACGATTTCCTAGTAGGCGGCAAGCTTTCTCATCGCCTCCGCGATCTTTTGCGGGTTCGGCATGAAGAAGTCCTCCTGCGGCGTGTTGAAAGGCATCGCCGGGATGTCAGGTCCCGCGACTCGCGTGACCGGGCCGTCCAGGCTGTCGAAGGCGTGCTCGGAGATGATGGCCGCCACCTCGGCGCCGAACCCGCCGGTCAGGTTGTCTTCGTGCACGACAACGGCCTTGCCCGTCTTGCGCACGGATTCCAGAATCGTGCCCCGATCCAGGGGCGCCAGAGTACGGAGGTCCACGACCTCGACACTTACTCCTTCAGTTTCCAGCAGCGCCGCCGCCTCGAGACAGTAGTGGGTCATCAAGCCCCACGCGAAGCAGCTCAAGTTCGTGCCCTCACGCCGCACGACCGCGGGGCCGATCGGGACGAGGTGGTCACCATCTGGAACCTCTTCCGCGACCAGCCGGTAGACCCTCTTGTGCTCGAGGAAGAGAACAGGGTCGGGGTCGCGGATGGCGGATTTGAGCAGGCCGTGCGCGTCAGCCGGCATGCTCGGCACGACAACCTTCAAGCCCGGGACGTGCGCGTAAAACGCCTCGATGGATTGCGAGTGATAAAGGCCTCCGTGGACGCCCCCGCCGAAGGGAGCGCGGATGACGATCGGCACCGAGTAGTCGCCGTTCGACCGGTATCGTGTTCGTGCAGCCTCGCTGACGATCTGGTCGAAAGCCGGATGGATGAAGTCCGCGAACTGGATCTCGGCGATCGGGATCATTCCATTGAGGGCGGCGCCGATCGCGACGCCGACGATGGCCGACTCGGCCAGCGGAGTGTCGAGCACGCGAGCCTCGCCGAATCGGGCGTACAGACCGTCGGTTGCGCCGAATACTCCGCCCTTGCGGCCCACGTCCTCCCCCATGATCAGCACCCGCTCGTCGCGCTCCATCTCCTCGCCGATGGCCGCGCGCACGGCCTCGATCATCCTCATCTCGGGCATCCAGCACATTGTCCAGCGCCGGGGCCGCTTCTGGCCATTGAGCCGTGGCCCGGAGAGTTAGACTGCGGTGAGGGGCGAAGGGGACGAAAGCGTCCATTTAGTTCTTGGAGGTAGACCGGATTTCGTTCTCGGCAGACGTCAAGAACGAGATGGCCGGCCTGTTGCCGGCTCGGCCATGCTGTCAGCTCAGTGAGCTGCTCGGGATCTATTTCGGCTCGCGCGCGAGGCTGATCAAGAGGTCGGGCGACACCGGGCAGGCCGCCTACTTCTCCCTGCTGCGCAACGCGGTGGCGCGCAAGGTGGTGAGGCTCGGCCGCGCAGTCGGCCAGATGGAGGCGAAGTACCAGCCCGTAAAGACGCGCAAACGAATGTCCTTCTTCATCGAGCTTGCGCTGCCGCCAGGTCTCGCTCCAGCCTTCACGCAATCAGCGGCTCGCGTTGTCCCGGAGGCAGCTTGCGATCGCAAGGCGATGCTGCGCGGGCTTTTTCTCGGCTGCGGTTCGGTTAACTCCCCGAGCTCGCGCTACCACATGGAGTTCGTCGCCCCGACTGACTCTTGGGCGACCGCGATCTCGAACGTGGCCGAGTCCGCGGGCTCGAAAGCCGGCGTCATGGAGCGCAGCGGACAGCACGTCGTCTATTTCAAGGAAGGCGACGCGATAGTGCGCCTGCTCTCGCTGATGGGCGCCAGCCGAGCGGTGATGGAGTTCGAAAACGTGCGGGTGGTTCGCGAGGTCAGCGGAGAGGTGAACCGGCGCCTCAACTTCGAAACCGCCAACATCGGCAAGACGATCGGCTCCGGGCTGCGCCAGGCGGCTGCGATCGAGCGGCTGGAAGCGGCCGGCCGGCTCGATCGCCTACCGCCTGCTCTACGCGAGATGGCTCGCTGGCGCAGAGCGAACCCACAGCTGAATCTGGGAGAGCTGGCCGGGCGCATGAAGCTTTCGAAGTCCGCCGTCAACCACCGGTTGCGACGTCTGCAGGAGCTGGCTGAGCCGGCGGCCGAACCCGGCTCTCCGAAGGGAGCTCGCCGCTCCGCCTAACATTACGTCGGTCCATCCCTCGGGCTTTCCGCGGTCCTTGCTTCCGGGTTTTTGCCCGCCACGAACAGGAGCTCACCCTAATGGCCATCAAGGTCGGTATCAACGGATTCGGACGAATCGGCAGGAACATCTATCGGGCTGCCTATGAGCTGAAACCAGACTTTGAGATCGTCGCCGTCAACGACATCGGCGACTCCAAGACGTTCGCGCATCTGTTGAAGCACGACACGGCGCTGGGCACGTTTGCCGCCGACGTCGCCGCTGGGGGCGACGCCATCAAGGTCGACGGCCGCCTGGTCAAGTTCTTGAGCCACAAAGACCCGGGGGAGCTGCCGTGGAAGGACCTTGGAGTCGACGTGGTGGTTGAGTCGACCGGACTTTTCACCGACGCGACCAAAGCTCGAGTGCACATCGACAAGGGCGGCGCCAAGAAGGTGATCATCTCGGCCCCCGCGACCAACCAGGACTACACGGTGGTGATGGGGGTCAACCACAAGGGCCTTGACCCGAAGAAGCACCACGTCATCTCCAATGCCAGCTGCACGACCAACTGCTTCGTGCCTCTGGCCAAGGTGCTGCACGACTCATTCGGGATCGAACGCGGAATGATGACAACGATTCACGCATACACCGCGGACCAGAAGCTGCAGGACCTGCCGCACAAAGACCTGCGGCGCGCCAGGGCCGCGGCCGACAACATCATCCCGACCTCCACCGGAGCCAACCGCGCGGTGGCCGAGGTGCTGCCCGAGCTGTCCGGCAAGTTTCAGGGCATGGCGTTCCGCGTGCCGATCCTCGACGTGTCGGTCGTCGACCTCACAGTCGAGCTCTCGAAGACGACGACTGCTGAAGACATCAACGCCGCGTTCGAAGAGGCCTCCAGCGGTGAGCTTCGAGGCATCCTGGCCGTAAGCCATGAAGAGCTTGTTTCCTCGGACTTCATGCACAACCCCCATTCGTCGATCGTCGATGCCCCGCTGACGCTGATGCTCGGCGGCGAATGGGCCAAGGTGGTGAGCTGGTACGACAACGAGTGGGGATTCAGCTGCCGCATGGTCGACCTCATCGCCTACATGGCAGAGACACTATGAGTGTCGCGGCCCCGCGGCCCCGCGCATCTTCGCGGCCTAGGCGGCCGGGCGCCTACGGCGCAGAAGCCCGCGTCAAGGGGCCCGGCGCCCCGTCGTCACGCATCAAAGATGCGCTCCTCCAAGCGCCACCCTTTCCTTGGCTCCGGCCGCCGATGCCGCGAATCTGCGGGCACCTCGGGGCCGCGACACTCTGAAAGCTTCGATCACCTCCGTTGACGTCGCCGGCAAACGCGTCCTCGTGCGCGAGGATCTCAACGTGCCGATGTCCAAGGGCAACATCACGGACGACTCCCGCCTTCGTGCGGCCATGCCAACGCTCGGGCACCTCGCGCAGCGCGGCGCGATGGTCATCGTGATGTCGCACCTGGGGCGGCCCAATGGCGTCGAGCCGGACTTATCGCTCAGGCCGGTCGGTCTGCACCTCGCCACGCTCCTCGACCGCGAGGTGCACTTCGCCGAGGACTGCGTTGGAGAGCCGGCCCGGACCGCCGTCGGCAAGCTGCAGAACGGCCAGGTCCTTCTGCTCGAGAACGTGCGATTCCACCCCGAAGAGGAGGCCAACGACCCAGACTTCGCTCACCGCTTGGCTTCCTTGGGCGAGCTCTACGTGAATGACGCGTTTGCCGCCTCTCATCGCGCACATGCATCGGTGGTGGGAGTTGCCTCCTACCTGCCGGCGTTTGCCGGCGAGCTGATGGAGGCGGAGCTGACCGCGCTGCACCAGGCGCTGGACAATCCGAGGCGGCCGATGCTGGCCGTGGTCGGCGGCGCCAAGGTCTCGACCAAGGTCGGCGTGCTCAAGAACCTGCTGAAGAAGGTGGATGCGCTGATCATCGGCGGCGCCATGGCGAACACCTTCTTCAAGGCGCGCGGCTACCCGACCGGCAGCGGCCTGGTCGAAGACACGGCACTGGGTGCGGCGAAAGAGGTCACGGAGGCGGCAGGGCGCAAGCTCTTGCTTCCGGTGGATCTTGTCTGCGCGCGCCGGATGGAGGCCGGCCAGCCGTTGCGAGTCATGAATGCAGACGCGGTGGAACCTGGCTGGATGGCACTCGACATCGGACCCAAGTCGGTCGCCCTCTTCAGCACGCGCCTCCACGGCGCTGGCACGGTCGTTTGGAACGGGCCGATGGGCGTGTCTGAGATTCCCGACTTCAGCGACGGGACCAAGGCCATCGGTGAGTCGATCGCAAACAGCGGCGGCTACACGCTGGTTGGGGGAGGGGACACCGTGGCGGCGATCGAGCTGCTCGGCCTGTCCGGACGCTTCTCACACGTCTCCACCGGCGGCGGGGCCACGCTCGAATATCTCGAAGGCAAGACACTGCCTGGCATCGCGATCCTCAAGGAAGCGTAAGTAGAGGTATGGCGAGCCGAGTGGCGCCGATGCCGATCGTGGCCGCGAACTGGAAGATGAATCCGGCCAGCGCGGACGAAGCGCTCGACCTGGTGCGGGGCATCCTGTCAGTCGCCAGGGGTCACGCCGACCGGGTGGACGTCGTCATCTGTCCACCGTTCCCGTGGCTGCTGCCGGTATCAGAGGTGCTGGCCGAATCGGGCGTGAAGCTGGGCGCGCAGGACTCCTTCTGGGAGCTCGCCGGTGCGTATACGGGCGAGGTGTCGCCGGCCATGTTGAAAGGCTGGTGCGACTGGGTCATCATCGGTCACTCCGAGCGGCGCATCCATCTCGGCGAAACCGACGAGATGGTGGCGAAAAAGACGGCGGCCGCGCTGGGCTGCGAGCTGAACGTGATCATGTGCGTCGGCGAGCTCGCCGACCATTACGACGCGGGCACCTCCGACCAGGTCGTGACGGCCCAGGTCAAAGCCGGGCTGGCCAACTGCTCGGCCGACGACTCGGCGCGTCTCGTGATTGCCTACGAGCCGGTGTGGGCGATCGGCAGCGGCAAGAGCGCCGACCCCGAGCACGCTTACAAGACGATGCGGCTGATCCGCCGGGTGGTGGGTGAGATGATCGGCGGGGGCGCGGCAAAGAAGGTGCGCATCCTCTACGGCGGCAGCGTCAACTCGTCCAACGTCGAGTCATACGTCGAGCTTCCGCTGTGTGACGGCTGCCTCGTCGGCGGCGCGAGCCTCGACGCGGCCGAGTTTGCTCATATCGTCAAAGTTACGGCTGAGGTTTATGGGCACAGATAGGCGGCCGGGCACGCTGATCCTGCTCCGGCATGGGCAGAGCACATGGAATCTCGAGAACCTGTTCACCGGCTGGCACGACGTCCCGCTGAGCGAGCTGGGGGTTACCGAGGCGATCAGCGCCGGCCGGTTGATCAAAGAAGTCGGGCTTGCACCCGACGTCGTCCACACCTCCCTTCTCGTGCGGGCGATCGAGACCGCGGATCTCGCCCTGGCCGAGCTCGAGCGCACCTGGATCCCGGTGCGGCGCAGCTGGCGCTTGAACGAGAGGCACTACGGCGCGCTGCAGGGCTTGAACAAGGCTCAGACCGCGGAGCGCTACGGCGCGGACAAGGTCAAGGTGTGGCGCCGGAGCTACGAAGTGAGGCCACCTGACCTGGAACCCTCCGACGAGCGCCACCCATCACACGACCCGCGGTATGCCTCGTTGCCGCCTGAGCTTCTGCCGAGCGCAGAGTGCCTGAAGGATGTGGTGGAGCGGATGCTTCCGTACTGGTACGACGCCATCGTCCCGGACCTTCTGCAGCACTCATGCGTCCTGGTGTCGGCGCACGGCAACAGCCTTCGGGCCCTGGTCAAGCACCTGGACGCGCTATCCGAGCAGCAGGTCGTCCAGCTCGACATCCCGACCGGCGTTCCGCGCGTATACGAGCTGGGCGCGGACTTCAAGCCCGAGTCCTGGCGCTATCTCGGGGACCCCGACGAGATAGAGGAGCGGGCGGCCGCCGTGCGGGCACAGGCCGGCCCGGAACAGCGTTCCTCTTAGACTGATTCCTGACTAAGGGACAAATTCAAGACAACGGAGGGTTTCCGCCATGCCATTTGCGCTTCCGCCGCTTCCCTATGCGTTCGATGCTCTCGAGCCCCACATCGACGCCAAGACGATGGAGATCCATCACGACAAGCACCACGGGACTTACGTGACCAATGCCAACGCCGCGCTCGAGAAGCACCCCGAGTGGGGCTCGAGGTCGGTGGAGGACTTGCTCTGGAGCATCAATGAGGTTCCCGAGGACATCAGGACCGCGATCCGCAACAACGCCGGCGGGCACTCGAACCACTCGATCTTCTGGAGCATCATGGGTCCCGGCGGAGGCGGCAACCCCTCGGGGCGGATCGCTGACGCCCTGAAGTCCACGTTCGGCAGCTATGACGCGTTCAAGGAGCAGATCTCGAAGGCCGGCCTGGGGCAGTTCGGCAGCGGTTGGGCCTGGCTCATCGCAGACAAGAACGGCAAGCTCTCGATCAAGTCATATCCGAACCAGGACAGCCCGCTCATGGAAGGGATGACCCCGATCATGGGCGTCGACGTGTGGGAGCACGCGTACTACCTGAAGTACCAGAACAAGCGGGCGGACTACATCACCGCCTGGTTCAACACGCTCAACTGGGAAGCGATCCAGTCGCGTTTCGGCTCGGTCTGGTCGTAGGTAGAATCTCCGGGTTCAATGGCTAAGGTCCAGCAGGCGCTCATCATCACGGAGGCCATCCTCGCGGTCTTTCTGATGGCCGGCGTGCTGATCCAGACCCCCAAGGCGTCGGGCCTTGGTGGGACGATCGGCGGAGGCGGCGACGGAACTGGGGGCGGGTATCGCACCCGCCGCGGGCTCGAGCGCCAGATCTACTGGACCACCTGGGTGCTGGTCGCCGCCTTCCTGATCTGTTCGCTCGCCCTCATCTGGATGAGAACGCATCTCACGTAGGCGGCTCGCGACCGGCGCCGCCACGCTGGTGCTGGTGTTGATCGGGTGCCAGCCGGTCGCCACAGTGCCCAAGCCCGCCCGCGGCGGCACGGCCGTCGAAGCGTTGGTGGGTAGCGCAACGGTGCTCAACCCACTCTTCGAGACCGTCGACAGCACCCGCGACGTCGACAGCGTGATTTACCAGGGCCTCACCACCGTGGACGCCCAGCAAAACATCGTCGGAGTCCTGGCCAGCGACTGGACGGTCTCGCAGGACCATCTCACCTATACCTTCAACATCCGGCAAGGGGTCAAGTGGGCTGACGGCCAACCCTTCGGCGCCGAGGACGTGCTCTTCACGTATCACGTGCTTCAGGACCTGGAGTACACACAGCCAGGAGCGGAGTTCTGGCGCCAGGTTGGCATCGCACCTGGCGGTCCGGATCAGGTCGTCTTCACGCTGCGTGCCCCCAGCGCGTCGTTTCCGCTGGCGCTCAGGATCGGCATCATCGCCAAGCACGTCTTTGCCGGCATGGCCCCGGCGCAAATCGCCGCGAGCCCTTTCAGCGGCGTCCGGGCATTTGGCACAGGACCTTTCAAAGTCGGGGCGGTAAGCCCGACCGCGATCAATCTAGACCGCAATCAGTACGCGGACCCGCAGCCTTACCTCGACCATCTGACCCTGCGCACCTACGCGGCGAAGGATCCCCAGGCGGCGATCCGTGCCGTCGGTCAGGGGGTAGCCGACCTGGTGGGCGGGCTGCAGCCTCTCGAGGTCGAAGCGCTGAAGGGTCGCACGGACGTGTCCGTGGTCGATTCGAGGATGTTCAATGTGTCCTTCGTCAGCCTCAACGCGGACGGCGCCGGCAAGGACTTTTTCATCGACCCCAAAGTCCGGCTGGCGCTGGCCCAGGCGATCGATCGCCAGCGCATCGTGACCGAGGTGCTGGCGGGAAGGGCGGACCCTAATCCGAGCCCGATCCCGGTAGGAGCCTGGGCGTACTCCGCCGCCGCGGCGGCGCTGCATCCGTACGACCAGCTCGCGGCGGCAGGGGCCCTCGAGAAGGCTGGGTGGGTGGTGCCTTCGGGCGCGAAAGTGCGGACCAAGAACACACTGCAGTTCAAAGTCGAGCTGGTCGTGTCGGACTCCTATCCCAACCGGCAGGTAGCCGACGCGATCGCGCGACAGCTGCTCGAGGTTGGGGTGGAAGTCCACGTCACTGCTGTGCCCGCATCCCAGCTGGTGCAGAAATATCTGCTCGGCCGGAACTACCAGATGGCGCTTGCATCCTTTGACGTGGGGCCGGACCCGGACCAGTACTCCCTGTGGCATTCAGGCGCTGACTCGGGCAGCTTGAACTTCGCCTATACGCGTGGCTGGGGCCTGATCGACAGCGACCTCGAAAACGGGCGCGCCACCGTCGACCCCCAGGCGCGTCTTGCGGCCTACATCGACTTCCAGATGCTGATGGCCGACGCCG
>WNGJ01006519.1_pt1 | contig 13490 bp, 11 predicted proteins | sample 5400611 | NCBI WGS metagenome assembly WNGJ01 (sample SAMN13153375, study PRJNA577476) | soil metagenome | isolation source: 40 cm soil or saprolite under Garry oak tree replicate 1 | place: USA:California | collected 2016-06-15 | reverse complement strand
CAGCTTCGAGCGGCTGCGTTCCCTCGATCTCGGTTTTAACCAATCCAGCTTGCTCCAGGTCAAGCTCAATCCAAAGCCGGGCGGCTACGACAAGCTGGACATGGGCAGCTATCACAAGCAACTCTTGCAGCGGATTGCCGGCCTTCCCAGCGTGAGTTCGGTTGCCTTTGCAGATTTTCCCATTCCCAGTCCGAATGCGTGGCACGAAACGGTCTCGCTGGCGTCGACCGATCCGAACACAGGAATGCATCTCCTTGCAGATGGCGCGACCGTCTCCTCCGGTTTTTTCCAAACACTCGCGATTCCCCTTCTTCGCGGCCGTTCATTTCAGGAGACTGATGACGAAAAGCACCCGCATGTTGCCATCGTGAACAGCGCTCTCGCGGAACGCCTCTTTCCGAATGGCGATCCCATAGGAAAAACCGTTCGCTTCGGCTTCATGCCCGAATTTCAAAATATTGAAATTATTGGCATTGTCGGGAATGCCCGAATTCTCGATCTCCGCAATGCCGCCACGCCCATCATTTTTCTTTCCTGTCTCCAGTATCCGGGGCAATGGGGCGATCTCATAGTGCGCACCAACGGACCTCCCGAAGCGCTCGCAAAAACCGTGGGCTACGGGGTCGAGTCGCTCGGACACGAATACGCGCTCAGCACCAAAACGATCCCCCAAGTCATCAGCGGCGCACTTGTCGAAGAGCGCGTCACCGCCATGCTCTCCAGTTTCTTTGCGGCTCTCGCGCTGCTGCTCGCTTCCATCGGCCTGTATGGATTGATGTCCTATTCCGTTACGCGCCGCGCACGCGAAATCGGCATCCGTGTCGCTGTAGGAGCGCAGCGCGAAAATGTTCTCTGGCTCGTTCTCCGGGAAACACTCGGGCTCGCATTGCTCGGCATAGCCCTCGGCATTCCCTCCGCCCTCGCGGCTACCCGGTTAATCGCCAGCATGCTCTTCGACCTTTCCCCAAGCGACCTCCCAACCACCGCGTTTGTCTCCATGCTCCTTCTTCTTGTGGCTTTGTTCGCGGGGTACCTGCCGGCCCGCCGTGCGTCCGCCATCGATCCAATGGTCGCCCTGCGTACGGAGTAAGAAGTGGCGGTGGAGGGAATCGGAATTCTGACCCTCACTGATAACGCGTAACTGCTTGATGTGGCGTCGCTTAGCTCAAGACCCAACTTCCCATTTCTACTGTTGAATTGTACCGAAGCTGTACCAGTCGGTATGGCCGACATCACGCAGCAGGTCGATGAACGGTGGGCGGGCAGAAGCAACGGACGAAATTCCGCTGACGGCGTTACTGGAATCCTTACTTCTTCTTCTCCTGACGGTACTTATTGATTAGGCTTTGTACAGCCCTGCGCCCCAAACAGCGCACTTTTTCGCAAGGCTTGGTTGTGTCTTCTCGCTGCTGAAGAAAGTTCACGCCAAAAAACATCGGTTCATATCGAAAGCCTTCTATGGCTGTCTCATCGGGAACATAACTCAATTCCCACAATCCTCCACCGCTCAGCCCGTTGTATTCATAGAGTGGGCTATTGTGATCTGTGTGGGGATACACCGTGACGAAATCTAGCCCAAGGTCAGGATGGTTCTCTTCTTCAATCTTCCCAACAGGCGTGGCTCTCATTTCAAAATTGAGGACGGTAGGATCAATCGGATCGTAGGTTGCAACCTGACCCGGCGCGTCGAAAACGCAAGGGGTCGCCGTCGAAGGGCTCTTTTTCAGGGCTGGAGTCTAATTGGGCTAGTTGCTCCTCATTCAGAATCAGTTCATGCACCTGATTGGTACTCAAGCCCTTGCCGACCAGCTTGATCGAGGTGCCCATCGGGATGGCGACGAGCACCTGAACGGGCTCAGGGAAGATCGGGCCGCGCACAATCGCGTTTGGTTTTAGCTGTTCAATGAGCATGAATTTGCAGATGAAACCAGTCCCGAGTACACAATTCTAAGATGAATCTCGGCACAGACGGCGGGTTCCGGAACACCGATGCTAGGCTATCATAAGCTACGCTGTCTTTTTGGTTACTCCAACCAATGCAGGAGTTGGGTTTTCTGCTAGGAAAGTGCATCGACAATTCTTACCATCGCTAGCGTGTCCTGAGCACAGTAGTCTAGCAGCGCCGCCCGTTTCCGCTGGCGCTCGGCTTCGCTGCAAGCACCGCCAATAAGCGATTCCCAAGCCAGTCCAGCAGCCTGCCCGTCCGCCACTTCCATGCCCTCATACGTCATCTCAGGCACCAACGCCGGGAGTACCGACTTCAGGGAGTACGAGCCACCAAAAGCCGGATGGTACACGTGATTGCGGACGACTGGCAGCAGGTCCCAAAGTCGGCGCTGAATCTTGTTGATCCGCCCCGAGAACTCCGGCAGCCACGAGGCAAGGTCTGAGAGCCGCAGAGATTCGAATTGCTGGTGGTACACGACGATGCTGCCGCGATCACCGAGGGCATCGCAAAGCGCCGAGATGAACGGAAGGCGAGGATCGCTCTCGTCGGTTGCTAAGAATTCGGAATGCTCGGGCGCAGCGCCCGGTTGCCGTTGCAAATGAACCGACCATTGGAACGGCAGTTGGTCGTACGGTCTCATCCCCGGAAATCGCGGGATGCATGGATTTATCGTTTCAAAATCCGCGAAGTAGAACGGGTATCTCAGCCCTTTTAACTCGCCCTTAAGTTCCGCGCCATACCACGGCTTCCCCATTTGAACGCTCGCGCACGCACGACGCAGCCGTTGCGTGAGAGGGTAATTCTCTGGGATGTCGTGAATCGACTGAATGCCGAGAGCGACAAGTTTTGCCACCGTCGCGGCATGGATTCTGGGGAGTCGCAGAATGTGGTCGTCAGGAATCGGGGGATTGCAATGATCAAAAAACTCGCAAGTGAATGGATCGCTGCACTGTCGTCCAGCAGGAATATTGGGAGCCTCAGGCATCGCGAGGACTCGAAATTCTGAGCGAAGTTGAACCGTAAGCTCTGGCTGCAATCTCTCGACTTGCCGGGTGAGGTTCCGGATCCTGAAGAAGCGGCTTGCGTCGATAGGGCCGCCCTCATACACGTAATCTCGACTCACGTGCGCCAGACATGATGATGCCACATCGAATCCCGAGCGGGTCACCACCCGGTGCTGGATTGCAACATCATCGACGTGGTGGTCTTTGACATCGGTTGTCGATTTGACCTCGATCAACCGCCAGCGGTGATCTGGACGACGGTGGAGCACATCGACTCGGACGAAAACGCCCCGGTGCTCGAACGCACCCTCGAAGATCGCAGGGATTTCCGGATTTTCGATTAGCTCCCGAGTCATTCGGATGGCCTGTTCTCGATCCTTGCACTCAACGACTACACCGCCCGGAAACATCTGCCGTGCCAGAAGACCGACCTCTCGCCCTTGGTCGATGATCGACTGATCCGACTCATCCGGCTGCGCCGCCAGTTCGGGCGTGTGAACTGTCAAGTACAGGCGCTTTAGGCACTGCACCCCGGCGACGAATTTTGACTTTGTGATGAGCATCGGAGTTAGGTCGGCTTACTTGAGCACTCCGGAACTCCATAGAATTCCGACTAGCTCCTGCGGCGTTGCGCGGTTCCAGCCCTTATCGACCGACGCTTGGCACATTCTCCATCGGGAGAAGCGCCCATGCGGTCTCGTCCCGCCATTCGAGGATCAAGTCCGACCTGTCGTGCACGACGATCCAGCCAAGCTCTCTGTCTTTCGCAGCAAGCCCGTTGCCGCCGTCTGGTCCGCGCCGGACGTTGATCTCTGGCAGGAAAATGCCATTTAGTCGAAACCTGAATTCGGGTATCGATGGTCGAGGCTCCAATTCGATTCCTTACCTGAAGTATACGGAGGCAGGGTGGGAATTAACTACTGCCATGCAAGTGTTGTAGTTTCGGGTGGCACTTCCGAGCGAAGCCGCAGTCAAGGGCGACCACAGGGAGCCGCGGCAGCGGGCATACCCCTTGACGGCGCCGAGAGCGGAGGGAAATTTCGTTGCCTGTCAATCGTTCAGAGTTGGATCACGGAAAGACCTGGAATCAATCGAAAGTGGCGGACGTTCAGAGTTGCGACAGAATAGCCAAGATGCAACGCTGTGGTGCCAATCAGCAGATCTTCGAAGGCAATGCTTATGCCGCGGGCTGCCTGCTCGCCCTCTACTTTCCCAGCGAGTTGAGCGATTTCGAGTGTTACTGGATGGACTGTCAGGTCACGGCACAGTTCTTCGGTAAAGGCTCGTCTGTGCTCACGGTGAGTATCGCTCTTCGCTCGGTATATGCCGTGAGTCAATTCTACGATGGTCACCGCTGAGAGGCCCGATTCAGTCTCGCCTTGCGATGCCTGTACTCGTTTGAGGATTGCTCGGACACTCTCGCCACCGCGTTCTCCTGCGATGAGGATGCTGGAGTCGAGAATCAGTCCCATGCGGAGAGGTCACGCGGTTTGCGGCTATTAATGATCTCTCTAAGATCGGCGGCGAAGTCAGCATCCATCGTGGGTTCGTAACCCAATTCCTTCGCGTGTGCTTCCGCTAGGGCGATTGATTCAGAGAGTAAACGTCCACGAGGGGCTTCGGCTGAACGCACCACTGCTACGGGGCGCGAGTTTCGCTCAATAATGACTTCGGCTCCAGCGCTCACACGGTCGAGGAGTGAAGCGAAGTCGTTTGCCGCCTCCGAGTCCGAGATGTGGATTATGTCCTTAGCCATAAAATGATTATACACCGTTCATGCGCCCGACGTTTTGGCAGGGCGTTGGCGTTTCTTCTTGACCTTTGCCCATCGAGCTTGGACTGCCTTTCTTGCGAGTTCGCTCCTTTGCTCCGGTGTAAGGGCAAGGCGACCGTAGGGAGCAGCGTAGCGGGCCTGACTCTTGACGGCGGCGAGAGCGGAGGAAATCGAGGGTCTATCGGCTGATGCTGTGACCCACTGCCTGTATGTGTTCATGCACTTGGCTTCGCGCGGATGGCGACTCGATCTTCTGCGCTGAGGGTGCAGACTCACGGCTCGGTTCGATTGCGGATCGGTGGGACACGTCGCGCGACAATTGCTCGGTCAAATGCGTTTTGTCGTTTGTGTAGATTTGCGCATCATAACGTCCACGCGATACCGCCACATATGCCAACCGGCGATTCACGAGTTTTTCTCCGGCCTGCTCCGTGTCCACATGCACTAGCACACGGTCAGCGGTTTGCCCCTGGCTGCTGTGGCTCGTCACGGCATAGCCGTAGTCGAGATGCGGATTCTCTTTGATGTTTAATGAGACTGTGCGGCCCGAGTCGAGGTGCACTTGCAGGTTAGCCGAATCATTCATCTTCTCAATGGTTCCCAACTCGCGGTTCGCAATGTGTTGCTCTCGGTTCGGCGCTGTGAACTGCACGCGGTCGCCTTTGGAGAAGGCCCGCTCCGTTTCACGGTAGAGCGTCACACCCTGCAAGCGGCGCGGATCGTAGCTGATCTTCTCACCACTTTCGCGCCGGACCGTGAGCAGGTTTTCTTTTGCATTGACGCTTTCCACGCGCGAATATTCTCCGGCTTCGATGCCTTGCGTCTTGCTGCCTTTCGTGTAGCGTACGATGTTGCCCGGTTCATATTGCTCGGCCCACTGACGGTCTGCGCCGGTGATCTCCTGGCGTGCGACGAGCACTCTCACGCTTCTCTCCCTGTGGTCCACTTGCCCTATCTTTTGCATTTCCGCGTGGATCATCCGGTTGATTTCCGTGCGCGACTGGTTGTCGGGCGAAACAACGAGTGTTCCTTCCGACTGCTTCGCGTATTCATGGGAGATTGCTTTGAGCCGTTCGTTAGGATCTGCAATTTCATGGACGCGGCTCTGCGTATCGAGCTTCTCGATTGCCTCCTTTACCTCTCCGCGTGAGAGATGCTCCACGACTTCCTTGAGGGCCGGGTCTTTCTGCCGAATGATTTCGTCGAGTCGAGCAGTTTGGATTCCGGCTTCTTGTAGTTGCTCATACGGTGTTCCGGCTTCCACAGCCTGGTGCTGGCGTGTATCACCAACCAGCAAAACGCGGTCGCTATCTTTGAGCCGGTGCAGAAACTCGTTCATCTGCTTTGTACTTGCGAGGCTCGATTCGTCCAGAACGTAAAGGTGTTTTTGTACGCCAGTCTGGTCATGGCCTTGCGCAAGATGCCGTTGCAGCGTACTCGATTCGATTCCGGCCTCTGTGAGTTTTTGTGCTGCTCGTGAAGTTGGGGCGAATCCCTCCACTTTGTAACCCTCTCGCTCGGCAGCTTCACGAACCACAGCTAAAGAAGTCGTTTTCCCGGCGCCTGCGACACCCTCCAGCGCCATGACTTGATCCCGGCTTGCAAGGATTTGCTCGACCGCTACGCGTTGGCTCTGGCTTAAATGAGGATGATGATTATCGATTTCTCGCCGCGTTTCGAAGCTCGCTAACGCCGGGTATTCGTTCTGTCCCTCCCGCATCATCTGGATGGTATCTCGCTCATATCCGATCATCTCTTCGGTCGTAAACGCGCGGCTTGGCCCGCCTGACCGTTTCTCGGCTTCGATGAATTCGCCTGCGCCGACGCGCTTTTCAAACTCCGTGCGAACCTCTGTGAATGTCGCGTCTCCCATCGAACGTCTCAACGCATCTCGCAATAGCTCACGTTCATCCACGACTGCCTCGCGTTCCAGATTCCGTTCCTTCGAGAATGTCATCGCCGATTGAACGATTCGGTGAGGCGCTTCCTGCTCGATGTCGCGCGCCGTTTCTTTGACAGCCCGGACTACGCGATCCGGCTGATTGCCGAAAGCCTCCGCTATCTCTCGATGTCGCTGCTGCACCTCGTCGTGCGACAGATTGAGCTTGCTCTCACGTGTTTTGTGCGCCGCAATTTGCGCCGCGTCTGCTCCTCGCTGTTTCTCTTTCTTGAGGTGCTCCTTGATCTGCCGGCGACGCGGGCTCGATGCCACAAGGTATTCTTCGGTGTAGCCTTTGATTTCTGGCTGCCCACTCTTCCCACGTTCGATCCCGTAGCCGAGTGTTTTGAGCTGCGCGGCTAATTCAGAGCGGTACACCGCCGTCGCATATTGCTGCGTTTTGTAGAGTTCACGTGGTTGCAGGGCATAGGCTTCGCCCTCTTCGGTCTCCGTAAGATTGAAGAAGACGACATGCGTATGCAGCTGCGGTGCGGCATAACCGTCTACCGGCCTGGCGCTATCGTGCTCGAATTTTGCGGCCACCCATTTGCCGGTTGTTTCTGCCGGAAGATTCCCGTCGATGCGCGCCTGGACATACCGCTCCAATTCATCGAGTGCAATGCCAACGCTTTCTCGATGTGCCTCCCGTACGCGTTCATCTCCGCCCACAAGGGCAGTCAGCGACACGCTCTTCGGTGCCGAAAACGTTGCATCCCATCCCGCGCGGTGCTCCATCGGACTTACCTTCCGACCGTGCCTGTTTACGTATTCCCGCGCTGTTTGATGGCGCACCAGCTGCTCGCCACTCATCGGGTGTTGGCCTTCAGAGAGCCTCCGAAAATGTTCCTCGCGCACTTCTCCGCGCAATCCCCATTGCCCGGCGAGCCTGCCGTGCCATTCACCGCGTATCTGGTCGCCTTGCGTGTAGTAGTTTTCTCGCGCGTTGGAAAACTCCTCCGCGTGATACGCCTGGGCCTGGCTCGCACTCAGTGGATTGGAGATGGTTAGCATCGTGCTGGCCTACCGGAAGAAGTGTCCTGGTTCTGCTCGGTTGCGCCGTAATTCTTGCTCAGGGGACTGCTTCCCATCCTGCGACGCGAGTTTCTGTTCTAAAGTGCTGTTTGCTCCCGCCGCCGCTGCCGCAGTCTTGCGCTCTTCCTTTCGTGGCATCTCCATCGGCCGTTGGATGAATGAAGGATGGCTGTCTGGCAGTTCGACGATGGAGAAGCTCATTCCCACAACGAGATTCCTGTGTTTCAGATACCCATGCAGTGGCTGGAGCCCGGTGATCTCGCTCGGTATCACCAGCGGTTCACGTTGCCGTTGGAGATTCTGGGTCTCCGAGTTCCGGCTTCGCCCCCATCGCCCGCCCGACCGGCTCTCGGTCAACCGCTCCGTCTCAATCTCACCAATAGCGTCCGAAATCCATCGCGCCGCGTTCGGTTCGCTCGTAGCAAGAAAGATTTTCGTGGCTGGCTGCGAGAGCATGGCCTCGGCTTCGTGGCCGTAGCGCGTCTCTAGCTGGCTCCGTCCTTGGAAGCCAAGTACAACAGGATTATTCGATTTGCGGTTTTCCGTAACCGCTGTGTGCAGTTGTGGGAGTCTTTGTAAGCTCGCCAGTTCATCCAGGACGAACCACACGGGACGAGGACCTGTCTGGCCATAATTCATCAGCCGCAACACCAGCGTGTCCAGCCACAAGCTCGTGAGGGGAACGAGCCGTTCCCGCGTCGCCGGCGTGCTGGTAAGGAAGAGCCACCCCTTGCGCTCGTTCGCCCACGCCGCCGCGCTCCAACGCTTCGGTGTATCGGCTTCTTTCGGAAGCAGCTTCAGACTTTCCGCTACCATGTTTAGCGACGCCAGTACGCCGCTCCGCTGTGCGGGGGCCTGCCGATCGATCATGGCCGCGTACTCCGTGCCTTTCACTCGGTAGTCGATCTCCGCTTCGTGGCACATCCACCAAGCCAACTCCTCGGGTGTCGGCCTAAAAGTCAGCAGGTGCGCGAAGATTTTCCTCGGGCCTTCGGTGAAGAAGGCATTCTCGTTGGGCCGATGGGGGAACAACGAAGCGGCCAGCGTGGAAGACTCCGTAACGTGTGTCAGTTCGTCGGAGGGACTCCAGTAGGGCATGCGATGGTCAATAGGATTCAGGATGATGTCACCCCGTTCGGGCTTGTAGAACTTCGGCGTGTATTCGAGCGCGGGATCGTAGACGATGGCGGTGTCGCCACGCGCTTCCACTTGCAGAAGGATTTGCCGTATCAACGTGCTCTTGCCCATCCCTGTATCGCCCATAATAAGGATGTGGCTCGATTCGACGGCACGGGGCAGAACCAGCCGTTGCACCTTGCCGAATGCTTTCTGGATCAATGTTTGTTCTGTCAGCTCAAAGCCGATTCCATCGGAACGATTCCTGCGGTTAAATTTCCGGGCGGTCACAAGTTCTGGTCCCTTGAGCCTTCGTCCTTCTTTCCGCTCGCGAGCTCGCCGGGAATCCTTCGGGATTGCCAACGCAAGAGCCACAAGGAAAACAACGACACCTCCCAGCAGCCCTGGCTTTATGAAGTCCAGGAAGGTTTCGTCTCGATAGATCCACTGGCCCAAGAAGTCATGTAACCTTGCGCTGTCCCACAGCACCTTTTGTATGACAAGCCGCACGTCGCCGATCGCCACAGCTTCAGGCGTGAGTGCAAGCGCAGTCTCGCCGGTCCCGGTCTTTACCTCGATGACCTCCTCGTCGAGCGCCCAATGGCTTCCTTTCTTACCCACGGCGCTCACCGTCCAATAGCTGTCGGTCCTTGAGAACTTCACCAGGCTTCGGAGGCCGCTGCGGATGTAGGTCGTCACATAGAAGCGTTCTAAGGGTGTCCACACTTCGGCGTAGCGGTAGACGCAAATTCCCACCATGCTGGCCAGCGCCAAAAACGCCGCTGTCCACGTCCACACCGACCTGCGATTCTGCCACTGGCCCGCGTATGAGTTCCGGCCCCATTGTTGCTTCACGACCTACCTCCGGTTGGGACTTCCGCGAATCGTTCCTGCGCTCTCTCGAATCGCTCTCCATCGGCCCGCTCGATCAACCGGTCCAGTTCCTCGGTTGTCAGCACTGCCCCCTGAGCGAGCTTAAACAGTGCATTCAACAAAATCGTCCGCAGCGCCATCACTTCCGCAAGCAGAGTCCGTTCGGTGGCAAGGGGCCTTGTCTCTTCAGTGGTGTTTGCTTGCGCCAAGAGCACCTCACGGCACCATTCGCCCAGCGTCAAACCGTCACGCTCGGCGACAGCGACAAGCTGTTCGTACTCGCTCTCGGTCATCTTCGAACCAACGGTTCGATTGCGCAGTTGATCGGCAGGCATGTCGAGGACCTCCTGGCCACGAACTTTGAAGAAAGCCATTCGCTCTAACTTGAGCGAACAAAATAAAGAAGTTAACGCGGAGCGCCGGAAATTGACCGGGCGCACCGGCAATTTGCTAACTCGCGCCGCCTGAGCACGTTAACCAACAGCGCCGCGCGGCGCTCTGCAGCACCCAACATGGGGTGGCGTGTCCGCAAAACTCCCGGTGCCGAAGGCACCGCTCTTCTCTTGGTCGGCCAAAAGCGCCCTCGGCGGGGCCGCATCTGGCTACCATGACGATGCTGAAGAGCATCACAGCTCACCGTACTCCAAGGTCAGCGAGTCCCAGGCCATCCGGATTTCCGGCAGCTCCCACGCCTCGCGAAACAGCGCTTGGACAGACTTCCACTCCTTCTCGGAGAGGCCGAACGTGATGCCATTGTGGTGGGCGCGGAACCAGTAGTCCTTCCCTTTGCCCTCTTCGGACGCCGCGACATAGCCAAGGAAATGCCCGCCCTCCCAACGGCGGGTGGGGCTGTCCGGGGCAAGTGCGGCCAGCATGGCGCGAAATTCCGTAATCTTCGGATAGCCACTGATCGGGTACATCGGGCCTCGTGGACCAGGGAAACTTAAGAGCAAGTAAAGGTCGTTGCTCTCTCCCCGATTGAACGAGAGCGTGAAGTCGCCTTCTTTGATGGATGGAATCGGCGGCTGATAGAAGGAATCCTGGCTCGTGGACTTGGCTCGGAGCGACTTTTGCGTGAGGCAGTAGTGGCCGCGCGCGGCCAGCCGCCACAGAGCCGGGAAGAAGGGGCGCAGTGCACGGTTCACAGCGTCAGCCGCGGGGAGCTTCTCGTCCTCCAGCAGGATAAGCAGATTGCGTCCCGCCAGAAACGTGTCCCACTTTACTGCCGGATCGCTGAGCCGCTTGCGGGTCTCGGCCACGGTCCGGCGAACCGTCTCCGAAGTGGCCCGCTCCGAATCGTCTGCTCCTTTCGCCTTCGGAGGACGGCAATCGGACGGCAGATTGCTCATGTAATACGGGTCCCGCAAGGAAGCACGTTCCGTGCGCAGTTCATAAACGGCCAGGAACGCATCCAGCACAGCGATGAGTGATTCGTTAGAGACAGGATTGGGTGTCCTTTCGGCATAAGCTTCGAGTCCCTTCTGCACGAAGTGCGAGAGCAGGATCCACTCGGCTCGCGACAGAATATGCTGTGCTTCTCCCTTCCTGCGAATCTCGAGAAGTGTCTCTGTCGGCTTGGCCATCATGTCCGCAACTTCAAAGCGGTCCTCGCGGGCAGACTCAAGAAGCTGCTTGGCAACCTCCGAAGTCGAAACCCTGTCGCCCTTTTTCGAGGACATGAGTTGCTTGGCACGCTCCAGGCGAGCAAAGAGAGCATCGCTGATTCGAAGGGAGAGAGTTTGCCCCTGTGATGGCTTTTCGAGCTTTTGCGGTTTTTCGGGCATCTGGTACGCCTCCTCGTTTCGTCCGTAAGATGCAACCCTTTCGAAGAAAGATGCATCTTGACATTATGTTTGCAAACAATATACGCTATTGTAGGCAGGCTGTCAAGTGGAAAATAACAACCAGGGGAACCAAAGAAAGAGGCAATGAAACACCGCAGGACCCAACTCGGCGTGCGCAAGAACCCAGACTCGCAAAGAGTGCATGGCTTGCGCCTCACAGTAGATTCGTCGTCGTTAAGATTTGGAAGTCAGACTGGAAATTCCTCCGAGAGCAAGCCATCGCCGCGAGTCGAGAGGTTTGGTTTGCCCTCCGCTGGAGGCTATGACCTATGAGCGACGCGAGAGACCTCACCGAAAAAATCCACCATGGTGATCCGGTCCTGGTTGCATGTGTGGTGTTTAAAACGCACGCACCTGAACACCTCATTCAGAAGATCCATGAGGCAATCACTGCAATTGCTGTTGAGACGCCGCCCGGCCCAATTAATCCGGAGATCACATCGCTTCGATCGGTCTCGGAGGACTCATGGCTGAGGCAAACGGAGGCTGCCACTTATCTTGGGATCTCTACGAATACCGTCGTTCTACCCTCGATCGATTCAAGGACCTGCAAGTTCGTCGCACCCACGAATGGTTTCCCAGGAAGAGTATAATCGCCACGGCGCTCGGCTCCGGCAAGTGAGAGGAGCGCCAGTGGGACTATATAAAAGGAATGACTCGCGGTACTGGTGGATGGGCTATACGGCGAAAGGTGAACAACGGTGCGAATCGACGAAAACCTCCAGCAAAGATCTCGCAAAGAAAATCTGGAAGCAACGCGAAGCCGAGATCGCGCTGGGGCGGTTTCAAGTCGGTTGGCCTGGCGAGCGAATGACTTTCGCAGATCTATGCGAAGAGTTTTTTCGCTCTCATAGTTCAACGCTTTCTTCGAAGAGCCAGGAAAACCACCAAACGTTTGTAAAGAATCTCCAAGCCTATTTTGGAGACCGTAAATTAACGGAGATGGATGAGCGGAGCGTCGTAGAGTATCGCAACTATCGGCACCGCCAGCCGTTGAAGCGGGATCCAAAACGGACGGTGAAAGGGGCCACGGTCAACCGGGAATTGGCATGCCTGCATTGCATCTTCCAATTCGCGCTCAAGAGAAAGTACATCGGGGAGAATCCTAGCTCCGGCGTAAAGCATTTCGATGAGCGTCACGAGAGGCCATCCAAGAAAATGCTCACTGTTGAGGAAGAACATCGGATCCTTGAAGCAGCGCCACCGTACCTTCGGGTGGCGATCGTGTTGCTGGTTCAAACCGGTGGTCGAACCTACAGCGAAGGACTGTCGCTTAGGTGGGACCAAGTGGATCTCGTCCACGGCGTCCTTCATCTTGACGGCAGCGTGAAGACTACCGACTCGGCTCAACCGTTACCGTTGAGCCGATTGGCTTGTGATGTTCTCAAGGAGTGGAAGAAGGAACAAGGCTCGGAAAACTGTTACGTATTCCCTAGTCCGCGCAATCCGGGCAAGCCAATACGGAGTGTCAGGGGAGCATGGCGGAAAGCTCTGGGGAAAGCTGGTGTATCGTATTTCCCGATTTACAATCTGCGCCACGTATTCTGCACGCGTCTCAGTTGGGTCGCTCCAGATGCCGTGGTGCAGCGGGCGATGCGGCACAGCAGTCCAGAGACGAAGCGCCATTATCAACTGGGAATGGTTGACCAAGTTCGTGAGGGCATCGAGCAAGCCAACGAAAAAACCTATCAAAACCAAAAAGTACTACGTTTTTACTACGGTGGGCCCAAGTCAGAGAAAGAGGCTGTTCAGAAGTCTGTAAGTAGTTAAAATAGAAGGAGAAACACGACGCGCCCGTAGCTCAGTTGGATAGAGCGTCTGCCTTCTAAGCAGGGGGTCGCCAGTTCGAGTCTGGCCGGGCGCGCCACTTCCCTTGAAACCCATTCAATCCAAAGGAGTAACCGAGATCATTCTTCACCCGTGGCTTCACCCCCGATCATCTGCTTTTTTGACAGATGGT
>WNGJ01005315.1_pt1 | contig 13490 bp, 10 predicted proteins | sample 5400611 | NCBI WGS metagenome assembly WNGJ01 (sample SAMN13153375, study PRJNA577476) | soil metagenome | isolation source: 40 cm soil or saprolite under Garry oak tree replicate 1 | place: USA:California | collected 2016-06-15 | reverse complement strand
GGAGTGTTCGGAACGGGGATGGAAGCAACGACACACATTCCGATGCTTATGCTGGTCAGAGACTTTGACAGGATCCTCGTCTATTCCAGGGACAAGCGCAGACGGGAATTGTTTGCAGAGAAAATGTCTCGGGACCATGGGATCGCGGTTGTGGCGGCTGACTCTCCAGGACGCGTTGCGAGAGAGTCGGATGTGATCGTTACCGCGACAACATCTGATGCCCCCGTGTTCGACGGAAGCCTGGTCAAGCCGGGGTCCCATGTGAACGCGATTGGAAGCGCGACTCCTGAAGCCAGGGAAGTAGACACAGGGCTTGTCAACAGGTCTAGAGTGGTTGTGGACTCACGAGCCCAAGCTCTCACGACCTACGGTGACATTATCGTGCCGATTAGAGAAGGGGCGATTGGAGAATCTGAGATTGTAGAGCTTGGAGAGATCTTGATCGGGAGAACGAAGATTGTACGCCGCACCGATGATCTTACTCTGTTCAAGTCTGGCGGCCTGTCGGTTCTTGACGCAACTATAACAGACCATATTCTCAAGCACATGTGCCCCAGCAAAGGGTCTACGAGAGCAAGCGCCCAACTTTAAGGCGTGGCTGGTCCATTGCGATTTGTTTTGTACGATTTCGCTACGCCCGGTTAGGCGACCTTAAAAGGAAAGGAAAACGGTTTGCGATCCTTCTCCGGTTTCTTTTTGTTCAGATTTGGAATCTGCGCTTCCTCCTAGCTTGGCCAAATCGTCGGGCTGCCCATAGTACGATGCTTAAGCCTCCCAGAATAGCCGTCCAGTATCCGATGGCTGTGATGACCACGAGAGCTGCGCAACCATTCGTCACACAGGCCACTTGTAGTTGGCCTTGAGCGTAGAGGTTACCCGCAACGATCCCTGAGCTCCAGAAAACGCCGAAGCCGGTAAGAGTGATGATAGCGCGTCCTCGGAGGCCTATCTTGGGAATCCTTGACGGTCTCGGAAGACTGGCGGAACGCGGATTCCTCAATTCGTCAGTCCTCTGTGCGATGTTTGGACTCCATGCGGGCAATCGGGCGAGGCGATTCGTCAGCGTTGCTCTCGGATCTAGAGTTTGCATCCGGTCGAGAACGTGTAAAACCGCGTCGGTTCCGAACTTGGCTGCAACCTGGGCGTCCAATTCAAACTCCCATCTCCTCATTGATCTTCTGACCCAGAGCAAGGACAAGAATATCGCGGGAGCCCACGCCGGGAATATGAGAACCGATCCCCAGGCTCTGCCAATAAATTCTGGGAGCAGAAAGAGCAGAGGCACGAAAGCGCCTAGGACGGCGAGACTCATCAGTCCGAGCAACCTGCTCATCTTCCCAGAGTTATAGGCCTTGATTCTAACCATGTGCAACGCTATGACAAGTCTCCACTCGTCAAGGGACAGTTTTCCCTTCAAAAATTCTGGGAGCATCAAGTCCGCCTCGGGAACACCGAGCCCTCCCAGCCAAAGCTCTCGTGACATTACTGGTCTTGAGATCAACCAGCCGACACCACTACGATCAAACCTTCCCCAGAAAATCTGCCTATACCAGAACTGGGATTCCAGCTGGATAGCTAGTTCTCTCGTTGCCTGTAGAAGCGAACCGTCTTCCGTACTTGGACCCGACTTTATCCGCTCGTACCAGTTGAGACGGCGTAGCCTGTCCAAATCAGGATATCATAGTCGCTTTCCTTTGTAGTACACTTAGTGGAAGATTAGACTGCGAAAACATGCTGGCGGTAGGAAGACGATATCTATCCGATTTCGAACAATTGTCCAGTGGCTCATCCTTTAGGTTAGGGTAGGTAGAAGGTGAAGGGGTTTCCCCGCGATGTTACCAACGCGATGGCATCGCCGGGCGTAAAGGTGAACGGGTTCCCTGTCAGGACGCAATTAGTGCAGGATGAGCTGATGAGAATGTTGACCGATACCTGTGTGTTCGGGCCTATGTTTGGTCCCTCCCAGCCGTTCAGAAGATATTGATCGCCAGCAGCGTCCTTGACAGCATATGATGTGAACACGACCGAGGCAGTGCCGGTGTCCCGAATCGACAGGGTAACATTCGTACCCGAGACCATGTTGAAGGATTCGAAGATAAGCGACTCCCTCGTGTTCTGGCTGTTGCTGATAACGGCGTAGGCACCATACGTGACAGACGCTGACCCCGCAATGAGGATCAAGATTAGAGCCCAGAGAGGAGGTTTCCTTAGACCAGCCAAGACCAGTCTTTAGTCAAGATGTGTGCCCGTCCAATGTGAGAAATGTAACTCCGTCCAATTCCGAGAAGTTACAATGCGCGGGCTTATTCTCATGATTGCTTCGTCAAGTCATCTACGTGACCGGGCTTATAGTGTGAAACGCGCGGGCGCAAGTGACGCAAGTCTATCGGTGCGTTGGAAAAATTGTGTGGTCACCTATGATTAAGTCCACAGTCCGCCTATGCTCCCGCAGACTCAATTGTTGGCGTGCACGCCGCTGAGAATCTAGAAGGCAAGCAATAATGGAGACCGGGTTAGGGTCCTGTGAGAATTATGCAGTTGTCGTGGTTTACTAGGACTGTGTGTTCTGACTGTGCGACTGGGTTGCCTGTCTGTTCTACTAGGACTGGGTAGGCGCTGACGCACTTGTGTTTTATCAGATCGTATAGCGCTTTCTTTGCGGTTTCTCTCTCGAACATCTTGTCTAGCCATCTAGACGCGAAGGGCAGTGTCGAGAAGTTTGACTGGATATACGCGAGTACTTTCTTTGAATCCTCAGATGTCGCTCCTTTCGGCTTCACGTATCTGTAGATGTAGGCGCTGGACCCGTTCACCACAGCCCCCGCCGCCTTCGCCAGCGTCGTAAACGGCTCAATAGCGTAGACTTCGCCCTCCTCAATCTTGGTCCCGTTCATCCCGCCAACGTTCGGGACGGACTTTCCGGCGTGTATCGTATATCGTTCGATCTTGTGACCTGTAAGGTTGCTTATCGGCCGGAGCCCATACTTCTGGATGGTCGACTGGACGACCCGTCCAATCTCCGACAACTTGACCCCTGGTCTGAACGTCCGAATCGCATTCCCCAACGCCTCATCAGCCGCCTGGACCAACGGCTCAAGCCTAGGCTCGAAGCAGACGGTGACAGAAGTGTCGGTAACATAGCCATCGACCTGGACCCCGAAATCAATCTTAACTAGACAACCAGTAGGTATCGTCAAAGTATCGCCCGGGGGCGAGGTATAGTGAGCCGCAACCTCGTTGATGCCAACATTGACCGGGAAGGCTGGCTTGCCACCTTGGTCCCGCATTTTCTGTTCGAGCTCGTCACAAATTCTGAGAGCTTGGACCCCTGGTTTGACCATCACCGGGACCTCCTTTCTCAGCCGGGCTACGATCTCACCTGATTTCCTGAAAGAGCCCAAAGCCTGAGTGTCGAACAATCCGGGTTAGCCGCCTAAGATAGTCTCCTTTGTGAGTTTCGTCGGTTGGAGTTAAACTATGATTTGTCCGTAGCCCGGGGACCCATGGGAAGTTCCCGTTGAAGTGCCTAGTCGCCCGCCAACGAATTGGATAGACGACAGTCTGGATTCCGATAACTGCTGTCAGCATCTCTCGCGAACAACGGGACCAGGGTCAATCGGAGCCAGTGGCAGAGGATAGTCTGCCGGTGCCATGTATTCGAGCGTTTCTCAGCTAAAGGATTGTTTACTAAAAATTTCTACAGAAAAAGATTGATTTGCGACAAGCGGCTAAGTAGACAATGCGAACTGCTATGGCAGCAGATGAAGAAACGTATTCCGTGATGTTCTCATCCCTCAAGCATCCGTTGAGGAGAAAAATCCTCCGAATTCTAGCCGCCGGGCCGAAGACCTTCACCGAGGTCCTCCAGCAACTAGATGTCGACAGTGCCCACTTCAGCTATCACCTAGAAAGCCTCGGCGGACTCATTAGAAAGGACGAAGAGGGAAAATACCACCTCTCAAATCTGGGGAGGGCCGCCTCTTCCCTCATGGCACGTGTCGAGGAGCCCCCTAAGTTAGTGACTCCCGCAATCATTGGTTCGCCTAAGCGTCTCAGAGTATTACAATTCTCGTTTCTGATTCTCCTAATCCTGGGAGCTGGGTTTCTTGTCACCGGGGTTCTCGCGGCTCCGAGCACGAATTACAGGCAGATGTATGTCCAGCTGAGTGTAGACACCGACTCCTGGACCTTTCAGCCTTACAAGATATCCGGCGCTCAGAGCTTCCTCTACCGCGGAGACGGTATCTATGGAGTGGAGGTCGACCTTAATTTCCGTGACGCCTTCGCCTCATTTCCGCTAGTCGTGAGGCTCTCGACACCCACCGGAGGAAACCAGACTAACCAAGATATTTGGGACGAGTCATGGTACGAATGGACCCCACTATCCTATTCTGGACTGCCGGACACTCACGAGAGGCTCTCGCTCATTCTTTCCGCGTCCGGGAGCACGGCGAGCATTATTTCTCAGACTTCCTGGGACCAGGTCCACCCGTCGCCTGGAAAAATCATAGGGGAGTTCCGGCCTACAGGGGCTTTGCTGCTCATAAAAGTCGCGTCGGAAATAGGAAACCGAAACGTCACCCTGGCAGGTTTCCGCGCCTTTCAAGCCAAATCCTTCTACTTTCCGAACTCGGAAGCTGCTACTAAGAACGTTCAACTCGTTTCGGGACTGGCATTAGCGATTCCGAGCATGGCATTCCTTCTATCATCCAGAACGGTCTGGAACAGGAAACAGAATGAATAGTCTAGGGATCTTCGATAGTGTGTTAGGATTAAGCTTCTTGTAAAACTAGCCGACAAAGCGGCATACTGGAGAAGCAAGGTGGACCTTGTTCCCTCCCGCTTTGAATGTCTCGTCCAATTTTGATCCGATGCAGCGGATTGCTTGTCCACTTTGCCTATCGAGGCCCTTCAGGTCTAATGTCAGCATGACCTAGACGCCATCCGCTTGTCTGGGTCTGTTGCCCTGATTCTTAGTGTCTTGGGGTTCTATCGTTGCGTTTGCGTGTGCGGGGGTATCACACGGGTAGCCTCGATCTTGATTAGGACCCGTTTCTCTCCCGGACTCCGACGCGGGTACTTGTCCATGCCAAAGTACTTCTTCGCCATCCGGTCAACATGCGCCTCCGCGCCGTTGAAAGTAACCTCCTTGACACGGCCACGAACTACTGCAACATTGAAAGGGTCAGAAGGGTCAATAACCGTCAGAGCGACCTTCGGATTCCTACGCACATTCCTACTCTTCTGGCTTCCCTCAAAAGTGTTGACCAAGACAAGGTCCCCCTCGTGGTAGACCCAGGTCTGAGTGACCTGCGGAGAACCGTCCGGCATAATAGTAGCCACATTCGCGTAAGTCTTGCCTTCAATGAGTTTCTTGACTGAATCTGGCAATTGTTTCATGAGCTAGGCGACCACCTCTCAGCTCGAAGAGGCCGTTCATAGAGCCTTCTCTCCTATTTTGGGCACGCGATCACACAGTTCATTGACTTCCAAAGAGCGTCTCGATGCTGACCAGTTGCTCCGTCCGCCTTCTAGCCAGCCATGCTTCCTGTGCCTCCCAGGCTTTCCTTGAATTCGTACGACTCCGGTCTGCCAAAGCTCCTCGCAACCATCGCTCCAAGACGAGAAACGCTAGAGAAGCGAGGAGCAGTGATGCAGGGATCGTAGGGTCAGTCCCGAGCAGACTTGCGGTCGATAAACTAGCAAGGCCCAAGATTATGAATGCTATTTCAAAGATTAACATTGGACGCGACTCTCCGGGACTCGGCCCGTAACTGGAGGGTGGTCTGAGCTTGAAGTCTATTGCCAGACATCTGTAGCAGAATCTCTTCCCCATGGTGGGGCTCGCTCGATAGTGATTCCATCCATCGTCTGGTTTGATCAGAGTCAGAGCCGATGCCCATCTCCTACACTTGTCGCACACGAGCTCTTTCTTCCATGTCTTCAGCTTAGGATCCGCTGCGGCTCCCCCCGGCGTAATGATTCTACCCCACTCTATTCCCATTCCACGTCTACAAATCTACCGGATCGGTTGCGAGCAATGAAAGCTTAAGGGCAATTAAGGGTCCTTCCACCTCGGCCCAGTCCACGCCGGGCATATGCTGCTGGAAACGCAAAAGTGGCTCTAACCCGGGGCTGTCGCGAGTCTGTTCTTCCTGGCAGAGAGTCTCGAGGTTACAGCACGTCTTTATCGTTAAAGTCGCTGAGGTTCAACTTCTCGGGGTCGACTCTTGTTTTTCGAACGCCTCGCCAGGGCGACGATCAAGCATAGGCGAATGATCTTCGCCGCATGGATATTTGCGCTCGTCGTGAGCGTTCCGGCAATCCTCCAAGTCCAACACGTGATCGTCTATTCAGAGACAGCGTTCAACCCGAAAGACTCCGAGTCAAGTATCGCCCAGCAGATCGTCAATGACGAATTCAACATCCAGGAAGGTTCAAGCAGCCTGGTAGTAATCACCAACAACGATGTCCGCGGCAACGCAACTAGAGACTTTACTCTCGCATTGAACTGGACCCTCAGAAACGACCCCTCCCTCACCAACATCGGAAACATCACAACCATCTACGATATCGACTACCAGCTACTGCTAGGATTCACAAACGTAGCCCACTATCAGCTCTACCAGATACAGAATGCTACCGACGAGGCCAACTTCTTAGAGTTTGGAATTCCAAACGCCTATGCCTCGACATGGACAACGCTCGTAAACAATGGCGGTTTCCAACTCACCGGGACGCAGGTTATCGCCTATAATCGAATGGCCAACGCGACCAGCTGGGCCTTCGTCTCTCCGCTTGTCCCGCCTGCATACACCCAGCTGGCCCTAGGCTACCAGAACCTCTTCTACAAGTCGTGGAACTCCAGTTTCAATCCGCAAGCCCGATACAACACGTATCAGCTTCTCTCGAACTATTCGCCCTTTCAACGCGCCCAGAACGTTACGAAAGGCTACTCGAGCCTATCGGTCCAGCCCTCATTCTACAATATCACCTATGGTTACTTCCAGTCAAAACTACCCACTTCTCAGACTAAGAGCCTGTTTCTGAACACGATTCGAACGTTCAACCTGTATCCGTCGTGTTCGAGTTGCAACGCCTGGAACGACCCATCTTCGGTCCGAAGCTTTTCGATATCGACCTTCGAGAAAGAAGCTAACCTTACAGCTACACAGGAAAACCTTGTTGGTCCAATCTACGATCTTGGACCCGCCCCGTCCCAGTCCCGGCTTTCAGACATCGCAGGCCAACTCTTGCACACCGGCAACATATTCTCCTATCCGTTACAGCCCACCCGTGCAATCTACGACCAGTTCGTATCCGGCAGTAACAACACCATGCTGGTGATCATCGACTTCAAACCCCGAGGCGGAGATCCGAGCAGTTCCACCCAGCAGATAAGAAACGATGTCAAAGTAGCTTCGCAGATCAGCGGCCAAGACCTTCCAGCCTACGTCACAGGCGCTCCAGCGTTCAACTATGATGTCGAAACACAGTCTGCCATGGACGTCGAAAGGATAGACCCTGTGACAATCGCGCTGATCCTCATCATTGCTGGTCTATTCTTCAGCTCAATCTTCGCACCGATACTCCCAGTCTCAGCCATAGGGCTCTCAGTAGGCATCTCCTTCGGACTCGTCTACGTAATCGGTACAACCGTCACAAGCGTCCACTTCCTCGTACTTACACTCCTACCAGTAACAATGTTCGGAGCAGGCTCAGACTATTGCATCTTCCTCGTAAGCCGGTATGCAGAGGAGAGGAAGAACGGTAGAGAGAAGGATGAGGCGATCAAAAGAGCCGTCAGCAGGGCTGGAGAGAGCATCTCGACGAGCGGAGCAACCGTCATCATCGCGTTCGCGGCTCTCGCCATCGCAGGCTTCGGGCTCCTGCGCTCGATAGGATTCGCTGTTACGATCGGAATATCCGTCGCCCTCCTTGTCTGTCTGACTCTAGTTCCAGCCGCACTCTCGGTCTTCGGAGACGGGCTGTTCTGGCCGAAAGGATTAGGAAAGAAGCGGTCGGATGCGCCTGTGAACAGCTACTACCGGAGGGCCGCCCGGCTCACGGCCAAGCATTCGAAGCTGATCATACTCATCGCGCTCGCCGTCTCGCTGCCCGCGACCGGCGCCATACTATTCTCCAAGACAAGCCATGACCTAATCGGGCAGATCCCCAACAATGTGGAGAGCAGACAAGGATACGATGCCATGACCAACGGCTTCGGAGCGGGAGCCGTCACACCTACCTACACGGTTATCGAAGCCCCCGTCAGCCTAGTAACAGGCGCCTCGATCAACATTACCGCGCTCCGGAACCTGTCCGCTCTCGAAAATTCGACATTAATAGTGCCGGGAGTCTCCCGGGTCTACGGTCCAACCCACCCGTTCGGGGACGCTATACCTTACTTCTCGTTCAATGCTCTGGACAGTGCTGAGCAGCAGCAGATGGTAGGCAGTATGAGACAGTTTATCGGAACGAATGGGAAATCGGCGATCATCTTCGCAGTCCTCTCCTACGAACCATACTCAGATAATGCCATACGAACACTCGGAGAAATCCGAGGAGTTATAACCAGTCTAAGGGGTCAGAACACGTTTCTCTCCAGCTCTACCGTGCTTGTCGGCGGAGAAACCGCGTCGGTCGCGGACCTGGCGACATCGAGCACTCCTAGCTATGTCGAAATGGCCGCGCTCGTCTTAGTGGGAGCCTTTCTCGTTCTTCTCTTCGCGCTCAGGTCTGTGCTGACTCCTCTGCGTCTCATCTTTACAATACTCCTCAGCATCTCGTGGGCTCTTGCAACGGTTTTCTACATTTTCCAGATATTCCTCGGTTCTCCCATTATCTGGATGCTTCCCATACTCCTCCTCGTAGTCATGGTCGGAATAGGACTCGACTATGACATATTCCTCATCACGCGCGTGAAAGAGTATGTTGCGGAAGGGTCCCCTGATGACACAGCCATCGACAACGCTGTCGAGCATACAGGTGGAGTAATTACAGCGAGTGGGCTGGTGACGGCGGGAGCATTCGCGACGCTGATGCTGTCCCGTATACCTCTACTCCAAGAGCTCGGCCTAGCCATTTTCATAGTGGTTCTACTCGACTCGAGTCTAGTCCGAGTATACCTGGTCCCGTCAATCATGCGTCACATGAAGAGATTCAACTGGTGGGCACCCAGGATCATTCAACGAGCTTCAAGTCGGAGACCGCTCGCGATCAAGCCTGCTGCCGCATCCGATCCGAAAAAGGGGAACGAATAGTCTTGTCTTGGCAACCCGGCATCGTTCAAGCCTTGGACTATGGCCCTTTGACGTTTCTCGCTCTGCGATTCCTCGATATTCGTCTGTACCAGATGATTCCTGAGCTAGCGGTAGCGACTAGCGCAATTCCGACGATGACCCACAATACGATCGATGTGATGATCGAGTATTCAACCGCTTCTAGCGGTAGTTGGACCAGAATGCTCGTATTCGACAACAGCGATATCTCTGCCCTGCCGTAGTCGGATTGTCCTGCCCGCTTCGCGATAACCACGAGTTGGCCTATGGGGAGGTCGTGGACTAGAATGGTGCCGTTGTAATCAGTCGTGCCCTGGGAGATTACGACTCCATTGAGGAACAGAATGACTTGTGCGCCTTCGACCGGATGGTAGCTCTGGTCGACGACCCGCGCAGAGAGTTCATAGATCCGGAGGTCGAAAACCGGAGTACCGAAGGTTGGGTCGAAGGTTGTGGTTGACGGGGTAACATCGACCTCGTTCCAAACCACATTCGATACGGTGTAGGTCCCCGCCGGAAGAGGGTCCACAGCTGTGGAGTTGGGTTCCGTGTAGGAGCCGTCAGGGTAATTGAGATGGAAGCTTGAGGGCGGGGTCTGAAGAAGGTCTCCACTCGCATCGAAGAACGACTTGCTAAAGTCCACCTGGTACAATGGTATGATTATTGACAGGCTTATCGAAGCAGGGCGAAACAGGTTCGTACGGTTGACAAGTATTCCATTCCAGTAAGAGTCCACGGTATAAGTGAAATTGTCGGGGAGAATCGCCTGGGGAGCGACATAGCCGGTAGAGTCGGATATTCCGAAATAGATGGGCGTTCCCGATGCGAAAACTGCGACTTGGACCCCGGGAACAGGGGTCTGAGGCTGGTCCGATTGGACAGCGCGCATCGTCAGAATCCAAGTCGCGAAGAGGCTATAGGAGAATAGACTAGAGACAACCACCCCACTATTGTTCACGACCGCGATTGTGACGTGGTAGGTTCCGCTCGGATCACTACCCGAATATGTAATGTTGAATTCCCACGTGGTAATATACGAACCGCTGGTCCCACCAATCAGGGTGAGAGGAGCGTTTGTCACGTAGGGTCCCCCTGCGGGATTCGTGACGTTGACTGCCACTGATCTGATATCGTAGAGTCCAAGTGCATCGAAGAGGCTAGCTTGAACAATTATTTTCCGAGCTGAGGAGGTCGCGTTCTTGTTGAAGGCTTGACTCGGGACGCCAGCAAAATCGAAAGTCGTGCTCATCGAGAAGCCTAGGATCGACTGGAAGCTCACGACCACGCTACTTGGCGTAGATGGGTTGTCGTAGTACAGGGTAAGCTGCGCATTAGTACTAGGAGCGTAGACTGTTATTGTGAAATCTAGGATGTCGTTGGTGTGCAGTTCCCAAGAGCTTGTTGATAGAGACAACGCATAAGGTTGTATTGCAGTGTGTACCTGCCCGGGCAGGCTTGAACTCGAGACAAACGTAGAGGAGCCGGTCGAGTTAACTTCTCGAAGAGTTGCTGTGATTACTGTGCCTCCGCCGGTGTTGGTTGAGGCTCCGAGGTAGATCGTGAAATTGATGAAGCCCTGAATTGTCACGTTTCCCGCTAAGCTTGGCTGGCTATAGAAGTCGAAGGTCACTGTACCAGCACCGAGGGTTCGCTGTTCGGTCTGTGTAAACGACGCCCAAAGCTTTGTAGTGTTTGCCCATAGTGTCGTGGTAACTGTGTTTATCGTCTTTGAGATTTGTTTGTGAAAGTAGAAGGTTGAAGGCTGAGACACTCCGGGAGCGTAGACTTTGCCTGGCAGACATGGAAAGACCAGTAGACAAGTGATCGACAGCAGGCAGAGTGATCGCGTATCGATTCTCGTGATTATTTCCTTCTATCTGGGAGAGCAGACTGAATTGGACTGGTTGTCAGTACCAAAGCGTGCTGTCACCTCAGAATCATCGCAAGCGGTTACAATTCATGTGATAGGTCCTCGGATAAGGCAAGCAATTTGGGATGGGGTGAAAGCTTAAGCGTCAGCGGGTCGTAGAATCTAACTGAGAGCATTGTCCGAGTCTTCTTCGCAAACTAGTCTTGCCGTGGAGTGTCCAAGCTGCAACGCTGCTATGGCTGACATGGGCGACATTCCATTCCGGACCGGAGGAACGAGTGGGGCCGCTCACCTTCTCTTCGGAAACTGGGCGGAGCTCGGAGAGGGTGTTCTCCACCTGGACGCGTTCGTCTGTCAGAACTGTGGAAGGGTCCAGCTCTTCGCAGACTCGCAGACCAGAGATTCGCTCCGCTAGATCCAGAAGCGGCGGTTTACTTTGAATCAAGTACAGCGCTTATTGCTGGCGTCTGTTTCAGCCGCGGCCTTCTTCATAACCAATGTCGTCCTACAGTTTGTATTTTCATTGGGCTTCATAGAAGCCGATCTTGCCTCGGCTGTAGCTTTCTTTCTTTCCTTTCTGGGAATGTCATCGTTGCTCAAGGTCCCTTTTTGGAGGAAAGGCAAGTGAGCAAAGCGTCTAGGGCTTTCGGGTAGAATGTGAGCGTCACCGTAGATTAGGATTTGCTGAAGTCGTGCTTCCACATTTCTCGCGCGAGAGCACCGTCTTTTTTGTACAGGTGAACTTGAGCCTGTGCCTTCTCCCGTCGTTCTCTATGCTCTCGCAGGAATCCAGTAACCTTCTCCACCAGAATGTCCTTCATCTGACCCGTTAGCATCCACCCGCTCTTGTACTCCGCCCGTATCTCCTCTATTCTCTGATCATCGGGCTCGAAGAACATGTAGAGCCACTGAAACGGAACGTCAACATCAGGATTACCACCCAGCTTCCGATGCTCTTCAATCGAAGATTGTCCTCCTGAGAAGGCGTGGCGGTAGATCTTGTTCCGGACAGTCTTCTCATCATCGTTGAGATAGATGGCCGTCTCAGGCTTGGACGAGCTCATCTTGTCCTGCATACCCGTCAATGGAGGCATGAACTTGCTGTGAACCGCCGCGGCCTTATGATAGCCAAGCGATTCGGCGATGTCCCTCTGTATCCTCCAGTACGGGTCCTGATCAATAGCCGACGGTATCAGGCATCTCTTCTTCTCGAAGAGGCTCGGAAGAATCTGGATGGCTGGGTAGAAGCTGAAACCGATATTCGTCTCACCAGTGAAGCCGAAGACCGACTTGGCCGTGCTATAGTTGACCCTGCGGGCAATCTTCAAGATCAACGGATACGCGTGTCCCACAAACTCGGTGTCCTGGAGAATAAACGTCTTGTCAGGGTCGAAGCCCACCGCCGCAACCTCAAGAATATTGTCGACGGCCCACTTCTGAGTCTCCTCATACGAAAGATTCCTCTTCTCCTCCAGAAACTTCTCATCATCCGTCATCTGAATGTACACATTCACATGGAACTTGTCCTGGAGCCACTTTGTGAAGTAGAACTGGAGAATATGGCCAATGTGCATCGGCCCGCTCGGACCCCGCCCAGTGTAGAGGAAAAACCCCTTCCCCTTCTCATAATCGTCCAGCACTAGGTTCAGGTCCCGGTGTGAGAAGAATATCTGCCGCCGGACAAGATACGCCGTGTCGCCTAGGCTCGATTCGAGACGCTTGCTAAGACCGCCACTTATCGGCTGGGTCCCAAACTCGCGAATGAGACGCTCATAATCGACTACTCCCGATACTTCCCAAGGAGTGACTACGAATTTTTTCTCAACCATTTCCATCAGTACCTGATCCGCCGATATCTCCAGCCGCTGTCCAGCAACAGCAAGGTTCAAGCGTACAATTTGGACAATCGTTGGGAGAATCCGAGACCCGGCACTCCTCGGGTGAGCAACCGCAGTCGGCGCAATGGACTAGTTTGCTCGGCACTTTTTCTCAGACCCCAGATGTCGCATTCGAATGTTTTTCGTCTGAACCTACCTTAGCCGTCTTTGACCCAAGCTTCAGCCAGATTGCCAGAACCATTATGCCTGAGACAGCCACTGCGTAGCCAGCTTGAATCTCGTCCCGCGCAATCGTGTAAGTGGGCGAAGTTGAGTACGGGCATCCTCCAAGACACGGTAGAGGGTAGTCCCGGCCCATCGACCCTATGGCGACAAGCAATAGTCCCACTGTCCCAAGTGCCACTCCTACTACTAGCAGTATTCCCAGTCTGTTCCGGCCTTTCAATAATGGTCTTCTTCAATCGTCTCTCGTTCTTGGCGTTTTCGGGGACACATCGATTT
>WNGJ01012285.1_pt1 | contig 13492 bp, 7 predicted proteins | sample 5400611 | NCBI WGS metagenome assembly WNGJ01 (sample SAMN13153375, study PRJNA577476) | soil metagenome | isolation source: 40 cm soil or saprolite under Garry oak tree replicate 1 | place: USA:California | collected 2016-06-15 | reverse complement strand
CAGCAACAATACGTTTGACATCACCAGCGGCGGGCCGGTTTACGTTCCCCATCTTTATGACGGCCGCAACAAGACGTTTTACTTTTTTTCGTACAGCGGCTTGCGCTTTCGCTCGGGCAATCGGATATACACTTCTGTGCCGACCGACGCCTTCCGTCGAGGCGATTTTTCGGCGATATGCTCCACTTATGACGCGAGCGGCCGGTGCACAGACCCGGCCGGAACACAACTGGTGGATCCGACGACCGGCCAGCCGTTTTCCGGGAACATCATCCCGGATGACCGGATCAGCTCCGTCGCGAAAGCCTTCCAGGACCTCGTTTACCCGGAGCCTAATCGCCAGGGCAACGGAACTTTCGGTCTCACTCAGAATTACACCAAAGACCCGGGCTCGCACACCAACATCGATGTGTACTCGGTGCGGGTCGACCATAATTTTTCCAACCGTAACGCGCTTTTTGTCCGTGTGGGCTTCGCCAAAAGCAACGACGACTTTACCCCCGGCGCCTTAAACCAGGGTTACGGAGGATCCAGCTTCCATGGCCACCATCCGAGCCGGAACGTGGTTCTTTCTGACACCTATAACCTGAGCCCCAACATGGTCAACGAGGCCAAGCTGACCTTTACAAGGGATTCCACCAACCTGCACGACTTCAACTTCGGCAAGCAAGTCAATCTGGGGATTCAAGGGATCGATAACCCGGGGAATGACCCCGCGATCGGTGGATTGCCGGACTTTAGCTTCGGTGGAATCCGTCCGTTTGAGGGAGTCGGCTCCTGGCCGAACTCGATCCGCGACGCTCAGAACACCTATGAGTTGATCGACAACCTTTCCCGGTACACGGGCCGCCACGCCTTCAAGATGGGAATCGATGTGCGCCGGTACCAGGACAACAACGAAAATAAGCCGCCGGAACTGCGGGGCTCTTATTCTTTTGACGACCAGTTGAGCGGGTTGGCCTACGCCAACTTTCTGCTCGGCTTTCCGACCACTGCCACGCGGACCACGCCCCGGCCCAACGCCTATGTGCGGAGCTGGCATTCCGCCCTCTATTTTCAAGATGACCTCAAGATTAACCAGCGTGTAACTTTTAACTACGGGCTCCGCTACGAATACCAGACCCCCTGGGTGGAGAAGTTCAACCGGCTGTTCGGCTTTGATCCCACGACCGGCGACGTGGTTACGGCCGGGACCTCTATTCCGACGGACTTGGTTCCCGCGGTTGCGTCGACCCTGCCAATTGTCCCAGCCTCGCAGGCGCGCTATCCCACCCGAAGTCTTCTGAAGACGGACGGAAATAATTGGGATCCTCGACTGGGCTTGGCTATTCGTCCCCTTGGTGATGCTACGACCGTGGTCCGCCTGGGCTTTGGCGTATATAACCAGGTGTGGCCCGGCAACCTGGCCTTAAACGCTACGGGTGGGCCATGGACCGCAACCCAGACTTTCTTCGTTCAACAGAACGTGCCCAGCGTAAGCTTCCCGGATCCCTTCGGTACCACGGGTCAGTTTTCCGGCCTGTTCGACATCGCGGGAGTCAGTCCAGGATTTCCCGCCGAGCGGACCTACCAGTGGAACGTCTCGGTCGGGCGGCAATTCTGGGGTACGGCCATCGACATCGGTTATGTTGGTACCCATGCCCTGAACATTCCGTACACGGAGGATCTCAACCTCCTCCACCCAAGCACTATCCCTTACGATTCGGCGCGACGACCCTACCAGCGGTTCAACTCGGCCAGCCTGACCCAGACGGGGAGTTCCTCGATCTACCACGGGTTCAACATTCAGGCTGACCGCAGGCTGGCTAAGGGGCTGTCCTTTAACGTCAACTACACCTGGGCGAAGTCCCTCACGGACACCACTCTTGGCGGCTTCGCTGCTTCCGCTGAACAGAATCAGTATTTCTCGGGCACCGACCCGGCCGATACTAACCAGTTCTCGGGGCGACCCGACCGTATTGCCGACGGCAATCTCAGCTCCGGTAACATGCGGGACAGGATTAAAGCCGGACAGTCCATTTTCGCCATCAATGCTTTTGTCCAACCTGAGACGGGGCGGGGGTTCTATGGCAATTCAGCCCGCAACATCTTGACTGGGCCCGGGACTGAGACCTGGAACCTCGTGGTCGCCAAGAACTTTCCCTTGAAAGCGGAGCGCGCCCGGCTGCAGTTCCGCTGGGAGATGTTCAATGCATTTAATAGAGCAAACTTCTTCGCCCCGAGTACGAATATGAGTAGCCCCTCCGATTTCGGAGTGGTGAACGGCGCTAACTCTGGGCGGTTCATGCAGTTCGTGCTTCGCATTGATTATTAACCTCATTGCCGAAGCTTCGGAGATCCTCAGGGGAGCGATTCCGGGTGGCTGCTCCGCACAGCCAAGGGCGGGCGTGTGACTTGGTTCGGGAAATGGGGCCAAGACCGGAACGGCGATTATGCGCCAGAGCACTTACAAATCACTCCGTATAGCTTTCTGGTTTGGCTTATCTTGTATTTGGTTATGGGCTGGTTCGAAGCCCCAAGCCGGCCAGACCCTTCTCCTCGACGATTTCGAAACCTTGGATTCCGTAAAGAGATGGGAAGGCGACATTCAGCTTTCCAGAGCGCGATCCTCGCATGGCCAATATTCCGCAATGGTGCGTTTAAAACAGGGGCGCTCTCAAATCAGCTCCAACAAGCTGCCCCAGGATTGGCGCGGCTATGATCGCCTGCTGTTCGACATTTACAGCGACCGGGAAGAGGTCTCCGCAATTACCGTTCGTATTTACGATGCCGTTGGCGGAGACCTCGGCATAGCCAGGGCCAACGACTACTACGAGGCGCATGAGAAAATTTTTGTGCAGAAGGGGTGGAATCACATTGAGGTCAACCTCCGGCCTTTGCGAGCAGACTCTGGCGGGCGTGATCTGTCTCTGGATCGCATCCGCAGGCTGTTGATTTCGGCCGCTCGGGCGCCGCTGCCCTGGACGATCTATCTCGATAATATCCGTCTTGTGGCTGGGCAAGAAGGTCGCGAAACGGCCTCGCGCACGCAACCGCAAGACACAGTAACCGTTGTCGACAACGGCTGGTTTACCGTGCGGCAGGTCGCCCGTCCGGAAGACGTACCCGAGTCTCTGGCTGTTACGGCATTGCGAAAGGAAGCGCAGAAAGAATTTGACCTGCTGAGGGAAACAGTTCGGACGGCTCAGTTGCAGGGTATAGAGACCATATACCAGGAGCGCCACCTGGTGACCGCTGAGCTCGGACTTCAAATTCGTCCTCGTCTAGCCTGGTTTAACAATGACGAGAAGAAGCGCGAAATGTTTTCCTATATCGTGGAGAGTTGCCGACGCGGACGCCTGGAGCTGGAGGACAAAATCCAGGGGATTGATCGCATGCCAGAAGCAGACGACACGCAGGTAGGCGACGCGTTGATTCGCCCGTTCCCTCCGTTGAAAGGCCGTCCGGTGAAGGATTGGTTTTTTCTCGACGAACGCAACGAACCCATGAATCCGGGATATCCATTCGATGGCGGGCCGGAAGAAAGAGAATATAGTGATCTGCCTCGAAAGCCCACACACGCGTCAGGCTGTCGAGGAATACATTCAGACAAACATTCCCAAGTTCCACGCCAATCCCGAGCTGCTTTATGACATCGAGGCGTACGAACTGATGTACATCTGCTACTGCGAGCGGAGCCAGCGGATGTTTCACGAATGGCTCGAAAAGAAGCACGGCACGGTGAACAACGCCAACGAAAAATGGGGAACCGCCTATAAGAGCTTCAGCGAAGTGACGCCTCCGCCCGTCAAGGACTCGAGGCCGTTGCCTGACACGAACCGGGCGCTTTGGTACGACTGGGCGCGCTTCAATCAGGACCGGTTCACGGAGTATCTCCTCTGGGTGCGCAGCCTGATTCACAAGATAGATCCCAAGACACCGCTGGCGGCAGGGGGCAGTTCCAGCATGCTGGCCGGGCGTACCGGCACCACTGGTATTGACGAGGAGCGGATCGTTAACGAGGTTGACGATGTGATCCTGCATGAGGGTGGCAAATCAACTCTGGGGCTGGATTTGCAGATTGCACTCGCGGAGAAGAAAAAGCCGGTAGCAGATCCGGAAATGTATCTCAGCTCCGTGGAAAATCTCATTCCGCACTTCCTGCACGGCAAATCGGTAGCGCAGCTCTTTCATTGGCCGGCGCAGCCCTCGAGTGAAGTTCTCAGCATCAATGATTCTTCCCTCGCTCACGGTTGGGCCTATCCACTCGAAGATATTGGTGACCTCATTCGAGACGCGCTCGATCTGCGCCGGTTGAACAAGGAAATAGCTGCCTTCGCCGATGTTCCCCCGCCCGAGATGCTGACGTGGCAGACGACGCCCTACCTCGCTGAACTTGAAAAGACTTACAATGCCAGCCGCTACCTGGATGCAAAAATCACTTTCGTCACCGAGCGGCAGATCCTGAAGGGTTGGTTGAGTCGCTATAAGCTTTTGCTCGTCCCCGCCGCAAGAAACACTCCCACAGAAGTATTCGAAAAGATATGGGACTACGCGGTTCACGGGGGCCGTGTGCTGGTGGTTCCGGAGTCGTTTCTCGGCGATGAATACAATCGCCCCACGGACCACGCTTCCCGCTTGGGCCTTAGCATCCGCCAAACCCAAACACCCAAGCCGGGTGCTGTCGGCGCCATGGTCCAGGGTTATGATCAGAGCTTATCCCAAGCAGTCGCATTCGTGGATGATACGCCACAGAAGCTTAGCCCAACGCGAACCGAACTATTTGGCTCGATTGACGAATTGGAGACCCGCGGGATACGGCAGATTTTTGAAGCCAAGAGTAACGCAACGATTCTCTTCCGTTACTCCGACAGAGGGCCGGCGATCGTGCAGATGCCGGTCGGGCAGGGCGCCATCTATTACTCGGGCAGCTCACTTGAAGAGCGGAGCTACGGGCGCTTGCTCGAGGCTCTCTTTCGCGAGGCTAGGGTGACACGCCCGGTCCGCCTGCGAACAATTGGCGGCGACGCGTGGAACATCGAGGCCCGCTTCGCGCCATTGGGAAACCGAAAGCTGCTGTACATCGTGAACTTCAATCCCATTCCAAAGCGGATGAGCATTGATGCAGCGCCCGGTTTCTTCAGTTCTTTGCTCGATCTTCGGGACCATCATGATGTGCGGGGCGCTGAAATCACTTTGCCGGCACACCAGACCGCGATCTACGAGATGTTCTGATCAAGCTGAACAAGGCCGTGCGGCGCTGCGATGAGACGGGAGTTCCCAATGGGTGGCCAGAAAGAGACGCTGAGTTTTCGATGTGTACTAACTCTTGCCGCCCGGCTTCGAGCAGCCGTCAGCATCCCTGCGGTGCTTGTTTTTATTCCTCCTGTTCTAATGGTTCTGGCAGTAATGTGCCTGCGAGTTACACAGGCATCCAATCCGGCCGAAGGGATCAGCGCGGCCACGCCTCTCCAGTTGGACGTTAGTGATGATGGAAATCAGCTCAAGGTCCTCGTACGTCATCCAGAGATAGGACTTGTCTGCGAGTTGTGGTGTTACGAGGGTGGGCCGTTCCACTACGGGAGAGGGGCCAAGCTCGAAGATGGCAGGGTCGTCCTTGTACACACCTCACGGGGAATGACCGCCACGACTACATTCACCCCAAAGGGACAAGACCGCATTTTGATGGACATTCTGGTGGAAGGTCCGGTCGAAGAATTAAAAGGTGTCAATCTGGTGGGACCATGTATGCAATTCTGGGACTCGGAGGCTTTCAAACGCCGAGACACTCTTGTGGATTTTGCGGAGCGCTGTTTCATCTACACCATGCGCGGACCGGTGGGAATGATCGATACGGCGCGCGGCCCGATGAAAAGCTACAAACTCGATGCGCAAGAAAACAACCCGCCCTGGACGCAGTGGTATGTTCCGATCGGCGTCGCTCATCCGGGGGACATCTGGGCCTTCGGCGCCTCTGGGGACCGCCCCTTATATGGCGTTGTAGGAGTCGCTTCCAGCGACGGCAGGTGGCTGTCGGCCATCGGGTGCGCCCACGCCAAAAACCTGGGGCAAGGCTGGCACGACTGCATCCACCACGTGCCTCAGATGCAGAAATACTTGGACCAACGCACGTCGCGAATTCTCCATCGCAGCGTGCTGTATGTGATGCCCAACGATAGAGGCAGGCTGCTGGAAAGCTTTCGCCAAGATTTTCCAGATGCAGCGGAAGGTCAGCGGATTCGCATAGCAGCAGGCAAAAACGAAACATTGAGGGTCTGGCCGCGCTCACAAAATGCCCCAGCCGTTGATGTCTCGCTCAAACTCATAGGGCCAAACGACCGACCGGAGAAGAACCGAACGCTGAACTGGGAAGCTTCTTCATGGGGAGGCTTTGTCCGCAAAGGGCGCCAATGGCGCATGTGGGCCTACCCAAACGGAGAGACGGTGGACCTCTGTGTCAGCCTCAAAGTTGAGGCAGGGCGCGCCGGCGTTGAAGCCGTGCTCGGTAGTAAGGGCTGGACGCGAGACCGCGCTCCCTCTGGCGTTTCGGCCCTGGTGCGGCGGTCGACTGATGGCACGTGGATTGCCGCCTTGATGTGGGAACAAAGCGAAACTGCCAATCCAGCGCGAGGTGTGCTGACAACGGGTGAAAGGAAGGCCAGGGCAGTCTCTGTTCGCGGCCGTCTTTATCTTTACAAAGGCGGCATTGAAGAGATTCGCGAGCGTTGGGTCGAGGCTAATGAGGATTGGAAACACTCCTTTCCTTATCGCATGCCGGTCGAGGACCCAGGGAGCCCGGCCCCCAATCGCGGGGTCCGCTTCGCGCCCAGTGTGGAAGAAGAGATGGCGTACGGGCTGACAATCGTTTCTCCTTGGAAAGATGGGGGAAGCGTCCACGTCAACTTTCCGGAACACCTCGAATATAATGAGGTCGGAAACGGCATCCTTCGCCATCACGACAAAAGAATCAACCCATGGAAGATCGCTCCGGATGGCCGTTCGGCGAGCTATGAAATCGAGAGTCTCGAGTTGCCCGGCGTACACGTGCAAACCTCAGCGGTCGCCGACGGCGGCCGCGCCCGGTTCTCGATGAAGATCCTCAATGGCAGCGACAAAACATTGAACCGTGTCAAGCCACTCTTGTGCTTCTGGTATGCTGGCTTGGCGGGCTTTCCGAGCAGGCTATCCGATAATTTCACATACACCTACGTGGTGATGGACGGCAAGCCGGTGGCGCTTGCAAATATTCCTACGGACAATCCCGAAGCTACAGCCAAAGTAGCTTACGTCCGCGGCTGTACCCAGCACGACTGCGACCAATTCGCGCGAAGTCGCGGGGGATTGATCGAACGCGATCTCGACCTGGCATTGATCGCTGTGACGGCACGGGACGGAAAGCGAAAGGCTGTGATCGCGTTCACGCCGGGCAAAAGTATTCTCTCGAACACGGCGATTCCTTGTGCGCATGCCGACCCATACTTCGGTACGCTCAGGCCCGGTGAATCGGCCGAGGCTAACGGGGAGATTCTCTTCACTGACAGCTCGCTGGATGAGGCAGTAGAGGCACTTCGAAAGGAAGGAGCAGAGGCAGAAGCAAGCAAGAGCCACAATTGAGCGCAGATATCATGAGCCTACCGCTCGCCCATGTGCATGAAATTGTAGGGCCGGGCCCGTTTCCCAGGGCGGGGGCCCCGGCCTGTTAGGTTACGCCTCCAGCGGAGGAAGGCAGGGGCAAGCGCCGGCCCTACAATCGCGGGATTTTCATGGCAGCTCGCGTCCAAGATCGTTGATTTTCAAGAGGCGGCACATGGGATTCAGTCGTGACTGGACACGCAGAACTTTCTTGCAGAGCGTTGGCGCCGCCGTGCCAACTGTCAAATTGATGCTGAGCCCAGCAATCCCAGGGGCAGCCGGTTCGGGCGGATGGCCAAATGAGCTGGATTCCATCAAGTTTACGCCAGTTGATTTGGGCAACCACTTCACCGCCTCTCCATCCGACTTCGGGCCCCGAGAGCGAGCGAAAGGGCTGAGCCCCGAATCGGCTCAGGATGGCCTGATCCGCACGCCCGCGGGAAAGGAAACTTTTCGAGGTATTCCGTTTCTGCTGGGCCCCGAAGGAGTGCAGAAAAGGTCTTGGGTTGTTCTGAGCAAACGCAAGAACGCCTGGGTTACTGAGAGTGTCGAGATCCCCTTGAACCGGAAGGCAGGTTTTATTTGTTTGGCGCAATTCAATGACTGGGATTCAAACGAAACTCCACGTCCTGATGAGGAAGTCGAGGAGAAGGTAGGCCAGCACCTGGCCAATGTCGTCATGAACTTCGAAGATGGCAGCCAGGAATTGCAGCCCATCCGCCGCCGCTTCGAAGTGAACTCTCCCTCAACCGAGTGGGGCCATTTAAGCTTCGCGTCGCTCGCGCACGTTGCGGACCGTCCAGGTCGACTGACGGACTTGCTTCCCAATGCGATGGGTTGGGGAGATCTCCAACAAAGCGTTCTGGACAACTCTTACTCCGCTCCGGCGTTATGGATCTGTGCGATCGCCAACCCTCATCCCGACCGGATCCTCAAGACGTTGCGTTTGCAAGCCGTCTCCGATGATCCGGTTGTCGTTTGTGGCCTGACGCTTTTCCACGGGCGCGAGAACCCTCTCCGCTACGAACGTCTGACCCTATACCGAATCACGCTGCCGGAGCCGGTCGTCGGGCAGCAGGACCGCTGGACGGTGGACGTGGACCTCGGGGTGGTCGCGCGGACTTGGTTGCCCACGCGTTTCGCGCCCGAGTCGTGGCTGGCCTCGTCAGACGCTGGTCTGGGCGCGCGGGCCGAGCTGATCCCTGGCGGCCGCTACCTCTACGCGGAGCTGACCTCCAGTTCAGTGGCGACTCTCTGGCTGCGAGACACAAAGTTGGGGAAAGAATATCCGTTTGACCTCAGGCAGGACCTCGCGGGGCGAGAACTCAAGCCTCGGGACTCCTCAGCGTCCGGCACGCGCATCGAGATTCTCGAGCGCGAAAAGGTCTGGCTGCACGGTCAGGTGGTCGACAGCGCCAACGAGCGCCCCACGCCGGTGCGCCTTGCCTTTCGGTCCAAGGAAGGCCGTTACATCCCTCCCTACGGCCATCGCACTGAGATTAATGACGGCTGGTTTCAGGACTACGGCGCCGACGTGAAACTGATGGATACCTCCTTCGCCTACGTCGATGGCGCCTTTCAGGTGGAGTTGCCGGTGGGCGAAGTTTACGTTGAGATGACAAAGGGGTTTGAGTACAAGGCTGTGCGCCGAAGGCTCAAGATCGAACCCGGACAACGCGAGCTGAAACTCGAAATCGGACGAATGTCAGACCTTCGTTCCCAGGGCTGGGTCAGTGCCGATACGCACGTCCACTTCTTGTCTCCGACGACAGCCCTTCTGGAGGCCCAGGCGGAAGGACTCAACCTGATCAATCTGCTCGCGGCGCAGTGGGGTGACCTGTTCACGAACGTGGGCGATATTAGGAACGAACCTCTCGTTTCCCGAGATAAGGAGACGATGGTCTGGGTGGGCAGCGAGAACCGCCAACACATCCTTGGGCACATCGCCATGCTGGGCCCGAGCGCGCCGGTCTACCCGATGTCGGCTTCTGGACCCGATGAGAGCTACCTCGGCGACCCCCTATGGAACAGCATGGCCGAGTGGGCTGACGCTTGCCGGGAGCACGGCGGGCTGGCTGTGTCTGCGCACTTCCCGTACCCGACTGGCGAAATTGCCGCGGATGTGGTGCTGGGCAAGCTTGATGCCCTTGAAATCTGGCCAATGAGCCCCGGCGGCGTGCCTGCGCCGGCGCACTTCAACTATCTGCGCTTTCTCGATTGGTATCGATACCTCAACTGCGGGTATCGCCTTCCGGCCGTCGGTGGCACCGACAAAATGGGAGCCTATATGCCGGCCGGGACAAACCGCGCCTATGCCTATATCGGTCAGGAAGAGTTCAGCTTTTCGAGCTGGGCCAAAGCGGTGCGCAGCGGAAAGACTTTTGTGACATCGGGGCCGCTCCTGTCTTTCCAAGCCGACGGTCGCACGCCCGGCGATGAGATCATTCTCGGCGCCGGCGGCGGTACTGTTGAAGCACAAGCTAACGCGATGAGCTTCGTGCCCTTTCATCGGCTCGAAATCGTTCTTAATGGCCGCGTCGTGGCCACTCGGGAAGAGCCAATGGGGACGCACGAGATGATGCTCAAGGAAAAAATCCGCGTGCCCGGGCCGGGATGGTTGGCGGCGCGTTGCTCCTCGCGGCTGGGACCCGTAACGCGATGGGAGTTCAAGGTCCAGGCCCATACTTCTCCGGTGTATTTGGTCGTGCCGGGCGAGGAACTCTTCTCGCCTCAGGCAGCAGCCTATATGCTGACACTGATCGAGGGCTCTCAGACCTTTGTGGAGAACCTTGCTACTCGGCCAGACCCGGAGAGGCTGGCGCGAGTGCGAAAAGTTTTTGAGGATGCCCGTGCTCAACTGCATCGCAGGCTGCATGCGCACGGTATTCAGCACTAGGTGGCACGGACTCCGAGTCGCGCGGACAGTCGAGGAGGTTCTGATATCCTTGGCGCGGACCGCTATTCTCTCTACAGGCTGCTCAAATGCTGAAAAACACTGGAGCCGTCCTTCTTACTGGGCTCACCATCTCGTGGGTTTGGCGAGGCATTCGGACGCGCGCTCTACAAAGCGGAAACTCACCGAGGCCCGTCCCTTTCGAGCACGTTATTAGCGACGCCCATGCTCCGGTCGACCAGTAGGCCGCGGGTGTTGGCGATATCAACGGCGATGGTTTTGTGGATGTTGTTATTAGTTCCGGGAGTGCTCCGGGAAGCGGAGGACTCTACTGGTATGAGTACCCTACCTGGGCCAAGTTTGTCATCGATGCCACCGGAGGGTTCTCCGATGACTTGCAGCTTGTCGATGTCGATAGCGATGGAGACTTGGACATCGTTGTGCCAGAAGACGGAAGCAAAGAGGTGAGATGATACGAGAACCCTGGGCCTCGCGGGAATCCTGCCACAGATCCCTGGAAAGTTCACGTCATCGGTAGCTTCGCAAGATTCGGGTTTGAATCGGCGCATGACCTGGAAGTCGCCGACTTCAGTGGCGACGGAAAGATCGACGTCGTAATCGCCAATCAAAAATGGGAACTTCCCAGGCCGGTCAATCAATCCGAAGACGTTATCTTTTTCCAGAACAGCGCGGATTCCTGGACTCCTGTCGTCGTGTCGAAAACCTATGGAGAGGGAACGTGCATCGCCGATCTCAACGGGGACGGAAAGCCAGACATTGTGAAAGGGGGATGGTGGCTGGAGAACCCCAAAGACCCGCTGCACGATCCGTGGCCTGAGCATTGGTTTTACAAGGGATGGCCCGACAGGGCGGGTGTGGCCGTTGCCGACCTCAACCACGATGGGCGGCTGGACATAGCTCTTGCCGCAGCCGAATCGCGTGGCCGACTCTCTTGGTTTGAAGGCCCGGCTGATCCTATCCGCGGTTCCTGGAAAGAGCACGTCATCAATGAGCATGTGGATTTCGTGCACACTTCCACAACGACGGCAAGCCAGACGTGGTGTTTGCCGAGATGCAGCAGTCCGACCAGAAGAGAGTGGGCTTCTTTCTAAATGATGGTGGCGGAGAGAATTGGCGACTGGAAGTGGTTGCGCGGACCGGGTCTCACAACATCCGCGTCGCAGACATCGACCGGGATGGGGACAACGATATCGTCGACGCCAACTGGGATAGCGCCTCGGATCCCATGCACGCGCCCCTGGAGATGTGGCGCAATCTTCGGAGTGACCGGCGTAATGCCCACAATTTGTCGCTGGACAAGTGGACGTACATCCGGGTGGACGATGACCGGGGGAAATGGGGGGATTTCAGCAAGCCCGAATGGCTGCGATATTTCGACTTGGCGGTCGGCGACGTCAATAAGGATGGATACCTGGATATTGTTGCGGGCAGGTATTACTACCGGAACCCCGGAGGGAATATGACTGGCCCCTGGAAACGTGTGACCTTCCCCATCAATGTCGACGGCATGTTGCTTACGGATGTAGATGGCGACGGGCAGTTTGATGGTATCGGGGAGGCGGTTCCGGATGTCTGTTGGCTGAAGCCGTTGGACCGGAAGGGGGACAACTGGAAGATCGGCACGATTCCAGAAGGCACCGATTGGAATACTCAGGGCTACATGGTCGCTAGACTCGTACCGGAAGCAAAGAACCCAAATCGTGCTTTCCAGCGCGCACGGTTTCTTTTATTTCATGATACCTGATAACCCTGAGCGAGGTAACTGGCCGCGGGTTGAAATCACGAGTGAAGGATACGACGAAGGTTTGGGCATCGGTGACATCAACGGCGATGGTCTACTCGATATCAGCGGCCGCTACGGCAAGGATGGGAAGAGCCTGGCCTGGTGGCAGAATCCCGGGAACGGGTCCGGAAACTGGACGAAACATCCCGTGGGAACGACGCGCGTCGAGATGGACCGGAATGTTATGGCGGATCTGAACGGTGACGGCCGCCCCGACATCGTTATCACGGAGGAAAGCGACTGGAATGGTGACAGTGTCTACTGGTTTGAGAATCCTTCCGGCCCGGTCAGCTCGAACTGGGTGCGCCATAAGCTGACCACACAGTTCTCCACCAACAGCCCGGACGTTCGCGATATGAACAACGACGGCAGTCCTGACGTCATCGCGGCCGAGCACCGCGGCGCAAAGCGGTTGGAGATCTGGGAGAATGTGGGCCACGGGGCTTCCTGGATTGAGCACGTCGTTTCTAGTGGTCGTGAGAATCACCTTGGCGCTCTTGTTGTGGATCTGGACGGCGATGGAGATCTCGATATCGTGGGAATTGCGTGGGACGGTTACAAGTTCCTCCACTTGTGGCGCAACGATGCCATCCTGAGATTGGGCGGAGCATTGAAGGTTGTTACCCCGGTGATTTCGCCAGAGGGAGGAATCGGACCAGAAATGCGGCTCGTTCACATCGCAACGGAAACACCGCGAGCAACGATTCGCTATACCTTGGATGGAAGCGAACCCACAACATCTTCGGCCCTCTACGCCGAGCCTCTCATGGTGGCGGGGAGTGCGTCAATCAAAGCCCGGCATTCAAGAATGGGATGAGCGACAGTGATGTTGTCGGCGCCACATTCGGCAGGACCCCCACTGCTGAGTCTCGCTGACCTCGTGGACTGAACATGTGGGCCTTCGCTGGACACACAAGCCCGCAACAATTCTGTACGTCCCGATTCACAACATCAAGTGACGTCCCATATGTGCGATCCTGTCCTACTATCTATAGGTACGAAAATCCATCCCCTGCGCCCAACACGATTACAGCCTGCATACGGCTCATTCGGGGCGCTCCAGCGCCCGCTCGAGGTCGCTTCCTAAGAGAGAAGGGCACCAATATTTTTCGATGTACTCGACCACAAGCTCCGTTCCCTGGTCGTGGGCCACATAAGGCCGATCCTTGGGGTTGTACAGGCAG
>WNGJ01005313.1_pt1 | contig 13492 bp, 12 predicted proteins | sample 5400611 | NCBI WGS metagenome assembly WNGJ01 (sample SAMN13153375, study PRJNA577476) | soil metagenome | isolation source: 40 cm soil or saprolite under Garry oak tree replicate 1 | place: USA:California | collected 2016-06-15 | reverse complement strand
GGCTTCGACCACGAGCTCCGCGTCCGCCGCAGCTTCGGGCGCCGTCCCCTGTTGAAGACGCTCCAGCGCGGCGTCCCGCTCCGCAGGCGTCAGCACGCCCTTCTTCACCTGCCGCTCGAGATTGGCGCGGATGGCGCCCATCCCCCGCTCCAGGGCGGCCGGGGCCACGTCGACGAGGGCGGTGCGCCAGCCGTGCAGCGCGAAGACATGGGCGATCCCGCTCCCCATCGTCCCGGCGCCCACCACGGTCACGCGACTCACGGCGCGACCCATTGCCGCGGCTGGGTCAGCCGGCGCCCCAGCAGTGCGGCCCCCCCCGCGACGAGGGCGATCGTGGCGACCATGCCCCCCTCGGGACCGAAGCGCCCGCCGTCGAGCCAGGCGTGGGCGCCGGGCTCGTAGTCCACGAGCGGTGCGCCCAGCGAGTAGCCGCTCACGGGGGTGTGGAACAGCTCACCCAGTGCCGCGTTCCATCCAAAATGCGCCCCCCACGCGAGCGCCATGCCGCCGGGCGAGAAGAACGCGAGCGAGAGCCACAGGCCGGCGAGGGCGACGTTCGCCACCCCGAGCGGCGTCACGTTGGGGTTCCCGAGGTGCAAGCTTGCGAATCCGGCGGCGAGGAGCAGCATCGCCGTCGGCGGCCCCATCGCCTCAGAGAGCCGGCGCAGGGGATAGCCGCGGAACACCAGCTCTTCCGAGAGCGCCGCCAACAACAGGCCCAAAAGGACCGGCCCCGCCGCGACGACGTTCGCTCCTTGGAGCGCGGTCACGCGCACGTGCGCGCCCCCCGCCGCCACCGACAGGGCGACCGCGAGCACGGCCATGGCCACCCCAAGCCCAACGCCACGCGCGAATGCGACCGGCTGGGTGCCGGCACCCCACCAGCCGAGCTCCGCCCAACTCCGGCGGTTCAGCTTGCGGCCCACGACCCAGGTGGCGACGCCGAAACCCGCGGCCTGGATGGCGGCCCCGCGAGCAAGCCACCACTCATCGTCAGCGACGGGGACGAGCCAGGCCAGGAGAACGATCACGCTCACGCCGACCGCAACGAACGCCGCGAGCCAGCCGAGGGCGATCGGCACCCGCGCCGTCATAGGCGCGCGCGGACGGGACTCACCGTGTGCCGCAGGACCAGCACCGCGATCGCGACCTTGCCGAGATCGCTCAGCAGAAACGGCGCGGTGCCGAGCCGCACGGCGCTGTGAACGCTGCCGGTGAGGATTAGGAGCTGCGCCAGGCCGCCGAGATGAATGAGGGCGAGCCCCACGAGCGCGGCTGCGAGTAGGCGGCCGTAACGCCGGCCGTTCCCCGCGAGCGTGCCGACGGCGAACGCCGCGACGGGATACGAGAGGAGATAGCCTCCCGTCGGACCGACCAGCCGGGCGATCCCCGGCAGGCCGTATGGCGTGAACACCGGCAGTCCGGCCGCGCCGCAGGCGAGATACAGGAGCAGGCTCGTCGCGCCGAGCGGGCCCCCGAGCAGCCCGCCAACGAGCAGCACGGCGAGCGGCTGCAGTGTGACGGGCACCGGTGTACCGGGGAGCGGCACGGCGATCTGGGCGGCCGCGGCGACCAGGGCGGCGCCCAGCAGCACCGCCACGGTGCGGCGCAACGTCGCGGGCGCGGCGAGGACGGCGACATCCGTGTGCATCACAGCAGCTCCACGCTCAGGGCCACGGCGTTGCCGCCCCCGAGGCACAAGGTGGCGAGGCCGGTGCGCTTGTGCCGGTCCGCGAGCGCGTACAACAGCGTCGTGAGCACGCGCGCGCCCGAGGCGCCGATCGGGTGGCCCAGCGCGATGGCGCCACCGTTCACGTTGACGCGGTCCCAGTCCCAGCCCAGCGCCCGTCCATCAGCGAGCGCCTGGACGGCGAACGCCTCGTTGGCCTCGATCAGGTCGTAGTCACCGATCCGCGTGCCCGCCTTGGCCAGCAGATTCCGGACCGCGACGATCGGCGCGAAGAACAGGTCCTTCGGCTCCCCGCCGCCGGTCGCGTAGGCGGTGATGCGCGCGAGCGGCGCGAGCCCGTGGGCCTTGGCGAAGGCGAGCGAGGCGACGACGAGCGCGCTCGCCCCGTCGTTCAGCCCGGGCGCGTTCCCGGGCGTCACCGTGCCGCCCTCCTGGAACGCCGGCTTCAGGGCGGCCAGCGCCTCGATGGTCGTCTCCTTGCGCGGGCCCTCGTCCTTGTCCACCACCGTGGGACCCTGCTTCCCCGGAATCTCGACGGGCACGATCTCGGCCCGGAAGCGACACGCCTCCTGCGCCGCGACGGCCTTCTGGTGGCTCGCCAGCGCGAACCGATCCTGGTCCTCGCGCGACACGCCGGCCTTCTGCGCGGTGTACTCCGCGAGCTTCCCCATGTGGCTGTTCGAGAACGAGTCCCACAACCCGTCGTGAATCATCCCGTCCACGAGCTGGCCGTTCCCCGCCTTGATCCCCGTGCGCATCCCATACAGGTAGTGCGGCGCGTTGGACATCGACTCCATCCCGCCGGCCACGACACACTGCTCGTCCCCGGCGCGGATCGCCTGGGCCGCGAGCATGACGGCCTTGAGCCCCGAGCCGCAGACCTTGTTGATCGTGAGCGATGGGACAGTGCCGGGCAGGCCCGCGTGGATCGCGGCCTGGCGCGCCGGCGCCTGACCCGTGCCCCCCTGGAGCACGTGGCCCATGATTACTTCGTCCACGTGGTCGGGCTCGACGCCGGCGCGGCGCACGGCCTCGCGGATGGCGAGCGCACCGAGGCGCGGCGCGGCCAGCGGGGACAGCCCGCCCAGGTACTTCCCGACGGGCGTGCGACAGGCGCTGAGAATGACGGAGGTGGTGGCGTCGCTGGACATCTCTCTCAAACTAACGGGCTCAAGCTCCGCGTGCGAACCTCCTCCTGCAATCGCCGCACGAACTCGTCAACCGGCAGGATCACCTGCTTCTTGCCTTCGCCCCGCGCCCGCACCGCCACGGTGCCCGCCTGCGCCTCGCGCTCTCCCACCACGGCCATGTAGGGCACCTTGTGCGTCTCGCCGTCGCGGATGCGGTAGTTGAGGGTCTCGTTGCGCTCGTCCACGAGCGAGCGGATCCCCGCGGCGCGCAGGCGGTCGTGCACGGCGCGCGCCGCGGGCGCTTGCGCGTCCGCGATCGACAACACGCGCACCTGCTCGGGAGCGAGCCACAGCGGGAACGCGCCCGCGAAGTGCTCGATCAGGAAGCCGCAGAACCGCTCTAGCGTGCCGTAGATGGCGCGGTGGATCATCACCGGCCGATGGGGGCGATTGTCGTCCCCCGTGTACTCGAGCTGGAAGCGCTCGGGGAGCTCGTAGTCGAGCTGGATCGTCGCGCCCTGCCACTCGCGGCCGATGGCGTCGTTGAACTTGACGTCGATCTTGGGCCCGTAGAACGCGCCGCCGCCCTGATCGATGCGGTAGGTGATCCCGCGCCGTTTGAGCGCCTGCTCCAGGCCCTGCTCGGCCTGATCCCACGCCGCGTCGTCGCCCAGCTTCTTCGCCGGGCGGGTCGCGAGGTCGAGGCGATAGCTGAGCCCGAACGTCTTGCCGAGCACGAGGTCCACGATGTCGAGCAGCTGGAAGATTTCGTCCTCGATCTGGTCGGGCCGGAGGAAGATGTGCGCGTCGTCCATCGTGAGGCCGCGCACCCGCAACATGCCGTGCAGAGTGCCGGAGCGCTCGTTGCGGTACACGTTCGCGATCTCGGCGAGCCGCACCGGGAGATCGCGGTAGCTCCGCTGCTGCGACGCATACACGAGAATGTGCATCGGGCAGTTCATCGGCTTCACCCGATAGCGCACGTTCTCCGCCTCTCCCTCCCCCGCGCCCATCGCCGGGAACTGGTTCTCGGCGTACAGCGGCAGGTGGCCCGACCGCAGGAACAGCTGCTCGCGGGTGACGTGGGGCGTGTACACCAGGTGATAGCCCCGCTCCAGGATGGTGTCCTCGATGAAGCGCCGCAGCTGGAACTGCATCATCGCGCCCTTGGGGTGCCAGAACACGAGCCCCGGCCCCACGTCTTCCTGGATCGAGAAGAGGTCGAGCTGCCGCCCGAGGATGCGGTGGTCCCGCTTGCGGGCTTCCTCGAGGCGGCGCAGGTAGCCGTCGAGGTCCGCCTTCGTGAACCAGGCGGTACCGTAGATGCGCTGCAGCATCTGGCGACGCTCGTCACCGCGCCAGTAGGCGCCCGCGGCGTGCAGCAGCTTGAAGTACTTGATGCGACCCGTGGTGGGCACGTGCGGACCGCGGCACAGGTCGACGAAGGGGCCGTCGGTGTAGACCGAGATCACCTCGTTGGGCCCGAGATCGGCGATGCGCTCGAGCTTCAAGGGGTCGTCGGCGAAGCGGCGCTTCGCCTCGCCCCGGTCCACCTCTTCGCGCACGAAAGGGTAATCGGCGGCGACCACCTCCCGCATCTTCGCTTCGATCCGCTCGAGGTCCTCCGGCGTGAACGGCGTCGGGACCTCGAAGTCGTAGTAGAACCCATCTTCGATCGGGGGGCCGAACCCGATCTTGGCGTGGGGAAAGAGCTGCCGCACCGCCGTGGCGAGCACGTGCGCCGAGGAGTGACGCAGCACGTCGAGCGCCTGCGGGTCCTTGTCGGTGAGGATCGCGACCCGCATGCCGTCGGGGAGGGGGCGCGCGAGGTCCCAGACCTGGCCATCGACCCGGACCGCGAGCGCGGCCTTCGCGAGGCCCGGGCCGATCGCCCCGGCCAGATCGGCGCCCGTCGCGCCGGCGGGCAGCGCTTTGTCGCTCCCGTCGGGGAGGGTGACACGGATTTCGGCGCGCGCCATCGGGGTCAGTTGCCCGATTCGGCGGCCGCACCGGGGGACGAGGTAGGCGCGGTCAGGGGCGCGATGCGGGTGCCGGCGCGGAAATACCACACGACGGCGAGGCCGATCAGCACGGCGATGGCGAGCCAGCGCACGACGCGACTGGTGGGCAGAACGTTCGACTCCTCGGGCATCGGACGGTATTCTAGCGAGACGCCGGCCGTCTGACTATCCGCCGCTTCTATATTAAGGAATGCCGAGCCCCGCCTTCGAGCTGCCGCCGCAATACGACCCGCGCCAGGTCGAGCGCCGCCTGTACCAACGTTGGCTCGACGCCGCGGCATTCACCGCGCGGGTCGACTCCCCGAAGCAGCCCTACGTCATCGTGATCCCGCCGCCCAACGTCACGGCGATCCTGCACGTCGGCCATGGGCTGAACAACGTCATCCAGGACGTGTTGATTCGCTGCGCGCGGATGCGCGGGCGGGAGGCGGAATGGCTGCCGGGCACCGACCACGCCGGCATCGCCACCCAGAACGTGGTGGAGCGGCTGCTCACCGACGAGGGAACGAGCCGTCTCGACGTCGGCCGCGATGCGTTCATCGCGCGGGTACAGGCCCACGTGCAGGAGACGGGCAACCAGATCCTCGAGCAGCTCAAGGTGATCGGTTGCTCGTGCGACTGGAGCCGCACGCGCTACACCTTCGACGCGGCGTACTCGCGCTCGGTGCGGGAAGTCTTCGTGCGCCTGTGGGAGGAGGGCCTGATCTACCGCGGTCACCGGGTCATCCACTGGTGTCCCCACTGCCTCACGTCGCTCTCCGACGAGGAGGCGGAGTTCGCGGAGCAGACCGGCTCGCTGTATTACATCCGGTACCCCGTCGAAGGGGGGAAGGGGCGGGGTTCGTTTGTCACGGTCGCGACCACGCGCCCCGAGACCCTGCTGGGCGACACCGCGGTGGCGGTCCATCCTGCCGACAAACGGCACGCCGCGTTCATCGGCAAGACCGCGCGCCTGCCGATCGCCGACGTGGCCATCCCCATCATTGCGGACGAAGCGGTGGATCCGACGTTCGGGACCGGCTTCGTCAAAGTGACACCGGCGCACGACGCGAGCGATTTCGAGATCGGGCAGCGGCACGGGCTGGCGATGCCGCTCGTCATGCGGGAAGACGGGACGATGGGGGAGAACGACGGCGGTCAGGCGGTCAGGCGGTCAGGCGGTCAATCAGGCTCGGCTACCGCCCGACCGCCCGACCGCCCGACCGCCCAGCGTGTCCCGCCCGAGCTCCAAGGCCTCGACCGGTTTGAAGCGCGTAAGAAGATCGTCGCGATGCTCAAGGACCAGGGGCTGCTGGACAAAGTCGAGCCGCACCCGCACGCCGTGCGGCATTGCTACCGCTGCGACACGGTGGTCGAGCCGCGGCTCTCCGACCAATGGTTCGTCAAGATGAAGCCGCTCGCCCAGCCCGCCCTGCGGGCCTTTCACGACGGCGACGTGCGCATCGTCCCGGAGCGGTGGCGTGCGACGTACGAGCACTGGATGGAGAACATCCGGGACTGGAACATCTCGCGGCAGCTGTGGTGGGGGCACCGCGTCCCCGTGTTCACCTGCACGAAATGCGGCGAGCAGTGGGCCGATCGCGAGACACCGGGGACGTGTCGCGCGTGCGGCGGGCCGGTGGAGCAGGATCCCGACGTGCTGGACACCTGGTTCTCCTCGTGGCTCTGGCCCTTCGCCGCGTTCGGCTGGCCGGACGAGGCGCCCGACCTGCGCCGCTTCTACCCGGGCGACACGCTGGTCACGGCGCCCGAAATCCTGTTCTTCTGGGTGGCGCGCATGATCATGGCGGGCTTCCACTTCATGCAGCGCAAGCCGTTCACGACCGTCTACCTGCACGGCACGGTGCGGGATACCCAGCACCGCAAGATGTCCAAGTCCCTGGGCAACGGCATCGACCCGCTCGACGTGGTCCGCCTGTTCGGCGCCGACGCGCTGCGCTGGACGCTGATCGCGGGAAGCTCGCTCGGCGCGGACGTGATGCTCGATCCGAGCGACCTGGAAGGCACCTTCGCCCCCGGCCGGAACTTCGCCAACAAGCTGTGGAACATCGGGCGCTTCGTGCTGGGGCAGCTGGCGGACGGGGGCGGACAGGGGCGGACAGAGGCGGACGCGTCCTTGTCTACTTCCTCCCTCACCCTCGCGGACCGCTGGATCTTGTCGCGGCTACAAGCGACGATCGGCGAGGTCACCGCGGCGTTCGAGCAGTTCCGCTTGGATGAGGGCGCCAAGCGGTGCTACGACTTCGCGTGGAAAGAGCTGGCGGACTGGTACGTGGAGGCCGTCAAACCGCGGCTGAGTGGGCCGGCCGGGGGGGCGTCCCCCGGAGCAGCGGGCGCCCGCTGGGCTGCTGCGGAGGGGGGCGCCCCCCAGGCGGCCCACGGTGTGCTGGCCTACTGTTTCGATGCCGCTTTGCGGCTGCTGCATCCGGTGGTGCCCTTCATCACCGAGGAGCTGTGGCAGAGGCTGCCGGGCCGCCGGCCCGACGACCTGCTCGCGCTGGCGCGCTGGCCCGAGGCACGGCCCGAGCTCGCCGACGCCGAAGCCGACCGGCAGTTCCCGCTCGTCCAAGAAGCCATTTCGTCGATCCGCATGTTGCGGGCCGAGTACCGCGTCCCTCCCAAGGCGGTGCTCCAGGCGTCGGTGCAGCCGCGCAGCGAGCGAGCCCGCGCAGCGCTTGTGGGTGAGCGGGACACGATTCTCCGGCTCGCCCAACTCTCCGACCTGACGTTCGACGGCAAGCCCCAGTTCGCGGCGCACGCCGTGCTCGCCGACGGCAGCGAGGTCTTCGTCGCGCTCGAGGGCGCGATCGACCTGGGGCAGGAGTGCCGGCGCCTCTCCGCCGAACGGGCGCGGCTGGACCAGCAGCTCGGCAGCCTCGCCGCCAAGCTGTCCAATGAGCACTTCGTGGCCCGGGCGCCCGCCGAGGTGGTCGCCCGGGAGCGGGACAAGGAGCGGGAGTGGCGCCTTCAGCGCGACGTCCTGGACGGCAAGCTCAGGTCGTTGGGCTGCTCCTGACGGCGGCCCTTTCCGGGGGCGGCTGCGCCAATCTGGCGGAGCCTCCCGGAGGACCTCCCGACTCGACGCCGCCCCACATCCTCGTCGTCCGCCCGGAGTCCGGCGCCGTGGTGCCTGACTTGAAGGGCGACGCCGTGATCGATTTCGACGAGGTCATCGACGAAATGGCGGGCGGGGGGGGGGGCGTGGCTGGCATCGGACGGCAGATCATCCTGTCGCCGGTCGCGGGCGATGTGCGGGCGTCGTGGCACCGCAGGTCGATCGGCGTGAAGCCGGCCGAAGGCTGGAAACAGGGCCGGGTCTATCACCTCGAGATCCTCCCGGGGATCACGGACCTGCGGCGTAACGTCATGAAGAAGGGCGCGACCGTGATCTTCTCCACGGGCCCCGCCCTGCCCCACGCCGCGATCTCGGGCCTCGCGCTCCAGTGGGTGGAGCAGCGGGCGCTCGCGCGCGCGCTGATCAGGGTCGCCCCGCTCCCCGATACCGTCGCGTACGTGACCCTCGCGGACTCGAGCGGTGCGTTCCGACTCTCCGACGTGCCCCCCGGTCGCTATCGCGTCTTCGCGATCCAGGACCAGAACGGCAACCGGCAGCTCGACCCGTCTGAAGCGTTTGATTCGGCGACCGTCACCGTGGACACGAGCGTCAGCGTCGCGTTATGGACCTTTCCGCACGACACCGTGGGACCGCGATTGCGCAGCGTGGATCCGATGGACTCGGTCGCCCTCCGGCTGACCTTCTCCGCGCCGCTCGACCCGCACCGGCCGCTCGATACGGCGCACGTGCGGCTGTTCGCGCTTCCCGATACCACGCCCCTCCCCCTCGCCGGGGTGTGGCGCGCGGCCCAGTTCGACTCGCTGCAAGCGAAAGCGCACGCCGTCGCGGATTCGCTACGCCGAGCCAACGACACGACGGCGCGTCCGGGGGCCCCGCCGGCAGCAGCCCAGCGGGCGCCCGCTGCCGGCAGGGCCCCTGCCGCGCCGTCGATGTCGGATACGGCCTCCGCGCGCGCTGACACCAGCCGCATCCGGCGGCTGCTGCGCGAGCGCCCGGTGCCCACCGACCGCTTCGTGGCGCGCGCCACGCGCCTGCTCGCGCCCGGCCACCACTTTCTCGTGCGGGTGCGTGGCGCGACCAACTTGAATGGAAAGGCTGGAGACAGCCAAGCCGCAGTCGCGATTCCCGTGCCGAAGCCGCAGCCAGACTCGACGCGCATGAAGCCGGGTGCGCGGCCGCCATGAGCGACCCCCGCCGCAAGCTGCCCGCGGTAGACGCCCTGCTCGCCGAGCCCGAGATCGCGGCGCTCGCCCGAGCGCATCCGCGCGCCCTGGTGCTGCGGGCGGTGCGGGACGCGGTCGAGGCGGCGCGCGCGGACGGCGGCGCAGCACCCCGCGAGGGATGGCCCGGTGCGATCGCCGGCCGGGTCGCGCGGCTCGCGGCGCCCGCGCTCACACCGGTCATCAACGCCACCGGCGTAGTGCTGCACACCAACCTCGGCCGCGCGCTGCTCGCGCGCGCGGCCGCGGACGCGATCCAGCGCATCGCGGACAGCTATTCGAACCTCGAATACGACCTCGAGCAAGGAGCCCGTGGCTCGCGTCACCGCCTGTGTGGCGCGCTCCTGGTGGAGCTCACGGGCGCGGAAGACGCCATCGTGGTGAACAACGCGGCGGCGGCACTGCTGCTGGCCCTCAGCGCGCTGGCGCGGGGCGGCGAAGCCATCGTCTCCCGCGGTGAGCTCATCGAGATCGGCGGCCAGTTCCGCATCCCCGACATCCTCGCCCGCTCGGGCGCGACCCTCGTCGAGGTGGGCACGACGAACCGCACGCACCCGGACGACTACGTGCGCGCCATCGGCCCGGCCACGCGCCTGCTCCTCAAGGTGCACCGGTCCAACTTCCAGGTCACGGGATTCACCGCGGAGGTCGGCTCGGCCGAGTTGGTCGGTGTGGCGCGTGCCCACCAGCGCCCGCTGCTGTACGACCTGGGGAGCGGCCTGCTGTTCGACCTCACACCCTGGGGACTCGCGGGAGAGCCGGGCGTGCGCGAGGCGGTGGCGAGCGGCGCGGACGCCGTCGTCTTCTCGGGCGACAAGCTCCTGGGCGGTCCCCAGGCGGGGATCCTGGTCGGCACGAAGGCGGTGGTCGCGGCGTGCCGCGACGACCCGATCGCCCGGGCGGTGCGCGCGGACAAGTTCACGCTGGCAGCACTTGAAGCGACGCTGGCTCTGTACCGCGATCCGGAGATGGCGCGACGTGAAATACCGGTGCTCAGAATGTTAACCGAAGACGTCGAGGAAATACGGCGTCGAGGAGAAGCGTTGAGAGAGGGCGTGAAGGAGAAGACGTCCGTGGACCTCGCCGAAGGCGAGGGTGAGGTTGGCGGCGGTTCCTTCCCCGGCGGGAAGCTCGCCACGTGGCTCGTGCGACTCGCCCCTGACACCCGGCACCTGACACCTGACACCCTTCAAGCGCGGTTGCGGGGCGGCACGCCTCCCGTCATCGCCCGCATCGAAGGCGACCACGTGGTCCTCGACCCGCGCACCATCCAGCCCACCGAGCTGGACGCGACGATCGGCGCGGTGCGCCGCGCCCTCGATGGCTGACGCGCGCGCGGTCTTCCTCGACCGCGACGGCACCATCCTCGTGGACCCGGGCTACCTGCACGAGCCAGAGCGCGCGCGGCTCTTCCCCGGCGCCGCCTCGGCGATCCGCCGCTTGAACGACGCCGGATTCCTCGTCGTCACCGTGAGCAACCAGTCCGGGATCGGACGCGGCCTGTTCGACGAGGCGGCCTACGATGCGGTGCAGCGCCGGCTGGCCGAGCTGCTCGCCCCCGAGGGGGCGCACCTCGATGCGTCGTACTTCTGTCCCCACTACCCCGCGGTCACCGGTCCCTGCGAGTGCCGCAAGCCGGGGCTCAAGCTGTTCCGCCAGGCGCAGGCCGCCCTGGGGACCGACTTGGCGCGCTCCTTCTTCGTGGGCGACCGCTTGAGCGACGTGGAGCCGGCGCGGGCATTGGGCGGGCGGGGGTTGCTGGTCGCGACCGGTCGCGGCGCGGAGCACCGGGCGCAAGCCTGCGCGCTCGGCTTCCCGGTCGTCGCCGACCTTGCGGCCGCGGTCGACCAGATTGTGCGCCCGCCATGAGGGGAGCAGATTTGCTGCTCGTTGCGGCGGCCTACAGCCTCGGGCCGGCGCTCGCCGCCCAGCACCGGCCGACGGGCACGATCGCCGTGGGACAGACGATGCTCGGCAGGCTCAAGACGAGCGACGTGTTCCTCGCCCAGGACAGCACCTACGCGCAGGAGTGGGAGCTCGTGGCCATAGCCGGCCAGGTCGTCACCATCGATCTCGCCTCCGACAGCCTCGACGCGTATCTCGTGGTGTACGGCCCGGGATTGGCAGGTGACTTGCAGGACGACGATTCCGGGGGCAACTGCAATGCGCGGCTCACACTGCGCTTCCCTGAGAGCGGGACGTACTACATCGCCGTGACGAGCACCGAGAAGCGGCAGACTGGACCCTTCACTCTGAGCGTCGCGAGCGGCGCGGCGCCGCAGTCGCTGGCCCGCTGCCGCCGCACCCGCTGACACCCGCGCCCCCCTCCCCCCCCCCCTCCACCCCTGCCGCGGTCGCCGTCCTCGTCTCGGGCGGCGGCAGCAATCTCCAGGCCCTCCTGGACGAGCTGCCGCGCGGTACTACCGCCCGCGTGACGCGCGTCGTCTCGAGCCACCCCGATGCCGGGGCGCTCGAGCGGGCCCGGCGCGCGGGCGTGCCGACCGCCGTGCTCGCGGATCCGACCGATCCCGTCGAGCTCGTCGACGCGCTCGTTGACGCAGACCTGGTCGTGCTCGCGGGATACGTGAAGCGCGTACCGACTGCCGCCGTCGCCCGCTTCCGCCTGCGCATGATTAATATCCACCCGGCCCTGCTGCCGGCGTTCGGCGGCGCGGGGATGTACGGCCGGCGCGTACACGAGCAGGTGCTCGCGAGCGGCGTCGCGTTCTCGGGTGCGACGGTGCACTACGTGGACGAGGAGTACGATCACGGGCCGATCATCGCGCAGTGGCCGGTCCCGGTCCGGCCGGACGACACCCCCGACACGCTGGCAGCGCGCGTGCTCGAGGTCGAGCACCGCCTGCTGCCCCTCGTCGTGACGACGCTCGCGCGCCTGGGCGTGCCGCGCGCGCCGGTCCGGCTCACCGCAGCTGGTTCGGCATTCGTCTCGGGAGACGAGCTTGAGATCAGGGTTCAATAGGGCGGTCAGGCGGTCGGGCGGTCGGGCGGTCGGTGGAGCCGTCCTCGCCACGGTTTTCCTGACCGCCGCCTCACGCGACCGCCTGACCGCCCAGGGGGTGGACGGGCTGGCGGTGCGGTTCGCCTCCATGACCGCCGTCACCGGCTTCGAGCAGGCGATGGGCGATTCGCTCCTTGCCCTGCTCCCGGGAAGCACGCGGGACCGGCTGGGCGACGTCACAGTCGCCCTTGGACACGGCGCCCCGCGGCGCCTCGCGACCTGCGCGCTCGACGAAGCGGGCTACGTAGTCGGGGGAATCACCGACGGGGGCTATCTCACGCTGCGGCGGGTCGGCGCGCGTGTCGCCTATCCCCTGTTCGACCAGCAGCTCGAGGGCCAGCGCGTGACCGTGTTCGGCGCGAACGGCGCCGTGCCCGGCGTCGTCGCGGTCAAGTCCGTCCATCTCACCCGCGGGCGCGCCGCGGGACCGGACGCGCCCTTCACCGTGGACAACGCCTACGTCGACGTCGGCGCCGCGACGCGCGCCGAGGTCCAGGCCCTCGGCGTGGGCGTGCTCGCTCCCGTCGCACTCGCCAAGCGGCCGACGGTGTACGGCGACCGCCTGCTCGCCGCCCCGGTTGCCGGCCGGCGGGCCGCGTGCGCCGCGCTCGCCGCCGCCGTCGCGGCGCAACCGCGCGTGCAGGGGACCGTCGTCGTGGCCTTCACCGTCCAAAGTCTGTATGGCGCCAACGCCGGCCTCAGCGCCGTCAGGGCGCTCCAGGGGCCGTTCGCCGAGATCAAGCAAGCGAGTCTGACCGCACGCTATCCCGACACCGCGGTCGAGACGGTGGCGCTCGCGGCGGCCGACTCACTCGAGCGTGCGCTCGTCTCGTGGATCGAGGGGAGATGAGACGGGCGGTCGGGCGGTCGGGCGGTCAGGCGGTCGGCAGATGCGCGGTGATCGCGGTATTACTGACCGCCCGTCCGCCTGACCGCCTGACCGCCCAGGATTCTTCCCGAATCTCCGAGGTCCAAACTGTCCTCTCCGCCCTTACCGAGACATACGGCGTCTCCGGTGCCGAAGGGCCGGTGCGCGACGCGGTGCGGCACCTCCTCCCGGCGTGGGCGGCAGGCGAGACCGACTCCGCCGGCAACCTGTGGGTGCGCGTCGGCCGCGGCGATCCGGTGGCCGTCATCATCGCGCACATGGACGAGATCGGGTTCCGCGTCAGCGGCATCCGGCCCGATGGCTCGCTCGAGCTCGAGACGCGCGGTGGATTCTTCACGTCGCTGTATGAGGCCCAGCTGGCGCTCGTGCACGGCGACCGCGGCGACGTAGCGGGGATCTTTCTCCCCCGCGACAGCGGATTCACACACCACGCCCCGCCCCCGTCTT
>WNGJ01015635.1_pt1 | contig 13498 bp, 11 predicted proteins | sample 5400611 | NCBI WGS metagenome assembly WNGJ01 (sample SAMN13153375, study PRJNA577476) | soil metagenome | isolation source: 40 cm soil or saprolite under Garry oak tree replicate 1 | place: USA:California | collected 2016-06-15 | reverse complement strand
AAGCGGACTGTGCTGATGGGATATTTCTTGATAATATCGTTATCACTCATGTGCAAACTCAATTAGTCTCGGTCTGGTATTCCCTGTCATTCCATGGAGGAAGGACCGGTGCTCTTTCATAGAAGACAAGATAATCTTACCAGGATGACCAGGTAAAGTATGTGCATAGCAGGTGCTAAGAAATCTTGCTAACGTATAAGGCTATATATATATAAAGTGTACCCCGTTGTCAAGTCAATTGAAGGCCCAAAAAGGGGTAAGATCCTATCAAACACAGCTCGATACACCTCCGGCCACAGCTGCGATACGAAGCCATCTGTTTGTGGTTGTTGGTCGTTCTACCGCGGTGTGTATGCTCTTACATCAAAGGTTGCCAGGCGCTGGATAGTCTCGTCAATCTGTAGAGCGCCAAACTGTGCTTTGCCGGTAGAGGAGTTAATAAGCCCACTATAAGCATAGTTCGCTTCAGTTTCCATATTATTGAGAGTGGATAAAGACGAAGGCTGCAACAATTGTGTACCGGACAGCATTACGAGTTGTTTTGCATCCTGGTGAATTTCCTGGAACCAGGTCTTCATGTTAGTAAGAGCCTCGTCGGCCTCAGTAGCAAGCATACACGTTTCTGGTGTTACCCTGGGGGCCTGGCATATGGCATGTAGATGGGTATTGATGCGAACCAGGTAACTGGTGGGATCTTTGGCAAGATTAAGATCAAGAAGTGGAACCTGGGCAAGCGTCTGGTCACCCTGTACCTGTATATCAGGCACATCTGTCTGGACAAGTGGCGCACCATCGAGATAGTCCAGGATACGTATAATCTGGCTATGTATAAAAGCAGGATTGGTAGAGTTTTTAGCGCTTATGGCCCATTCCCAAACACTTTTGGTATTTCTAAAGAATTGGGTGTCCAGGCCATCATTTATCCCCAGACTTTGCAGGTCTGCATTTGCATAAAGAAGACAACGGAGGTGATCAAGGGCGCTCTCGCGAGATTGATCAGTGGGATTAGGCGTTTGGGGGAGCTCAGCATAGTAGCGCCAGGTACCTTTGTCTGTGGAAGGATAACCTGGCGTACCACTTCCGCTCTCTTCCGTAATGAGCAGGCGGCTGGTGATACCAATCAGGTTGGCATGCTGTTGATTGCCCGGGTACTGGAAATGGATAGTAGCGTGGTCAACAGATAATGGTCCAAGCAAAATTGATGTCGTCGGCGTTGGAGGTCCGCACAGTCCTGCCTGGCTTGGCTGGTTGTCGCTCAACAACCATGCATAGTAGCTTTTGCCAGGAGCCGGGCTCGGGATGTTGAAGAGATCGATCTGCAATTCATCATCGATGCCCTGGCTGCTACTCTCACCTGAAGGGGCACCACTGATATAAGAAGCGTGTCCGACTATCTGAGGTGTGCCAGCTGCAACGGGACCTCTATGAGAGAGGAGATAGAGAGTACCGAGACTAGAGCCTACCAGGATGAGAATCAATAGAGCAATTGAGCCTGGAAGCAGGCCTCGTCGTCTCCTGCCTGGTGAGGGTAAAAGCCCTCGAGACAACTGCTGAGATAGCATTGTACCTGGGAGATTCGGATCAGGGTTTGGGATGGAGTAAGGTCCTGAAATGCCCCTGGCCGGTGTTGTAGGAGTACTTTCGCTTGGAGAAACAATGCGAAGCGGGGCTATCGGGGTAGGAGCCGCTGAGGACTCAATAGGTGGCATTGTGGACGCCGCTGAGGACGGAGTCATACTCGCTGGCAGATCAGCCTGTGCTGGCTTCCAGTAGGTTGGTCCCGTTAAAGGGCTCACCGTGGGAGCAGACGAATGCAAGTTCGCAGGGGTTGACATATTGAATGCATCAGCTAAAGCAGCCGCCATGGATGAAGCGCTAGGAAAACGTGCAGCCGGGTCTTTAGCGAGACCACGCGTAATGACATTAGCTAGAGCGGGTGTAATCTTCGGGTTAATGAGGTCTGGTGGAGTGGGCATGGTACTGATATGTTGCATGATAATGGAGACGGGACTATCACCCTGAAATGGTCGCACTCCTGTACAGATTTCATAAAGGATGACCCCAAAGGAGTAGATATCGCTCCGCTCATTGCCGGGACGACCTTGCGCCTGCTCTGGGGAGATATAGAGTGGAGTACCAAGCCACCAACCGGTGAGCGTGTTAGTGGAGACCCCTAACAATTTGACGATGCCAAAGTCGGTGAGAATTGGCATTCCCATTTGATGCCTTGAAGGGTTGCGTTGGTCAAGCAGGATATTAGCCGGTTTGATGTCGCGGTGGATCATGCCACGTTGATGGGCATAATCAATAGCGCTACTGATACATGCAAAGAGGTGAACAATTTCGCTGGCGGGTGGAAAATTTCCCACGCGAGATGTGCTACGGATGTACTCGGTCAATGTTTGTCCCTGGACATAATCCATGACCATGTAGGCAGTAGTGTTGCCCGAGTCGGAAGGCGAGGTCTGGAAGTCGTGGACCTGTACGATGTTAGGATGGTGTAGGGACGCTACCACTTGTGCTTCACGGATGAAACGTTTCATGAAGTCGGGGTCGTTCTGCAGATCAGCATGGAGGAGCTTGATGGCGACGTAGCGCTCTAGTTGGGTGTCCAGGGCCTTCCAGACCTCGGCCATGCCACCACGGCCTAAACGTTCATGCAATTCATATTTTCCAAGTCGTCGTGGACCTGTGCTCATAGCAACCCCTCTTCTTTATTTACGGACTTTGTATATGCGCCTACGGCGAAGGGTAGAAACCACATGCTCTACTGTGATGGATACGGTGCAACATCAAAGGTTGCCAGTTGCTGAGTACCGTCGTGAACCTGGGATACGCCTGCCTGAACTTTGTTGGTAGATGGATCGATATGACCGACGAAAGCGTAGGTTGCCTGGGTCTGCATATCATCTAAAATGACCAGAGCCGCAGGTTGTTGCAATTGTGTTTCGTTCAGTGTTACCAGTTGCTTTGCATCCTGGTGCACTTTCTCTAACCAGAGACGTATGTTGCTGATATCTTGACTGAGCTGAGTAGCAAGTGCGCGCATCTTTGGTGTTACGTCGGGGTCCTGAGCTATGGTATTCAGTTGGTGACTGATCCGACCTACATAGCTCCCGGTCTTTTTTGGAAGATCAATCATGCCAACCATGCCAAACTTCGGGTTAACCAACACAGGGGTACCCGGTGGCACCTCTGTTTGGACCAGATGCGGTGCTGTTCCATCGATATAGTCCAGGATACGTACAAGCTGGCGGTGTGTAAAATTCACATCGGTTGTGTTTCCCCAAGAGTCTCTGGCGCTACTGGCCCATTCCCAGATCTTCTGGCTGTTTCTGAGAAAGCGGATGTCCAAACCACCATGTACCCCCAATAGTTGTAGATTTGAACCTTCAAAGAGGAGATGACGAAGCTCATCGAGCGCGCTGAGATGAAGTACCGCATCCTTTGGATCAGGCGTTTGTGGAAGCTCAGCGTAATAGCGCCAGGCACTCCTGTCTGTGGCGGGATGACCGGGTCTACTCTCCGCGTTTTCTTCTGTGATGAGAAAGCGGCTCGTGCAACCGATCAGGTTGGTATGTTGTTGATCGCCCGGGTAGAGAACGTGTATTATACCCTGGTTTACAGGTAGTTTTCCAAGAAAAATCAATTCTTGCTGAGCATGACAGTGGTTCTCCTTCGTATTTTTGTGTCTATCTCCTAATAACCAGCCATAGTAGCTTTTGCCAGGTGCCGGGATAGGGATGTTTTGTAGATCAATCTGAAATTCATCATCAATGCCTTGATTGCTATCCTCACTTAGCAGGCCACTACTGAGATAAAAAGCATGCCCAGCGATGCGAGATGTGCCAGCTGCAACGGGGCCCTTATGAGAGAGCAGATAAAGACTACCCAGACCGAAGCCTCCCAGGATGATTATGAGTGAAGCAACCAGCATGACCAACAGCCATACCGATCTCCTTTTCGGCGCAGGTGGAGGTTGATATGAGGGTATCGGAGTAAGTGGTGATACAGGTGTAGGTGACGGTAATACTGGAGTAGCTGTAGATGATAATACTACAGTGGATAGCGGCAAAGATACCTGAAGTGGCGAGTTGTGAACTGAGGCTACTCCAGGAGTGTTGCCAGCAGGTGTCACAAGCAAATTTGGCGAAGCTTCGCCTGGCCCTGGTCGGCTGCTTGAAGGCGTTGCCAACGGTGGGGTAGGCGTGGCAACAGCATGGGGAGGAAATGGTGTAACGGAAGGTGCAAGGGAGGGCATAAGGTGAGGTTGTCCTGGACTAAGAGAAATTGGAGTATGTATGACATCATTGGAGTAGGGAACCTGGCCAGGGCTCTCAGGGATAGGTATGTTGAAGGCCTGAGCTAGAGCAGCAGCCATAGATGAGGCACTTTGAAAGCGTGCCGCAGGATCTTTGGCGAGGCTGCGCAAGATGACTGTTGAGAGGGCAGGTGAGATATGCGGGTTAATAAAGGCGGGTGAGATGGGCATGTTCTTAATGTGCTGCATCATGATAGCGGTTGGATTCTCTCCCCGGAATGGCAGCATGCCCGTACAAATTTCATAGAGAATGACCCCGAGCGCATAGATGTCACTGCGCTCGTTGCCGGGATAGCCCTGAACCTGTTCTGGTGCAATGTAGAGCGGTGTTCCAAGCCACGAACCGCTCATAGCGCCGCTGGAGGCGCCTAATAATTTGGCTATACCGAAATCGGTAAGGATGGGTTCACCCATTGAGTTATGTATCGTGCGGCGTTTATCAAGCAGGATATTAGCCGGTTTGATATCGCGATGGATCATGCCTTGCTGGTGGGCATAGTCAATAGCGCTACTGATGGCCAGGAAAAGATGGACGATATCAGCGGCAGAAGGAAATTGTCCTTGAGCGGAGGTGTTGTGGATGTAGTCTGCCAGCGTCTGCCCTTCGATATAATCCATGACCATGTAGGCAATGGTACTTGCCGACTCTGGAGACTGAGAAACCTGGAAGTCGTGGACCTGCACAATATTGGGATGATGCAGCGAAGCCACCATCCTGGCTTCACGGACAAAACGTTTCACAAAATCTGGATCGTTCTGTAGTTCCTCGTGCAGGAGCTTGATGGCGACATAGCGATGCAATTGGGTGTCGAAAGCTTTCCAGACTTCGTTCACGCCCCCGCGTCCTAATCGTTCGCGCAATTCGTATTTGCCGATGCGGCGTTCTTCTATGCTCATGATTACCTCTATTGTCTCTAAGGCGGCCACAAAGATAGCGCCTGTGCGTGCATCTTTACGCAGCTACTTTGATGTATACGGTGTAATGTCAAAGGTTGCAAAGCGCTCTATATCGTATTGGATTTGTAAAACGCCTGCCTGTACCTGGCTAGTGAATGGATCAGATCGACCAACGTACGCATAAAATGCCAGGGTTTGCATCTCATCCAGGATAACCTGAGATGAAGGCAGCAGCAATTGTCTATCGCTCAGCTTTACCAGTTTCTCCGCATCATCATGCACCTTCTTTAGCCAGCTCTTTACATAATTGAGAGCAGTATTGATCTCATTGACCAGCTCACGCTTATCAGGTGTTGTGCCGGGTGCCTGAGCGATGACAGTCAGATGAAGGTTGATCTTACGCAGGTAGCTTGGAGTCGTTTGCTCCCGTGTATCAAAGCCTAGTAGAGGAATGCTGGCAAGACGTCGATCAACCAGCAGTGGTGTATGAGGAGGCAGATCTACCTGGACAAGTGATTGTCCGTCGAGATATTCGAGAATACTTATAAGTTGGTTGCGCAGTAAAATGGGGCTCTTTGCAGTCCAATTGTCTCTAGCACTGCCAGCCCATTCCAGGACTTTGCCTGTATTTCTGACAAGCCAGGTAGCCAGACCACCAGATAAGCCCTCTTGTTTGAGGTCAGGATCTTCAGAGAGGAGGTAGCGCAAGTGAGTGAGTGTACTAAAATGATGTGCCGTATCCGTGGGATCAGGAGTTTGGGGAAGTTCAGCATGGTAGCGCCAATTGCTGAGAGTTGGAGAGGGATTAGCCGGGGTTATATTTATATTCTCTTCCGTGATGAGTAAGCGACTCGTGGTCGCGAGCAGGTTAGTATTATGAGGGCTCTGATAGAGTTGGTTCACTTCACCATGCTGAACAGGCATTCTTCCAAGCAGCATGGACGTGGAAGAGCCGTGACCGTCATCGTTCAGTAACCAGGCATAATAGCTCGTACCAGGAGCAGGGTCAGGCACATTGTGTAGCTTAATCAGTAATTCATCGTTGATGCCCTGGGTGCTGTCCTTGTTCAACTTTCCACTGCTCACGAAGTAGGCATGCCCTACTATCTGGCTTGTTGTAACAGGGTTTCCATTTCCACGAGGGAGCAAGAAAAGAGTCCCCATGCCGGAGCCTACCAGCACGAGAAGCACCAAGGCAATGAGCATAATAATAAGACCTTTCCGTCTCCTCTTTATGGTGGGTGGAGGTGTTGGACCAGGTGCCGATGAGGATGATGTAGCCGGGGTGTTTGGAGATGAATTAGCAAGAATGACAGCAGGAATACCGCCAGCCGGTGTTGTAGGAGTACTTTGCACCCTGTTGACCAGTATTGCCGTCTCTTGATGAGAGAGAGTAGACAGGCCTGCAGGCGGGGGTGATGAAGTCTTAATGATTTCTATCGAGGGCGAGGATGGTATTACGCCCGGAGGCATATGTGTCCGGAGGAGCTTATAGTATGTTGGCTCATTCATCTCATCAGTTAAGGGAGCGGACAGGAGCAGGTTCTCAGGAACCGGCACATCGAAAGCCTCGGCGAGAGCGCGGCTCATAGATGAAGCGCTGGAGAAACGCAGGGCCGGGTCTTTGGCGAGGCTACGTAGGATGACACCTGTGAGAGCGGGCGAAATATGCGGGTTTATGAGCACAGGCGATGTAGGCATGGTGTTGATGTGCTGCGTCTTGATAGCGGTTGGAGTATCACCCTGGAAAGGTGGTACACCTGTGCATATTTCGTAAAGGATGACCCCAAGGGAATAGATGTCGCTCAACTCGTTGCCAGCATAGCCGCGAACCTGTTCTGGAGCGAGGTAGAGCGCTGTATCGATCTGAGTATCACTGGAAGTACGCTCTAAATTGCCAATACTGAAGTCCGTGAGGATAGGTTCACCAGGTGAATCAGGGGCGCTGTGGCGTTGGTCGAGTAAGATATTGCCTGGTCTGATGTTGCGATGAATCATGCCATGCTGATGTGCATAGTCAATGGCTACACTGATAGAGGCAAAGAGGTGCACGATATCGGCGGCGGAAGGGAACCTCCTCATGCGAGATGTGCTGCGAATGTAGTCAGCCAGCGTCGTAGACGTGCCGATGTGTTGTGGGCTTGTGCTCATACCGGCTCCTAATTTCTTGTAAGGGAGATGAACATTGATGGAGTTACGCTTTACACGTCCTGTTACCCTTGTATTTCAAGGGTGCCACTTCACTTTATCTTTGCCGAACTACGAAGGAGGAAGGAAGAATTACGACAATATTATCGGATATACAGCTGGGTTTGTCAATAAGAAATTCTAGGTTTTTGTGATACAGAATCAAAAAATTTAGAATAGAAAATAAGATCTATTAATGTTTCCTAAACCCAATGAGATAAACAGGCTGAAAGCTTGACAGCTCATACATTCAACTATTACAATTTGGAGATAAACGTCGCCCAGGCAAACAAAGGATACGTAATATTTATGGCCCAGGTTGGTTTGCTAGAAGACAATGTGAGTATCGCCAGGCTTTGTGCCACTCTGTTACAGTATGCAGGTCACCAGGTCACTGTGTATGACACGCCCCAGAAATGTCTCCATGCCTTGTTGTCACATGGAAGAGCTCTTGAGAGTGTCCCTGCTTTCCATGCGACAGTCAGATCGTCCTCTTTGCCTGTAGAAGTACTTATCCTGGACCTTGCTCTCCCTGATATCAGCGGTATTGAAGTACTACGTTCCCTCGCATCTCATCCTCGTACGCAAGCCCTGCCTATCATTCTGTGTACTGCTGCTACCAACACTGAAGTGGCCAAGGCTTTACAAGTTGCTCCTCATGCAAGCCTGGTGGAGAAACCATTTAAGATGCAAACGCTCGTTGAAGGCCGCATTAAAGAAAAGGGGAGTGCGTAGGATGGCTCCAGAGGCGACCTTATCATTGCTCACTTATCAAATCTTTATCATTGTGATAAGTATTTTTTTGGAACTGCTGAGCTCTATGCGGTAGGGATGCAAGAGCAAAGAGCGCCGTATCTGATGCAGGCAGCGGTGGTCAGAAAGATTGAGTCTTCCGGGGCAAGAACCCCAGGGCCATGACACGCCGGAAGCGTCAGACGCGGGACGTGGGAAATCCATGGCTGATCTCCTTCAAGCGAACAAATGGGGACGAAGAGAGGTGGGGGGTGGGACGGCAAACGCGGTGATGGCTCAGCCTCCAATACTCCTTGGGAACAAGTCTTCACATCTCTATTGTATCACCGGGCACAATTCATTTGGCAAGAGCAGTGACCATCAACGTCTCTTTCCTCCAAAATCGTGCTCATCTTACCAGGTGACCGGGAGTGTTTCTGGTGTGCGTACGACCGGTAAGTGTGAGGAACTTATTTGATGCAGTTCATCTGACGATGCCGTCTCGTATTACCGGTATTGCGCAATGCCATTTTCAAAAGCCTCTTGATCGCCATCTTCGAGACCATTGAGGGCTTCTTGTAAGGCGAACGTTCCTACATAGAAGCGTGCTCGTGAGAGCATGGCCTTGATTCCTGGATAGCAGCCAGCAAAGCGCTCTAGAAACGACTCTCCATAGGAGACAGGGCTGAGGATAGCGGCAAAGTCAACGGCGGGATCACCCCAGCCTGCTGAACTGAAGTCGATGATCCCGCTGATGTTGTGTGTGCTGGATCTGCTCTTCATCCTTAAGAGTGCGTAATGTTTCGGGCCAGAGCGGCTCTCCTGGCAGCAGGCGATATCCCATAAACACCTGGCTGAAGGCAGTGGTCTCTCTACTTTGATAGATGGGATTGGGAATGGGCAGTGTGACGCGGCTTTGTAAACTCCGCAGCAGTGCAGTTTCGGTGACTAACTAGGTACGGAGCAAAACGACTGATCTGTTGGTCTATATATAAATAACACATCCGCGCTGCTCAAGTTGCTGGAGCGACCCTGGATAAGGGGATATCTTGTTCCAGCGCAGATCGAGTTTTTCCAGCTTTGCCAGTTCTCCAATACCTGGGGGGAAAGAGACGAACCTGTTAGCTCTCAAATCAAGAGAGGTCAGATGGTCTCAATCACATGTACAGTGCTTTGCTAGCTCAGTTGCATCGAACTATGCAGTGAAGAAAGTGGCCTGACCAGCCGCAGGAGCGTCTTGTATGTATCACACGGAATCTATTCGGAGGATGCAATGGACAAAACAACCTTGCTTAACACAATCCAGACGGAATATGCGCATTTCGAGTCGCTTGTTGCTCCCTTAAGTGAGACACAACTCTGTACCGCACCTTTCGAAGGGGAATGGTCCATCAAGGATATCATAGCTCATATTGCCGCGTGGGAACAAATCTGTACCCGGTGGCTTGAGGAATTTTTACGCGGAGTGACTCCCCAGCCATCAGAAAGGCTTGACAACGAGTCGAATGACCGGATTTATCGAGAGAACCGAGATCGCTCCCTGGCAGAGGTGCAGGAGCTATTTCATCATGCTCATCAACAGTTCCTCCATCAGGTGAACCTGCTCGCGCAAACCCTTTCGGAGGAGGATTTAAACGCTCCACATCGCTTTGCCTGGACGGAACCCTGGCCTGGTTACTCACTCATTGCCGTCATTGCGGACAATTCCTATGAGCATTATCACGACCATGCGCAGCAAATTAGCCGCTTCATGAGCATTGATGCGATGTTTACACAGTTTCCGTGTCTCACTACGGATCGGTTGCTGCTTCGGCACATCCAACCTAATGATGCGGAGGCACTCTTTGCGATATTTTCTGACGAGGAAGCTATGCAGTTCTATGGACACGAGCCTCATCGATCGCTGGACGATACACGTGAACTGATCAGACAGATACACGTGCGTTATGCTCAACGAGAGAGCATCCGGTGGGGCATCACGCTTCAGAGTGAAGACAGAGTGATTGGTTCTTGCAGCTTCCATCACTTCGACGAAGGCTTTCATCGTGCCGAAATCGGCTATGAACTCCATCGCACTTTTTGGGGAAAGGGCATCATGTTTGAAGCGATGTCAGCTATTCTGACCTATGGTTTTACAGAACTGGGGTTACATCGCGTTGAAGCGATCATTGATATTGCCAATGAGCGATCCAAAAGCCTCTTGCGGAAGCTGGGCTTTACCTATGAGGGAAATTTGCGCCAGCGCTACGCCTTCCGCGGCCGGTTCGAGGACGAACACTACTTTGGATTGCTCAAAGATGAATGGCATGGATCAGTGTAAACATTCCCTACATTAATGTACAGTCCCTCCAAGCGAGGCTGAGAGGACTTTCTCAGCCTCGCTTGGAAAGCCATGGGTGTTTCTCGTGAAGATTTGCTATAATAGATATATGCCAAAGCTGTTTGTAGAAAAAACCATTGAAATCAATGCTCCGGCTTCAAAAGTCTGGGATCGAGTCTTGCCGAAAGTAAAAGCGTTGGCTGAGAAAGAGCAAGAGTAAAAAATTGCTCATTTAATACCCCTATAGCGGTGAGCGGAAGGATTGTGCCATCTGATACAATGAAAGGGTAAAGGCTGTTCCCAGGCAGTGGTGTCTGTGGAGCCATCACCACGTTTACCGTTCCACTCCCTGATCGCCTCCCTCCTGCATTGGTACCAGGGCCCGCCGGCAGTCACCTCTCTTCGCCTTTATCCGTTGGCCTCCTGAAAGGAAATCACCCATGCCGTTTCCCACGCCCCGCATCCGCCTCTTTGTGCCTCTGTGCGTCCTGCTGTTCTTGCACCGCAAGGCTCAATCTTTCTGGTCACCCCTCGAATATTTACCTCATCAGTTCCAAAAAAATGCTTATCATCATGATAAGTGTGTGATAAGTGAGCCTGTGTAAAAGCCGTCCACAGGCCCCTCCACACAGGATCTGTGCATAAAGATAGATTCCCACCTTCTTGCTGCTGCTTTTCCTCAACCCTCCACTATCGCGTAGGGCAGACAGACAGGGAGGTTATCCACGGGATGGCTGACAATGTACGCTGTACCTGAAAGCATGGCTATCGGGAAGCACCTGTTCGGCAATCAACAGTTTCTTGCCTGGCCCCAGATCCCGTCGGCAGTTGCCGAGGATTGTCAGGCAATGTTGATCGTCCCAGGCAGCCACGATCCAGAGAAGATGTTACAGAGGTGATACGTTCCTAGTGCAACTCTCATGTATACTCGTAGACGACGCGAATAACGACTTGCTACAATAAGGAAGAGAGCGAACAGCAGTGCTTGCTTCACATCTATGGGTTAAGGAGATCTCTGATGGCATGCAGCCTACGACTTGAAACGCTCAATATTTGGGGCGGACGACTCTATCATGCGCTTCTCGCACATATTCGCAGACAAGTAGACAACGTGGACATCTTTTGTTTTCAAGAGGTCTACACGACTCAATCAGATCATCTCTGGGCAAGAGATGACTTTGCACCTCCATCCGCGCGTCGTCTGACCAATGATCTGCCAGAGCGAGCCAACATGTATCAAGAATTACAGGGCGTTTTGCCGGAATTTGACAGCTCCTTCGCTTCCTGTCAGGATGGCTATGCCTATCACGGTCCTGTCGATTTTGATTTGTCCTTTGGCCTGGCCATCTTTGCTCGAAAAACACTGTATGTGGATGGCATGGGAGAGTATTTTGTTCATCGCGCGAGGAACAGTGTCGTCGGCAGAGATAATGCAACGATAGGAAGAAATTTGCAATACATTCAATTTCACCTGGACAGGAAGCCCTTTACCATCGTCAACATGCATGGCCTGTGGAATGGAAAGGGAAAACGGATAGTCCTGAAAGAATCGAGCAGTCACGCAAGACCCAAGCCTTTTTAGAGACGGTCAACGGCGCAAAAATCTTATGCGGGGATTTGAATTTGCTCCCACATACCCAAAGTCTCACCCTGCTTGAACAAGGGATGTGTAATCTCGTGAAAGCCTATGAGATCACTTCGACCCGAAGTCTCCTGTACGAGCGACCAGATCGCTTTGCCGATTATGTCCTGGTATCGCCAGAGGTGCAAGTGAAGCATTTCCAAGTACTCGATGAAGTCGTGTCTGATCATCTCCCACTCCTCTTCGTGTTTCAGTAGGATAGAAGAAGTTTTATTCTTTTCAGTATGCTATGATGATCAAGCGACCAGAAGTTGGCCATCTCATTCGCTAGAATTGCCGAAATGAGACCCACAACGAGATAGGGAGGTTTTATGTGTAGAAACATCAGGACACTCTTCAACTTCGAACCGCCTGTGACCGAGGAAGAGATTCGTGCGGCCTCATTGCAATTCGTGCGAAAGGTGAGCGGCTTCAACAAGCCATCGAAAGCCAACGAAGCTGCATTCCTTGCTGCCGTTGACGAGATAGCAGCAGTCTCCAGCAACCTTCTCACCTCGCTGGAGACGAACGCACCACCGAGGAACCGCACAGAAGAGGCTGCCAAGGCGCAGGCACGCGCTGCTGAGAGATTTTCTAAGTAACCCTTTACGAGGGCCTGCTGCTTTGCCGACCGTTCTTGATAGGTTGTCGGATGCCCGAAGAAGGGCGTCTTTCACGAAATCTAAGAATGGAATAGTTGCTCTTAAGTAGTCAAGGGAAATCATACGGAGTAATCACGATGGATATTGTTTTTTCCAGTACGACGCAGTTGGCAGCCGCCATCCGGGCAGGGCACGTTTCAGCCACAGAAGTGCTGGAAGCGCATTTGGCGCAGATCGATACACACAATCCTGCTCTGAACGCCATCGTCACCATGGATGCCGAGCGTGCATATGAACGGGCGCGGGAAGCGGATAAAGCACTGGCTCGCGGTGAGGTGTGGGGGCCGCTGCATGGCGTGCCTTTTACGCTGAAAGATGCCCATGCGACGGCGGGTATGCGCACCACCACCGGGTTCCCACCGCTGGCCGACTACGTACCCCAGGAAGATAGCACGGTTACTGCACGCCTCAAGGCAGCGGGCGGCATTCTCATCGGCAAAACGAACGTCGCCATGATGCTGGCCGATTATCAATCCACTAATCCCATCTTTGGCCGCACCAATAACCCCTGGAATAGCGAGCGCACGCCGGGCGGTTCCAGCGGAGGCGCGGCAGCGGCACTGGCTGCCGGAATGACCCCGTTTGAAATTGGCACCGATTTGTCCGCTTCGATCCGCATTCCAGCGCATTTTTGTGGCTTGTTTGGTCTGAAGCCAACCGAACAGCGCGTCCCCCTCACCGGGCTGATTCCCGGTCTTTCGGGGCCCAGACCTGTGCGCATCATGTCCTGTATCGGGCCGATGGCCCGCACCGTCGAT
>WNGJ01027646.1_pt1 | contig 13499 bp, 11 predicted proteins | sample 5400611 | NCBI WGS metagenome assembly WNGJ01 (sample SAMN13153375, study PRJNA577476) | soil metagenome | isolation source: 40 cm soil or saprolite under Garry oak tree replicate 1 | place: USA:California | collected 2016-06-15 | reverse complement strand
AGATAAAACATAAACTCCTTATCCTCAGCACGATCTTGCTCATACTTATCCTTGTTGTCATTGGTATCGGATTGCTTATGCATATTACCAACCCTCCCCGTCCTACAACTATTAAACCTGGAGGTGCCTGGATTAGCCCAGGCGGAAAAACCATTGGTGATGTAATCCCCTTTGCTGCTTATGCCTATCCCACACACTCAGGTGATCCAGCAATTGACCATGTAAACTTTACAATATACTGGCAAGGAGAAGACCCTCGCCAATGGATAATAGCCTGTGTAGCTCATAAACCAATTCGTAACGATATATTTGCTTGCAACGCCAATCTTCGCAAACTTGGTGCACCTGCCGGTAAGATTATAATAAGTTTTGATGTATATGATCGACAGGGAAACAAGAATTTAGCGCCCAACGGGGAGCATACCCTTTTCTATTCACCTACTACTTCCTCTTAGATTGGTCTCACCTGCCCCATCCCCATCGCCGTCTTATACCCAATCCCGCAATAAAACGCCAACCGAGCCAGTAGCAATATCTGTTGTCTTATCGTCAACGCAGCTTCCCCCGTCATCTTCTCATCGGGTCCGCGTGCATCATATACGCATCTCCCTACAAACCCACGTTGCAGATGATTCGCAAAACAAACCTGGTGAGGTCGCAGGGCATAATCACTGATGATTATCCCATCGTTCTCAACATATTGCTCAATCAACTCACCTTGCACCATCCCCTCCAACTCAGGCGGTGCCAACTCCTGCCAGCGTCTCGCTAACCCTGGAAACACGTACTGTGCCAAAGGCAGTAACGCAGAATGCCCTCCATACACCTGGCTTCTCTTATTGGACCGATTAAATGTCGTCAGCGAGGCAAATTCCAGTTCCAATGTCTCAACGCGGCTCAACCTCAATGTTCTTGCCCAATCCACCAGCTTGCCGAACGATGTGCAGTCAGCCCAGTCTGAAGAGTCACCAGGCTCAGCGATCACCTCCTCAAGCAAGAACGTCTGCTTGCCAAGCTGCATGAATGGTGGCTTTTGTCCCCTGGACGTATCTGCATTGAAACGCATCAACGCTTCGTGAAACAGCGGGTACAACTCACCAAGAAGCAGCGTAATGCGAATTGCATATGTCTTTTCCGGATCCAGAGGGAGGTGAACATTCTTACGCTCTGCCTCCCGCATTCTCGTCTCAGGAAAGGGAAATTGCAGGCTGGAACATGTAAAGAGTCGTCGCTTGTTCCCTTCATGTAGCCATGTCGCTACATCTGGAGCAGTAGATTTCAACCAGTTCAGCATTGCGGCATGCACAAATTCACCCGAAAAGGGCATGAGCGTTCCATTCTGGATTGGGCGTAGCTTCAACACGAGAGCATAGAGTTTCGCGGGGATAGTAGGGGAGGATGGTGTATCCATGAAGATATTTCCTTTCGGGCCATGATTACCTGGCGAGCCTTGCGGTCGCCACTACACTTCAATACACACTATTATGCCTAACAGACGTAGTGGCAATTCTATCAAATATCAGATTAGTGCATTATATTATCTCATATAAAAAACATCTCTACTATAAAACTCCTTGGGCAAATAGTACAAAAAGGTAATCCATGCCCGAATATCTTCTCATAGCAGTGTTTATGTTGTAAACTAGCAAAGTGCATAAGAAGCATCATTACAAAGTTGCAGGAGTAAGGCATGACAGCGAACTCTCCCGAAATCAAGTTGTCAACGGTCACTCCCATTTGGACAGGCGGCCCAGATGGCAAGTCTAATAGACTCCATATTACAGGTATCATGGGAAGTCTGCGCTGGTGGTATGAAGCGCTGATACGCGGCGTGGGTGGGCATGCATGTGATCCCAGTAAGCATAGTTGCATATTCGACCCAGAAAAGCCGCATTATGGCTTGTGCGATGTATGCCTTATATTTGGCGCGACGGGTTGGGCACGGCGCTTCAAACTCGTTATCAGCGAGGACAAGCTACAGCCGCGAAAACCAGCAGCAAGTACTATTGATGCCTCGGGACGACGTGTATTTACCCTATCCCAAGATCATCCTGCGACTCGTAACCCTAAATGGTACCTCAGCAGTGATCCACTCGGTGGCGATCTTACACTCCAGATCACTGTAACCGGCCACCTGGACAAAGAAGGTCAACAACCCTTCGATCCCAAAATCATTGCTGCACTCATCCAATTTATAGCAGACTGGGCAAGTATAGGAGCAAGGCCTCAGATGGGCCTCGGTGTTGTGCGCCTCGCAAATCGTCAAAGTACCCAGCCTCTTTTAAAGTGCCTACAACAGGTCGTTGCAACTCATGAAAAAAATAACGATAGAAAAAGTTATAATGATTACGACGAACTGCCATCACTACACAATATGTTCTTTGCGCGGGTAAGAGTTGACAGGACTCCCGCAACCGAATCCGATACCTTCAACCTCAAGTATGATCTGCGTGGAGATTTCCGCGAAACATTTAAGGACGATCATTTACGGCATACCATCATGGGCACGGTGCGTGGAGGCCGTCAAGGTGCAAAAATTATGATGTCATACCCTTATGATAATGGCACCATACGCATGTGGGGATGGATACCGAAGTTCACGCGCACCAACGTATCGCGCAACGAGGTCATCAACGAAATATACTACTTCCTAGAGGATACGTATGGAACAGATAACTTGACCTTCTGGCTCGACTTCGATCCCGAAAAGTATGAGAGCATGTTAGCGTACCTGGGGCAGCATCTCCTGAAGGAGGCAAAATGATTCGCGACTATATGGATCACGAACTGCAACGCGTTCTGCGTCAAATAGAAGAGTTAGGCCGACAGGAGCAAATTGCAAGAGATGCTAGAAGCTTGGGACCGGAAGACAGGAGAAGACGCGATGAGGCGGAAGGCAAGGTAAGGAGAGCAAGAGAGGGTCTACTCACAGATCTACCACCGGCAGCAACGTACGAATTTCTTGATACTACTGGTATAGCCAATGCTATAAATTTCCGTATCCTATGGCAAGAGAAAAATCGGCAAATTGATTGCTTACAGGAACTTGCAAGGCGCTGGAAAGAAGGTGGTGCCTATTACAGAGAAATATTTGAGTCTCCAAAGATCGACCTGTCCTTATTGCCCGCTTACTCGTTCGTCATCCAGTTAACTTTCACACTAGCCCAACCCTACATCTCGCGCGACGAGCAGGATTTTTATATCATCGATAACCCTGTACGTAAAGACAAAATATTCGGACTTCCCTATGTAGCATCCACCTCCTGGAAGGGAAGCCTACGTGCAACACTGTGGCAACTAGGATATAAGGAAGAGATCGAACCAATACGTCGCCTATTTGGAAACGAAAAGGGCACCGATGACCCAAAGCGCTTCCGGGCAGGTCGTCTCTACTTCTATCCAACCTTCTTCACAATGAAGGGCCTGGAAATCATTAATCCCCAGGACCGTGTAGCCCGAGCCGGAAGCCTACCTATTCTATTTGAGAGTGTCCCTGAAGGGACGAGAGGAGTCTTTACGCTGCTCTATGTCCCATTCGACCTCATTGGTAAGGAAGGGCAGGAAACCAGGAAACAGGTAGCCGAGGACTTGCAGGTGGTAGCTGCAGGGCTGCAGGAGGGCCGTACGTACGAAGGACCGGTTGATGCACTCAGAACTGGGGACTTGCAAGTGATACCTTCAGGGCTGCAGGCAATGTTCCGTACCTATGGGTTCGGGGCCAAGACGAGTAGCGGGTTTGGATTAGCGAGGGAGGATGTAAGAGGTACGTTGACTATACGAGCTGATTATCCTTCTGAATCATTCGACAGTTTTACCCGGTTGCTGAAAGTTGGTGAACAGTTGGTTGAGCAACTGACGAGCGCACCGTCGGAAGAGGGACAGAATGACTGACACTCAGGGCAATAATCTAGAGGTTCTCGCTAGCCATCGTTATGAAATATCGCTAGCGGAGGTAGCAGCATGGCTACACAATTACGATAAGTGTTCAGATAAACACTTACGAGGTACTACACTACGAGACAATACACAAAACCCACCTCCAGAATCAATCGTCGATCCAATCCAATACCTTCCGCTACTAGCGACCTATACTATTCGCTTGTTGGGAGAAGAGATAACCCTCATTGATCTGATTAAAGAGTTTAGTTCCTCACCTGATCTGATGACAGATATGAGCAAGGAGTGGTTAATTCGTGCTCTAGGCTTTTGCCACAGTGTAGCTCACACAGAAAAGGCAGACCGTTCTTTCTACAGTCGTATGCAAGAATTTGCCGATTTACGCAGCAGTAGCCCATTTGGCCATGATTCCTCTCCACCTATTACTAGTACGCTTTCATTAACAAATCAACTAAAAAGTTTACTTGAACAACTAAAAAGCTTACTGCCGGATCTGCCTTCTAGTCGGTCCACGTGTAGACAATGCATAGAGTTGATGATCCAGTTGAGCCTCCCCTATTCTTACGTTGGCGACTCTTAGGTGTTCGTATTGATGCCACCGCTTTTTCTGAAAATGTAACCCGGATACCTGATTTGAAGGCCCGCCAAGAACTCCTAACAAATGGACTCGATAAAGTACGTATTCTCCTCGAAGAGACATACCCTCTAGGCACGGAAGTCTATCGTGATGCAAACGGGAGCATGTTCATTGTTCCAGACATACCCCACTTACTTAGCTTGGTAAATGGGCAGAAAGAACTTCTTTCTGATCGCATCAAGAAGGAATTTAGCACCGGCACAGTTAAGGAAGATGCCTCCTTAAAATTAGGCGATGAAGTAGTGCCTTCTATTGAGTTTGATCCAAACAAAAAAAATGCCTGGTTCTGGTATGATCCTGCGTCACATCATGCTCCATTACCTATCGTCGATCATCTTACACAAAGACCGGAATCTGCTGCTAAACCAAGTACAGTTAGTAACTGGTGGCAAAACTATAGTGCAGATATCTGCACAGTCTGCCAACTGCGGCCGCAAGGTTGGGGCGCAACGGATAGAAAAGCATTACATCGTAAACTCTGCGCTGTTTGTGAAGAGCGACGTAATGATCGCTGCGCAGATTGGACAACACAACTCGCCACTACAATTTGGTTAGATGAGGTAGCAGATGTGTATGGGAGACTCGCTTTGGTAGTGGGAAAACTTGATTTGAAACATTGGCTCGATGGTACGCTAATATTTTATCCGGCGGCCGTCAGTGAAGAGAACACAAACCAAATTAAAGCTAGGGTTATCTTTCCTTTTAAGACTGTAGGTAATTCTACACCTCCAGCAGAGCTAAGACTTCTAGACAGGACATACAAGCTAAATCCCTCTTTGAGGATTTTCGAGAGCACCAGGTATATCAAAGGAGACCAGCTTCCCCTTCGTTTCAAAAGTAACAAACTGAAGATCGCAGGAAGCAATGAATCCGTCAAGGTGATGGATGTTGAGGGACTTCCCAATGGATCTTACTCCATTACGATTGATAGACTCCCTCCCAACGTCAGTCCAGACTCTAGCTTTTCTATACAAAAATCGAGTAGGCAGATTATTGATTTTCATGTGGCAGCCGATGGCCCGCAGCTTGAAGCTATCAGTCCAAGTGCAGTAGAGTTCATCGAAGATGAGATTCTTTATGCTCCAGGAGTGATACTAGAGCAACGTATTGTACAACCTGTCGTGGTAGAAGCTCAGACACCCGCCCGCATACAGCGCGTTTGGAAAACAGCACAGCAGTTCTGGGAACAACAAGAAAAGAAAATTGGCGAAGTCATAAAACCAGTGAGTTCTCGTTTGCGGCTCAAGACAAGATTTGAGCCCAGTTCAAAAGAACCGGACTCACTAGCAACCTACCATACATACGAGCTTAAAGTAGATAACCTTGATTTGAGTATTGTCCGTGTTGCTAAAGATGAATTCCTGACAATAGATAACTTATCCAGAGCAGCCGTTTTGCTTAGCCCATCAAAAGCAGAAGTGTTTGAAAAAGACTATGATGAAGCTGAGAACCATGTACGTGCTAAGTTGCTGCGTGACAGAAGGTTTCAGGTGGAGCAACCGACGGGTTATGGAAGTCCAAATAAATTACTTGGAACGCTATATATTGAAGATGTAACTCCGGAAGAGACTATTTACGCTCCTTTTGTTACTATCTTGAAAGAGCCAGGCACGTTTATGGTGTTGGTACCTGCAACTGAAGCATTAAATGCCGTAAACTCCATCCGAGAGATATATAACGACCAGATGGGTAAAGTGCGTAGTCGCCTACCGTTGACAGTAGGTATTGTTTTTGCGGGCAGGCGCACTCCACTTCCTGCTATCCTTAATGCTGGACGGCGCATGTTAGAACTGCCTACGATTGACGAATGCTGGGAGATTGATAGCATCAGTGAGGAAATCGATCCTTGGTCTAAGGAGGTTGATCCTTGGCCTAACCGTATTAAACTTCAGATGAGGAAAGATGAGACTGCTTTGCCTGCAACAGTGCAGATAACGCTAGGTGATGAAAAGCAGCCAATACCGGATAGATGGTATCCTTACTGGGAGATGGGATCACCCTATTCAGACGATTGGGTACACACTTGTGACCTCCGCAAGGGCAATAAGATCCTTATGTCATCCTCTCGTTTCGACTTCGAGTTTCTCGATACTGCCGCACGTCGCTTCGAGATCAGCTATAACAATGGCAAACGACGAGGAACCTTTCTTCCAGGAAGCACATATCATCCAGCTAGGCCCTACTACCTTGAGCAACTCGAAGAGTTCGATAAGCTTTGGACAGCGCTCTCGGAAGGTCTGGAAACGACACAGATTGACAGCCTCATTGGCATCATAGAAGAGAAGCGCATGGAATGGTTAGTAGATCGAAATGACGAGGTTTTCAGGCAAGCTGTCTATGATGCGCTCGACAATGCCGACTGGAAAGCAGATAAGCGTCCCAATGCAGATCAGTTTAAACAGCTACGCAGGACTGCTTTAAGCGGACAACTGACAGACGTTGTGGAATTATATATAAGCATTCTTAAACAGCGACCGGAAGCTGACGAGAGTCAAACTAAAAATATGATGGGAGTAACGTTATGACCACCACAGCCACACAACCTGCAAGCGCATCAATACTCTATACTTTGCAGCGCCTGTTCTTCATGGCCTTCGACCCTGTGCATATTGGCACAGGAGGTTACAGGTTAGGAAGGGTCGATATGACAATTGCGCGTGAACCGGGGACAAATGTGCCAAAAATTCCAGGGACCAGTCTGGCAGGTGCAGCCCGTAGCTATGCCGCTATGTACTATGGGAAACCAGATGCAGCAGGACAACACAAAAAGGTCAGGGGTGATAAAAAGGCTTGTCCGATTATCTACACCTTCGGTACTGCAACAGACACGAGTAGTGTAGAAGGGGCTACAGAGGGGTCAAACCAAGCCGGCACAGTTAGTATAGGTGATGCACAGATCCTCTTCTTTCCGGTAAATTCTATGGTAGGTCCGGTTTGGGTAAGTACGGTAGATAGAGTGAGGGAAGCTTGGGATAAAAATAGTGTGACCTTGCCACAAAATGGCCAACCTACCGATGACGAAGTTGTAACGAGTCTGGATTGGAGCAGGGAACTCAACCTTGGATGGCTCTTGTTTACATCAACTAAAGGATTAACAATAACGCCTCCCGCGAATGTTGCAGCACGCCCAGAATGGACAGCTATTGCAGTGCGTATCGTGCTCGTCACCCCAAAGCTCTTCTCCCAAATTGTCAACAGCAACCTGGAGGTACGCACCTCGGTCAGCATAGATCCTGAGACAGGTGCAGCCGCACGGACAGCCCTTTTCACTTATGAGGCAATCCCACGTACTACCTGGCTTTGGTCTGATGTTATTGAGGATGACTACAGAAAGAACAATGGTAGTTACCCTTTCCCCATCAACAAGCAGTTTAACAGTCAAACCAAAATTGAAAACGACGGCGCAGAATTTCCTGAAAAAGAGCAGTGGGACCGACCCCTCGATGTGGTGAATGCAGGTATGAGACTGATAGAGCACCTGGGTATCGGAGGTATGGGCACTCGTGGCTTTGGCCGGATGCGCCTGGTAGCCCCAAGGAAAGCTAGTAATGGAGGTGCGCAATGAGGAAGGATCTTGACTGGCTTGCAGCACGAACTGCGCAAGCAATTATAACGAATACCAAATCTCAGGACGCCGGAGGAGTAGATAATCTCACCACGAAAGCCCTGGGGGTACTGCAAGAGAATGGTGTCTATGCTGGGCTGCTGTACCTCTACTCGCGTAGTGAGAGCGAGCAAGTTATTGCAAAGCAGATACGAACTCAGTTGCTTCATTTGACCTCTGAACTCTCTCTTTCACCTCCTACAGACAGGCGGGAGGGAAACGAATTGGTAGTTGAAGATGCCAAGGCTGGCATAGCCCTCAAGTTCCTGACGGACAATGTCTGTAGCGACCTCGATAGCTTATTGCTGGTCAAGCAAATATGGGAGCAAACACTCATCTATGCACGCTACGGAGCCAAAGCACGTGAGGCGGAAGAGAAGGCACATGAAGACGAAGCGAAGGCCAGATTAGCAGAGGAAGCGAAGCCATAGTCATGAGTTGGACGGCATATCAAGTAACATTTCGACTGCTCTCTCCGCTGCATGTTGGCTGGCGCAAACTGGGAAACCTGCAACAAACTCGCCCCTATGTCACTGGTCGCAGTCTGTGGGGTGCATTCACAGCTAGACTGACACGTGAATCAGGCAGAAGCGATTACATCACTATGGGTAGTGATGTCGATGATCAACTGGCCTTCACCTATTTTTATCCGTCCACAAAACCAGACAAGGTCGATCTCTGGCCCTGGTCTGGACAGTGGGATGAGTTTGCATGGACTTTTTTAGGTAGTTATGCAAGCACCGCTCTTGCAAATGCTCGCAATGCCGAAGCAGGGAGCCTGCACGAGACGGAGTATATTGCTCCATACGCCCGTAGGAAGGCAATGGATAAAGAACCAGGACCGGTCTATCTCGTTGGCTACATCTTCGAAAAAGATAACTATGCCATCAAGTCCTATTGGCAGGGTGTTCTCAATAACCTTCAATTAGGCGGTGAGCGTGGTTATGGATGGGGACGAGTACGCCTTCACGGGGGCTGCAAGCCAGTCGATAATAACAAATGCTTCGATTATGATCTGCTACTGGACGGCGGTCGGCCCCGATTAAAAGCGCCTAGAGAACTTCGACTTCTAGCTCATACACATGCCGATACTGACAGCACGAACAATAGGGGAGTCTCTATTGAGCCGCTCGTCGGTAGAGAGACTACAGAGTCAACTGGCTTCGGGAAAAATCACTCGCATGCACAAGTGTGTTGGATACCAGGAGGCAAAGTCACTGAGGGCGAAACATTCCAAATCCAGATAAAAGGGGTATGGGAACTAGTCTTATGAGTACCTTAATAGTCCTGAGCAATCTCAACACTTCACCTTCGCAAATTCTATTGGTGCCGCAAACGGTAAAGCTGCTGAGATTTTCGGTGAGGCATTAAGTACATTCACACCACTTCTGTGGCATGTAGGCCAACTACCGAAAGAACACGATGCTGCGAAAGTAAAGCGAAGCTGAGCAGGAGCGCACGATGGCTAACCAGGAGCATCTGGAACACCTTCGCCAAGGAGCAATATCTTGGAACACGTGGAGAGCAACACAGCCTCCAGGCTTCCGGCCTGATCTCAGCAGTGCCGACCTGAGTGGAACCGACCTGAGCGGAGTTCGCCTCAACAGTGCCAACCTCAGCAGAGCCAATCTCAACAACGCCAATCTCAACAACGCCAATCTCAGCAGAGCTGACCTCAGCAGAGCTGACCTCAGCAAAGCCGACCTCTTCGAAGCCAACCTCAACAGCACCAATCTGAGCTATGCTCGCCTCAGCAGCGCCGACCTGAGCGGAGCCCGACTCAACAGAGCCAATCTCAGTGGCGCCGACCTCAGCAGCTCCAACCTCCTCAGGACCGACCTGAGCGGAGCTGACCTGAGCGGAGCTGACCTGAGCGAAGCTCACTTCAACAGAGCCAACCTTTTCGAAGCCAACCTCAACAGTGCAAATCTGAGTGGAGTTCACCTCAATAGTGCCAACCTCAATAGCGCCGACCTGAGCGGAGCTGACCTCTTCGAAGCCAATCTGAGCTATGCTCACCTCAATAGTGCCAACCTTTTCGAAGCCAACCTCAGCAGCGCTGACCTAAGTGGGGCAAACCTCGGTAGCGCCAATCTGAGCGGAATCATCAAAGCATGGGCACGTGCGATTGGAGGGTGGCTGCCATCTGTTCGAGGCGATCAATGGTCAGGCGCTCGGTGTGACCAAGAGCGTATTCGTAGCGGTGCCCATGAATGCGGCGATAGGCCATCCAGCAGGACCGACCGGGATTACGATAGGTGCTCAGCCGTCCCTGCCGTCCGATGAAGCGGAACGAGTTGAACGCCGCTAGCCACGCAAACCACTCAGGAGAATCGGGAGCGATGTGTTGCTCTCCTTCCTTGGGGCAGATGAGCACATACTGGCCTCTGGCTCCATATTCAATGAGCGGGATCAGAGGCGTTCGTTGCCTGGGGGAATGGCACGCCAGCGGAGGCATGGCTGGCTGGTCTGGCACTGATACCACAGATCCGGTTGGCGAAGCAAGCAACGGTTCTCTCCTTGAGGAATACCGGGCTTCCAGAGCGAGCAGACGCTGCTCGGTGCGCTGCTCCCGCTCCTTGAGCAGTTGGAGCGCCAGGTCGGTGAGCTGCGTTTGCAGCGTGGCCACCTGGGCCTCCATCTGCGCGAGCCTGGCTTGTAGATCGGCGTCGGGAAGAGCAGTGGAAAGCCCCTGGCTTTGGGCCTCGGACGTCCTTAGACTGAGAGCAGAAGCGCTGGCTTCAGGCTTGAGTACCCGGCCATGCAAGCGGGCCAAGCTCTGAACTTGCTCGACTTCTAGACACTTGATTTTGGCATTGGTCGGATCAGTGTGCAATCCCATCTGGGCCTGCACCACCCATTGGCGCAGCGTTTTGGGATCGATGGCGAGCAAACGGCAACACTCAGCAAGGGAAAGACTGGTCATGAGAAAAACTCCTTTCGGCAAACGACAGGAACGCTATGACATGATCCTGGGATTTTTCCCGGGAAAAATCCCAGGATTGCAGAACAGCAAAGGAAAGGTTCTGACAGTCGCTTCTTACCCGGCGGCACAGCGACGTTTCGTATGAAAATAACTGGCACGGCTCTGATGGCACCGCCGCCACCAGGACCAGCCGAGGAGCAGGGTCAGACTGCGGGGTGGAGGCCAAAGCAGGTGCGCGAGTAAATGACGGATCTCGGGAATGGTCAGAGGCAGCAGCGGGCAGGTTCCCCCATTTGAGAGAGGCTCGGCGGTAGATGTTCTGGCCGCTGCGCAGATGCCTGCCAGAGCCGCCATGACGATCATCACGAGCGTCAGGTGCCGGTACCAGGCGATCCAACATCTGACCTCGTAATCCTCCATGCCCATCTCTTTGCCCGTCTCGAAACATTCTTCAATGCACCATCTTTGGCCAATCGCCTTGACCATCTGGAAAAGTGTCGTACCTGCGGGGGCAAAGACAAAGTAGTACGCTTTTTCGCGGGGATCGTCGAGGCAGCGACGGATGAGCAAGAAGTGTCGCCCATCGTCCTCCCAGCCATGCAGGATAGGTATCACCGCCCAATCAAACAGGCGCGGTCCTTTCGTGCCACAACTCATCGAGAGTCGGTGCCAGTCCTGGGAGTGAAGCAAAAGGGCTTCGGCCTCGGCCACCGTCATCCGTTTCCGGCCCTCTGGAGTCTGTATCCCCACGGGTTCATCGCAGGCCACCGCCAGTACGTAAGAGTAACCATGGGCTTCCAGCCACAAGCGCAGGTCCAGATTGCCGCCATACACGCTATCGGCGACTACCCAGTCGAAAGGGATCTTTGCTTTCCAGAGACGCTCGATCATCTGTTGGGCCAGCTCACATTTGGTACGAAAGACGATCGCCTCTGGAATGCCAGCCTCCCGGCGCCGCCCAGGATCGTCGATCCATTCCTTGGGCAGATACAGTTCACGATCGATGAGGGTGTGTCCCTTCGAACTCACGTAACTGAGAAAGACGCCAACCTGACAGTTTTCCACCCTGCCAGTCGTCCCACAATACTGCTGTTTGACCCCTGCCGACTTTTTGCCGCGCTTGCGGAAACTCGTTTCGTCAATGACCAGAATGGCTTCTTGATCACCCAGATGCTCCAGAATGTAGGACCGCAGATCGTCGCGCACCAGGTCTGCGTCCCAGACCGCGCTGTTGAGTAAGCGTTGTATCCCGTCGGGCCGGGCTTCTCCGGCGTGCTCGGCCAGGTGCCACCCATTTTTGCGCTCGATGGCACTGACGATACCTTTGACATACGCTAACGCCCGACGACGAGGTTCCGGTCGAGCAAAACGAGGGGCGATACAGGCATGCAGGCGTTCGAGTTCCTGTCCCCACTTCCAGACTTCAACAAAGGTGGTTTGCGCTCCCACTGGGGTGATGTGTTGGCGTTGCTTCACATCTTTCTCCTTTCCCATAAGGCGTTCTTGAGGGTATCTTCCTCCTGAGAGTATGTCCTCTGGGAAGAAGATGCAGATGAGGCTTGTGTTGAGCAGAGCTTGCCTTTTTCTCTTTGGCGAGGATACACTGATATCGACGCAGCTTTCTCACAGAGAGGCCGAAACGAAAGGAACGAGACAACAACATGAAAGCGATCCGTATCCACGACCGTGGTGGTCCCGATCACCTCGTGTATGAAGATGTCCCACCACCACATCCAGATCCAGGAGAGGTGCTGGTGCGGGTCTCTGCGACGGGGATCATCGTCAACGAGTTGAGCTGGAACGAAACCTATGAAACGAAAGCGGGCAGCCAGCGTGTCCTTCCGATTCCTGGGCGTGATCTCTCGGGAGTGGTGGTGCAGGTAGGCCCTGGCGTCACGACCCTCACCACAGGCGCGGAGGTCTACGCCATGCTCGACTATGGACGAGACGGCGCCGAAGCTGACTACACCCTTGCCCTGCCTGCCGAGTTGGCTCCCAAGCCAGGCACGCTCGACTATGTGCAGGCCGCAGCCGTTCCGCTCTCAGCTTTGACGGCCTGGCAGGCCCTCTTTGAGCACGCGAGCCTCGTTGCAAGACAAACCATCTTAATCCACGGAGCTGCAGGAGGCGTGGGAGTCTTTGCCGTCCAACTGGCTCATTGGGCGGGGGCGCATGTCATCGCCACCGCCTCCGCACGCAATCGCGACTTCCTCCACGAACTGGGTGCGAACGAGGTCATTGACTATACCACCACGCGCTTCGAGGACGTGGTGCATGCTGTCGATCTCGTCTTCGATACGGTTGGTGGCGACACCTTGCAGCGATCCTGGCAGGTGATCAAACGAGGAGGGGTGCTTGTGACCATTGTCAGTCCCCCACCCTCGTTTGAGAACGCGCAGGCGCTTGGCATCCACCCTTTCTGGTTTGTGGTTGAA
>WNGJ01017095.1_pt1 | contig 13499 bp, 12 predicted proteins | sample 5400611 | NCBI WGS metagenome assembly WNGJ01 (sample SAMN13153375, study PRJNA577476) | soil metagenome | isolation source: 40 cm soil or saprolite under Garry oak tree replicate 1 | place: USA:California | collected 2016-06-15 | reverse complement strand
CTGTATGGGTTAGTCCGTATACCCAGGTTCCGCTTGCATGGAACGATAAGAACACAAGGGGGTGTGGTGTGCTGGTAACGCTTGCCTGTTTTACCCAAACGTGGACAGTGCCAAACAAACTATATCCTGCTCCGGTTTTTTGTTGTGCCTGGGTAGCAAGGAACGCTGTTGCTTTTGTTGCTAAGTCCTGGCTGTTGTAAGCGACTGCGCTGCATGTTTGGGATACGGTGACGTTGACCTGTCTTGCCTCTTGTCCGATAACGTGATCGCTGGTTATGGTTGGGGAGCAAGGAAGTATGTATAGTTGCTCCGGCGGTTGTACTTGCCCTTGCAACGCTCCTTGCATACTCTGTGTCAGAGAAGTTGTCAACACTGTGGAAATGCTGTGTATATCTTTTTGTGTCACGGTGGGGTATGTTCGCGCGTCTTGTCCATGGTGAAACTGAGTATTTCTTACCAGGAGACCATTATTGATCGTGATGCTCACATCTCCTGCCTGGATATTCCCCGTACTCCCCGCTTCTCCTGCCTGGGCGGTTACTGTTGCTGTTCCGTACCCTGAGCTTGGGTTGCCTTCCGGTATGGTTGCGTCCTGGTCAGTAACAATCTCTACCCCGTCATTTCCTGTATAGACAGTTCCACTTGCTACGAATTGTTGCGTGAATAAGCCGTTATAAAAGGTCACGGTTCCTGTTGCTGCTTTCGCGCTCTGATGTCCTTTTCCGGTTGTCGCTATGGTTTGTGATTGGCTTATGGTGATGGGATGTAAGACTCTGCCTAGCTGTAACGTGCCGTTCAGTGCAACCTGTTGTGATTTGGGAATGATGGTGATGGTTGCTATTGGCGGGTTGAATATGCTGTAGCATTGAAACGCAAATGTGGAAAGGATGAGCAACATATACAAGCTGCACATTGCGTAAGCAGGAAGGAATGAAACGGTAGGAGGAGTGACGGGTGTACTGTCAACAATCTGCGATTGATCTTCTTCCTGCTCTCTGACAATCAGCACATAGATATCCTGTATCTCCTCTTGCGGTGTTTGTGTGTTGTCCTGCTCTTGCTGCGTTTGACGCTGGCTTTCCTGGTTATCCATACTCTCTACAATGCGCTGAAGTTCATCTTCAAGGTTGTTGGTCATACTTCCCCTCTCCCACAACTAGAGTTTTGAAACAAATTCTGTGCCATTGTTAAACAGCGTCACATAGAGGATTGCGCTTCCGTCTCCGATCTGGACAAGCATATCCGGTTTCCCGTCTCCGTTCATGTCCTGGAATGAGAGCTTGACAGGCGGGTTTCCGTTGTTTCCTGGGACGGTTTCAATCTGATAAATCTTTGCCTTACTCACATTTCCCCCTGGTAGTTCAATGACAATAATTTGGCCGTTGTTATTTTCTGCGGTAAAGTGTGAGTGGTTGGTTTGAGAGTCACCGTGACCCACGACTGCATTGATCTCAAAGTGGCGTTGTTGTCCATACGTCCAGTCATTTTGCACTCCCTGATACCAGTTGGTCACAGCGTTTAAGCCAAACCAGCCAAGGACGAGGAAGACACCAAACATACCAAACCATGCAAGGGGGTGTACCCGTCTTCCCTGCCGTGCGCTGTGTGGTACTGTTGCATATTCCTCTGTATGCCTTTCCCGCTCCGGTGGCAATTGTTGTTGTCTGCTGCTTCGTTTGGGTACGTCAACATACCGGACGTGGAGGCGGGTGTTGCCGCTCTGATAGATTTGTTCGGGTGACACTTGATACCGTCTGCTGCTGGTGGGAAGTCGGGTTTGATAATATTCATCACCCTCTTCAAGCTCGTAGTCATTCTCTACATCTTCATTGGCTTCAAGTGCTGCCTGTCTTCTGGCTGCGTATGTTACTTGTTCTTGAGTTGGAATTTTGCGTACTGGATGTCGTACGTGTGAGTAGTGCTGTGTCATGCGCTCACCGTTCTTTCTTCATGCCGTTCGCAAAAAACAGCTATTGCCGATGCGTCTTGGGGGTGTGCTGCGATGCAACGAGGACAAAAGATGCTGACACTACAATCAATACAGACGGTGCATCCAGCTAAATCCCATTCCCGTAAGGTATGCCCGAACATTTGACAATCATTACCAGTGATTGAGTAAGTGATTGCGGTTTGTTGAGGATTGACGTTCTTTTTTCTCCGGCGTTTGGGTAGTCGATCTCCCCAAATTGTCTGCTGCATGTATCTGCCTTTCTTGACACAAGGCGTCCTCAACAGACTTAATACCTATTGAGAACACGATAACGCTAATGTGGATTGGCGGTTCTCACTTCAAGGCTTTAGCGTTCACGACACGCTAGAGCCAATTTTTCGCACCTATCGTCTAATACGGAATATAGTGCATTTTGCAGAACTATAAGAAGTATGTAGCATAGCCTGTAGTTTGTCAACCTTTTCAGAATAGTTTGACGTATTACGTGACTACACGTATAATCACTGCAAAACATCGGGGGTATCCTATGGACAGATCAGAAGATAAAATGCTAACTGTCAAGGAAGTCGCTGAAGAGCTTAGAGTAAGTGAACGACTGGTAACGAAATGGATTACCAAGGGTGAGCTACCAGCAATTGACTTAGGTAAAGGATACCGTATCTATAGAAGTGATTTAGATGCCTTTATTGCAAAAAGGCGAACGAAGCAAAACGACTAATTCTCTGCTCCCCTATTTCCCTACTCCCACAGACAAAGAAAAATCACCCTGCAAATCTGCAAGGTGATCTTCAAATACGGTTTTGTAGTCTATCTGCTTAATGAAAAGCAGATAGAGCTACGGTTTGAGAGGTTGTGAGGGTTGTTGGGGTAGGATTGAATGTTTGAGACAGATAGGAAAAAACATGCTTGTGTAGGAAAGCGTCTAAAGGTGGAGTATTCATCTTTTTGGATAGAATAGTTCCGAAAGCAACGACTTTCATACGCATGTCTCCCTGATCTCAAACGTCCTTCTTGACCTGCTTCTGCTGAGTGTGCTAAACTCAGCAGTGGGTAGATCACCTACTTTTTTGGCCGTTTGCACCAAGCACTTGATCTTTGAGTGTTTGACCCCATCCAGTCTTTTGCTGAGGTTTCTTATACTCAGTCCGTGTGACTGTTTCCGTATCGAGGTATTCGGCTGGATTGGCTGCAACCAGCTTGAACGCCTCTGCCTCATCCTCAGCTTTGACAACCCAAGAGCGGGTTATCTTAAAGAACTTCATGGACATCACCTCCAATCTCAGGTCTAGTTGACCTGTTGCTGGTGAGCGTGTTAAACTCACCAGTGAACAGAGAAACTAGTAATCCTCTGGATACATCATGGTTATCGCTTGCCCGTCTTCGATCACCCAAACATTTTTACCGTCAATTTCGGTAACAAACATTTGGTCTTCTTCCGGCAGCAATTCCTTGACGTTTAGCTTCCAGACAATGAATGTGTTCCAAAGATCATGCAGGTCATTGATACTTGCATAATCAAACAAGTGTGTTGTGACCACAATTGGCTTACCACCTGAAAGGAGTTGCCAGTCGCTTTTACTCCACTCAACAAGAACACCGTCTTCAATTGCCTGTTCCAGAGAATACTCTGAGATTAGTTCTCCGAATTCCTCATCCACATAACTTCACCTCCGATCTCCAGTCAGTTTGACTGGCTACAGAGGATGTATTGCCATCCTCTGAGAGTCAATCACTGACTATGGCTTTTTCTCAAGCTCTCGGACGATCTCGCTTGGGTTGAAGTCATTCTCCCCTGCTGCACGCCTATCAACTTCATACGGGCTATCAGACCGCGAACCGTCGATATTCATAGGACATTCCATAAGAACGCCTTCTTCGAGCTTGAAAAACCCGCCAAGGGTTTCAAAGGGATACCACTCACTATTCGTTTTCCCTGCCACATAATCACCTCCGATCTCAGGGATAGCGTCCCTGCTGCAAGGCTAGAACTGCTTCTAGCCTTATGTGCAGAACCACTACCGTGTTACTTCCTCCTGCTTCAGCCTTTTGAGAAATTTCTCAAATGAGCTATGCAACCGCTTCTCAAGATCATCAAGATTTGTTCGAGCTTGTTGCATTTCTTTCTCATGCATCTCAGAAAGTAACTTCTGACCTTTGGTGCTGGTGAACGCTATGAACTCTGGTAGTTTGCCGTAGGGTACTTTTCGGAACTCCTGTAACCGCAAATCTACGGTGTAGCCATTGAACGTCTTGAGTTTCCGTATACCTCCTGGTACTACCTCTTCAGGCTCATATGCCTCTCGGCAAAGTTCACACAGGTATATGTCTTCCACATTTCCTCACCTCCCCTCTGGCAAGTCTGACTTGCCTCTGTGATAATTGCTTATCACGCTCATTACATACCCTATAGTTTGATGGTTTGTCAATGGTTGGGAAGAAATTATGTTCAATTCGTGACACAAAACAGGGTGTGATGGTACAATACAGGTAGTATGAGTACAATTTTTCTTAGTGTTGATTGCTTCTAAGCAGTAAGGGGGTGCTGTGTGACCTTCTCCAAACTTGGCACGGATATTGATACCGGACAGATTGTCGAGCTTCCGCAAGCATCCAGACGACAAGGGTTATATATCATCGGTGCTACAGGCATGGGAAAATCGGGACTCCTTGAAAACCTGATTGTCGAGGATAGTAAACAAGGACTCGGTGTGTGTCTGCTTGACGCGCACGGTGATTTAACCCATGCGGTACTCTCCCGTCTTGACCCTAATCGAGTAAACGATGTTATTTTGCTTGATCTGTCAGATTTTCACTATCCCTTTGGATTAAACCTCTTTACCTGTCGTAACCCAACCGATATAGGTGAAGTTTCCCGTGCTTCCAGTAAGGTCATGCACATTTTCAAAAAACTGTGGGGGAAAGGAGGGATTGTTGTTGATGATGCCTGGGGCGTGCTCCTTGAAGAAATCCTGAGAAACGCAACCATGACTTTTCTCGAATATTCACAATATGAAGTGTATACGATGGCAGAAATACCCTTACTACTGGAAGACGCTGCGTTTAGAAATCATCTAATACAAAAACTGAGCAATAGACATGTAAAAAATTATTGGCTCAATAAGTACAATAAACTTTCAGATAAAGATCAACTGGAAGAACGACGCTCAACACTCAATAGGTTAAATGCTTTCCTCACCCAACCGATTGTGGAATATATTGTTGGACAAGCAAAAACAACAGTTGATTTTCGCGCCGCTATGGATGAGCGCAAGATTGTGTTAGTGATGTTTGATCGACAGATGGAGGATGTTACCAGCTTAATTGGCTCTATGATAATAGCTGAGTTACTTACTGCTGCGAACTCCCGTAAAGATATACCGCTTCAGAAACGAAAACAATTTAACGTGTATGCTGACGAGTTTCAACTGTTTGCAACAGAAGATTTTGCAACCCTCTTAACAGAAGCCCGTAAGTTTGGCATTGCAACAACCGTAGCGCATCAAGCACGCTATCAGCCTGGAATGACTGATGGTATTCGAGCGACAACCATAGCAGTTCCAAATGTGGTTGTGTTTCAAATAAGCGGCGATGATGCTGAGGTGTTAGCAGGAAAATTTAAGATAACTCCACACGAGGCCTGGGAAGAAGAACTTGAGGAAGAACAGCTAGAGATACGGGAACAAGAACGGTTAGAGATGATGGAGGTGATTGACGGGGAGGAAGAAATCGACACACCTGTTAAGGATGTGGTCGGACATTTACTCAAAGGCGGTTCACATCCTGACCCTGTGGTCAATGCATTTGCATTAGGATGGCTGCAAGATATAGCGGATAGGGCAATAGGCTTATTGCCTACCCTCAATATGATGCTCTATAATGCGATGACAGCTAGGCCACTCCCATCTGACTACTATCCAATGTTTTTCTCCAATGTATTCAGCATAGGTGATGGCAGTGCATTTGGAAGGGGTACGAGGGGATATAGTAATATTCTTCATTGTCTTGATGGTGGCATTAGAAATGAGTATGATACTGCACCAGCGTATGATGCGTTTATCGAATATTTTCTTACTGTTAATCCTGCATATCTTGATAAGTTCTACGAATATGTCAAAGAGTATATTCGCAAAAGTTTATTGCAAAAGATCACCGGTAATCTTGAACGTCTTAGGGTGTTTCCGAAACAAGAGTTTAAGGCACATGACGTTAATAAATACTCCTACTCAATGCTTGGTTTGACGAATATTCAATTTGAATACCATGTGCATGTGTTAGAAACCTACCCTTCACAAGAAACGCTTGAGAAAGCTGTAGGATATTGGGAAGAAAAGTGTGCAAAGGAAACATGGTACACGATAGATGCAGTTCGCTTGGCGCAATTGGAGTGGGAAATAAGCATAATACCTGAAGAATATACTCCAATGGGAACTTCAAAAAGAAATGAGTACGCGCTTTGGAAACCTGTTCCTGGACAGGAGGAGCAGTTTTATCATCCTGCGGATTTAGCTGAGGAAGTAGACAGAATTTTTACAGAGGAAACAGAAATATTTGAGGAACGGGTAGCAGACCTCAAAGACGTGATGCAGGCATTAGCAGATGAACCGATTTATGCTGGTAGTGGGATACGGCAACCGCGTAAACGGCAACAAATACTGCTCCATCCTGAAAAAACATTCCCGCATCCACGAGTAGCTATCCCGCATCCGCAACGACCCTATGCCGATATAAGAAATGAAATTGCAAATGATATTGCTAATTTGCCAAAGTTCACTGCTAGGGTCAAGATCGCCCTGGATGACACGCAAAATGTTGAACATATGATTAAAACGCTTGCGCCAGGGCAAGTGATAGCAAGATCACTACCACAACGGATGGCAACAATCCAAGCGCAAAACAGGAAACCAGATCAATTTGGTCGCGTGTATTGTAGATCAAGAAAAGAAGTAGAGGCAGAAATTACCAACCGTCAATCGAGTTGGGATGGTTCCTCTCCTGCACGACCACAACAGCAAGCTCGACACGCTCGGCAAGTACCAGTACAAGGGAAGTGTCAAAATTGTGGGGCTTCAAATTCACCTGGGTCACAGTTTTGTAACCAGTGCGGAACAAAGTTATAGCGATAAGATCATTATTGTCCTGGTTCTCCTTCAAACAGGTCTGATACTTCGGTGAGATCAATTGCATGAGAAAGCTCTATTTTTTGTTGTCCTGGCGTGTAGTTTGGAATATTCGTTGCTGCTGCCATAGCATCAAGTAACCGAACGCCAAACGGGTTTAAGGTGATACTTGTTTGGTCATATACCATAGCATACCCTCTTAACCCCATAGCAACCGTATCCTGAGTATCGTCATCATATGCACTAAATGCAACAACATCATAGGCATATCCCAAGTGCAATAAGAAACTGTTGGCTTCATCCGTTGCCTGTTGATGTGACATTGCATGAAGTTTCCTACCCATCCATGATCGAATGTATACATCTGCTTTTTCTTTGCCAATTACTCCTTCTACTTTTGCCCGTTCCTGTTGTACTAATGCGCTGATATTGCCTTCAAGGTCAACAGAATTACCAACGGTAAAAGTCTGATCGCTTGCGCTTCCCTCTGCAAATTGTTCTCCATCTGGTCTATACTCTGCTTCTATCATATCCTATAGCAATTGTCGGCGCATTTTAGGATACTTCCCGCTCCCCTGCTTGGCAGCGTAAAACGCTCTCTAGCCTGACGCTTGTTGACAGTGAGATATTACAAGCGGTCTGGTTTCATCATTTCATCACTGCGGAACAACTGCTGAGGCATCGGGAAAGAAGTATCAACGGCCTTGCGAAAATGCAAGAGAAGTTGAAGCTGTTGTATGAGCAAAAATACCTTGACCGCTTCTACCAGCCTCGCTATGAACCCCACGGTTCACTCCCCTTTGTCTATTTGTTGGCTTCAAAAGGGATAAAGTATTTGAATGATACACTCGGTATTGACAGTCATGTGTACTATCGTCCCTCTGACAATCTGAAACGCTCTCCTTTGGATGTTCCGCATGACCTGGCACTCAATGAAATGTTGATTGCTAGCCGTCACCTGGAAAAGTCAGAAAGCCGTGTCCATTTGTTTGAAGCTCGGCATGAATGGATGCTCCGGCAAGAAAGCTACAAGGTGACGCTGTATCGTGACACGCAAGCAGAACTTGTTCCTGAAACTGTGCGCTTTACCCCTGACGGTTGGCTTGATTTTCGCATCACTCTCAACAACCAGACCCAACAAGCCTGTATCCTTATAGAAATGGATATGGACACTCATCAAAAGCCGCGATTTCAGAAAAAGATTGCAACGTATGTTACGTTTATCAATGAGGGATTGTATGAACAGCAGTTCAATACAACCAGTGTCGTGATCGCCTTTGTAACTCCGACAGGTGACAAACGGGCAATGCAGATGAAGCTGTGGTGTGAGGAACAATTAGCTTCTACTCCTGTGTATCGTACGACACACCAACGAACCAACAATATGAGTGACGCAACGCTTTTTCTCTTTGGGTCAATTCCTCCTGGCGCTCTGAGTCCAACTGTTGTCTTTCTCTCCCCTATCTGGTACGCTCCGTTTGACAGTCAGCCTCAGCCGTTGTTGGTGATATAAGTGGTACACTTTTGGGTTATCATCAATTCTTGCCAACGGATTGAAAAAAGGCCTGCTCATTTTGTAGATCGTCGTTATTTCGGGACTCATTTTTCAGACCAATGGTGATTTATTCATCTATGTAAAAAAGGTTCGTGAAAAGTGCCGTGAAAACGCTCACAACGGTATTCTTAGTGATCGTATCAAGAGGGTATCCTCAAATTCTGATTGACTAAATAGCTGTTGGCTTGTAGCATCAAGTAGATTTCCTACTCCTGGCTTAAGTGGTAGTTTAAAGCCAGTCAGTAGAAATTCAAGTCCATAAGCTACGCTCCAGAGTTACAATCATCGGCGTAGTGCGGATCATTTGGTGGAACGGTTGTAGAACCGTTTACCTTATAGCACCCCAGCCAGCCATCCGAACCTTCAAGCAGAGTATAATGACCCTGAACATCAGCTTGCAGAGTGAAAGTTATTTGAGAGCCTACCGGAATTACAGTATTTGGCGTTGTAAAACCTCTGACTCCGGTTCCGCTTGCAATCGTTCCTACAATTGTTAGCCCTGATACGCTTGTGAACTTGATAGTATTCTCCATACCCCCCTGGGGAGGATTGTCACAAGGCGGCGGATATTGACCGCATGTGGCAAAGGTACGACCTGCATACTTTGCAGTACCGTCTTTATTTATTATTATATACCTCGAATGTGCATCCCACCCACCCACAAATGGGGAAAAATTGGGTTGTTGAGTTGGGGGCTGAGTAGGTGGCACAGGTGTTGGAGGTATTGCTGATGTAGACTTGATCTGCATATATTGCCAAGACGGATTACCTGACCACACAGTACCCCATGCCGCAGCAAAGGTTGCTCTTGAGAGTGTATGAGGGTTGCCATCCCAGGGGTCATGATAAATAATGCTGTCATCGCTGGTATACCCAGAGACTACAATAAAGTGACCATAATCCCAATTCCACCCCAATTTTCCTCCATCAGGTAGAAACACCCCAATCGGTCTCTTAGCATCAAGTTCAGATTTGAGGGTCGAGAGCCAGCTTCCTTCATTAGTGGTATGCCATGAGGCGGTGAGGGGGACTCCGAAGCCCAAAGCAGGTGCAGTACTCGCCGCTTCAATACCTGTTTGAAGTTCATTAAAAGTTGTTCCTACAGGTTTCATCTTGTTTGTTTTTGCATCAAATGCATAATCTTCCTTGACATATTGAGCGACTGCTGCAATATCTATTGCTTGATGGATCGTCGGGTCGGATTGCGGAAGATAGTAATCGAGTACCATTGTTGCTGCTGCTACACCACAAGCTGCATTGTTCAAAGTATTCTCATCTACAACGGGAATATTACCCAAAAGGTCATCACCGCTGGCTGCATAGACCGGTTGGAATATCACACTACCAAAAAGTAGAGAATTCAGGAATATAAGAACAAGCAAAACATAATAACGACTAATATGGTCTCGTAAACTACCATGGCAAGGGCGAACATACATCTTCAGGCTCGCTTTCTTCTAACAGGCTGATCCTTATTGATGGGTAGCGGCGTCTGCGGATGATAGATATCTCAGTTGAATTTAAGTGACTGTAGCATATGCTGAAAAACAGACGTAAGCACGACCGAAGTAGCGTCTGCGGTCATAATAAAACCTCCATCTTTGAGTGGAAAAGTCACGGTAATAACCGTTCCAAGAGACCTTTGCGTGTAGAGATGCCCCGTTATCCCATCAATAGTAATGGGCTTACTCTCCGTAATTGCAGAGTTAGTGGGAACAGTTAATTGAGAAGCTTCAACCCATGTGAAGCCAATACCTTTCGGGCCACCTGGCACATTTTCATTGAGATTTGTTCCAGGGGGGTACAACGCGAGTCCAGTGTGTCCAGCAGAAGATGTCTCAGTACGTAGCCAATTTGACGGATAGTCAATGGTATATCCGTCTAGCTGATTTTGATATTTTGTCCAGGTGATCGTCGATGGAGGAGTGGTAGTTAAATGATGAACCCCAGGACGACCGGTGATATCTTTGGAAATATATTCTCCTGTCTGTGAATGATGAATCAGGTAAATCCCAATTCCAGCAAACACGGCAAGTACAGCACAAATGATTAGCAGTGCCATCAAAAAAAATCGTGGTGAGCGCCAAGTGGTTTTACTCCCATTCTGTTGCGGAAAAATGTTCTCTTGCTGCGGTTGTGGTACTTGTTCTCTTTGGTCAGCAGCACCTAAAGGTCTGCCACATAAAGAGCAAGACTTTGCGCCCAATCTATTCTCTACCCCACAATAGCGACACCATTGAGAAATCGTTGACATACACAATCTTCTCACTTTTTAAATCAATATATATGTTCTTCTAACTCACAAATATGGCTTCAGCAATAGTTATAACTGATTGATTAGTAGAATACAAGACTAAAACCCAAAAATTGTGTTCTACTCCTGTGAGAATTCCTCAGAGACATATGAAAGTTGTGATATCGCGTAAGAAAAATCTGCACCGTAATGTATTATTGACTCTCAAACGGATATATAGTTTCGGTTATAGTCTCGGACTATATATCCTCCCTACCTAAAACAGCCTGAAAAGCACGAAGAAAATGGGGATAGACTGCTCCTTTGGGAGCAGTTGCAAGCGACTCGTTGCCACGAGGAGGTCAGCCGCCGTTGTCACTAAAAAACGAGCCTCCGTACTCATTTTTTGCGGCTGACCTCCTCGTGGCTGGTGGTGATCTAATGGCTTTGGTGGTTCTTCAAGTCAGGTGTGATTTATTAGCCTGATCTACTCTTGGGGTGCGCCACTCGTCGCTTGCAAAACATATGGTATGTCCATTGCGATGGACGCTCTTGGTAATGCTCCGCATGAGAACAACAGAACGCTTGACAGATGAAATACTTCCTGCTAGTTTGGAGACACAATGCATTCCCCTGCCCTCTTGCTCCCACAGCAAACACTACACAAAAAGAAACCTGCCGAGGTCGGGATTTCTCAACGTGCTGAGGAGATGTTACGCGCAATTCATCACATGCGCTATGTCACTGCCTGGGATATGACCCGATTATTTTATACCCCAACCTCCCATAACCATGTGCGGGAACTGTTATCGCTCCTTTCTGGCAAAAAAGATTATGCAGATCGCAACTACCTCTACCGCTTTCCCCTGCCAAATACCAGGATTGGCAACACGGAAAAAATCTATACGCTTGGCAGTCGAGGAAGAGCGTATCTACAAACACAAGGGATGACAGTTGACTGGCACTTCAGGCCGTATAAAGTCGCGTCCATGACCTATCAGAATTGTCTCCATGCAGTAACCTTAACGCGCTTTTTGGTAGCTGCTCAGGTGTTTTGTAAAAAATCTCAGCAGTGGGAACTCACGTCGCTTCGGACAGAGTACGAATTGAAAAAAGAGATTGCAGAAGAACAAGTAAAAAGGCAAGCCGTGACAATACCACTCAATGCTACCAATGGGAAAGAGCAAGAAGACGTGATCGTTATTCCTGATGCATGGCTTCAGTTCCATCACACAACGAGTAAAAAAGGTTCCTGGTATCCGGTGCTGTTAGAAATTGACCGAGGCACGGAACAGCAGAAGCATTTCAAAAAACATGTCAGAGCACGAGCGTTATTTCTTGCCAACGGTGGCTACAAAAAGCTGTTTGGCACCAACAAAGGCGTGATTGCGTACGCCACAACAGGTAATGAAACCAGAATGAACAGTATGCGTCTCTGGACACAAGAGGTCTTAACAGAACTGGATTTGAAGAAACTCGCTCCCCGTTTTTTATTTTGCAGCCTTACGCCGTCTTGGGAACAGGATGAAATACGTCTTTTCCTTGCTCCCTTGTGGTCTAGGGCGTCGGATAAACATGCAGTCCCCCTCCTGGCATAGTTGCAACGGGAGGCTGCCTGTCTGACTCTTTTTATTGACTTGAAGGAGGTAGCAGACAGGCAATGGCGTTTGTCGAGTCTTCTGATAGGATATGAGGCTAGCACTGTCTGAGGGCTGCTTTTCTGACTGGATGATGGGTGGGTGTACCACAAAAACCGTTTCTGTGTGGTACAAGGGTGGTTCCTTTGAAAACTCGCGCTTCTGCCGTTTGGGTATTTTCCTTACATTATTCTCCACTTTTTTATGAATACTTCCCTTGGTGCTTCTGTTTCAACGATGGTGGTAACTTTTACCAGTGCGTTGAAAAAATACATGCAAAATGTGCAGATCGCGGGATTATGGACGCTGTTTTTTCAGTGTAGTGAATATGTTCGTTGACAAAGAGTACTCGGTGGCGGGGTCAATGCCATGATGGGCGCAGGGTTTCCCGTCATGGCATGGGGGGTATTGATGTATTTCATGGTTATTGGAGCATGGGGTGTGAGGGGCAAAACGTAGCTTGGAAAACCTGTTCGGGGAACAGGTTTTGAGCGGAGTTTAGCGAAGCGGTGACACTCACACCCCATGCGATGTGAAGTGATAACTATGTTGGTATGATATGCTTTGTTGCGCAAAACGGATAGCAAAGTTCATCGAGGATATTTTGTCAGTAGTGTCAATAGTAGTGGTTGGAATACTATTTTTACCACTACCCTACCCTCCACTTCCTGAAGCGGTTTTTTATTCGATGATGCTTTTTGTCCGGTTAGGGATGACTGGCCTGTGATGTCGAAAATGTTCGTGTTTTTAACCAATCTGCAAAGACGGCACCTGGATTTCTGGCTCCTCCATCTGCCATGATCTCTGATGCTTTTTGGAACAGCAGATGCGGATCACTTCGCTGGCAGGCGATTTTATAATATGTCAATGATTTCTGATCTCCTAACTTCTCTGCTATGAGTCCTGCAAAATATTCTGTTTCGTTTATATCCTTTTTGTTTTGTTTTGTAACGTTAATATATCTTTCTTTAGTATCTTTCTCTGATCGATGTGAAGATGTTACATA
>WNGJ01017751.1_pt1 | contig 13502 bp, 9 predicted proteins | sample 5400611 | NCBI WGS metagenome assembly WNGJ01 (sample SAMN13153375, study PRJNA577476) | soil metagenome | isolation source: 40 cm soil or saprolite under Garry oak tree replicate 1 | place: USA:California | collected 2016-06-15 | reverse complement strand
GATCGACCAATCGGAACTCGCCCGCCTCATCCATCCGCTGATCGGACTGGGATTCGGCGGCTCGCTGATCTCGATCTTCGCGCGTCTCGGCGGCGGCATCTTCACCAAAGGCGCCGACGTCGGCGCCGATCTGGTCGGCAAGGTCGAGGCCGGCATCCCCGAGGACGATCCGCGCAACCCGGCGGTGATCGCCGACAATGTCGGCGACAACGTCGGCGATTGCGCCGGCATGGCGGCGGACCTGTTCGAGACTTACGCCGTGACCATCATCGCCACCATGCTGCTCGGCGCGCTGATGGTGAAGAGCCCCGCGGCGCTCATCTACCCTCTCGTTCTCGGCGGCTTCTCGATCATCGCCTCGATCCTCGGCACCTGGTGGGTAAAGGCCAAGCCCGGCGAGAAGAACGTGATGCCCGCGTTGTACCGCGGCCTGTGGGTGGCGGGTGGCCTGGCCTTCGTCGCCTTCTGGCCCATCACGCTGTACGTGATGGGCGACGTGCTCAGGGAGGTCCCCTTCGACATGCCGGGCGGCAGGAGACTGATCACGGTGTGGCACCTGTGGGGCGCGGCGATCGTCGGTCTTGCGCTCACCGGCTTCATGGTGTGGATCACCGAGTACTACACCGGCACGCAATTCAAGCCGGTGCAACACGTCGCGGCAGCGTCGGTGACCGGTCATGCGACCAACATCATCGCCGGTCTCGGCGTGTCGATGAAGTCCACCGCCTGGCCGGTGCTGGCGGTCTGCGTCGCGATCCTGCTTTCCTACGTGCTCGCGGGCCTGTACGGCATCGCGATTGCGGCGACGGCGATGCTGTCGATGGCCGGCATCATCGTCGCGCTCGACGCCTATGGCCCGATCACCGACAACGCCGGCGGCATCGCCCAGATGGCGGACCTGCCCGAGTCGGTGCGCGACATCACCGATCCGCTGGACGCGGTCGGCAATACCACCAAGGCGGTGACCAAGGGCTACGCCATCGGCTCGGCGGGCCTGGCGGCGCTGGTTCTCTTTGCCGACTATACGCATGCGCTCGAAGCCGCCGGCAGGAGCTTCAGCTTCGATCTCTCCAACCCCTTGGTGATTGTCGGCCTGTTCATCGGCGGCATGGTGCCCTTCCTCTTCGGCGCCATGGCGATGGAAGCCGTAGGGCGCGCCGCCGGCGCGGTGGTGCTGGAAGTGCGGCGCCAGTTCAAGGAGATCCCGGGGATCATGGAAGGCCGCGCCAAGCCCGAGTACGGCACCGCCGTAGATATGCTGACCCGCGCCGCGATCAAGGAAATGATGCTGCCGTCGTTGTTGCCGATCCTCGTGCCGGTGGCGGTGGGGCTAGGCTTTAGCTGGGTCGGCGGCCCCGGCGCCGGCGCGCGGGCGCTCGGCGGGGTCCTCATGGGAACCATCGTCACCGGCCTGTTCGTCGCTATTTCGATGTGCACCGGCGGCGGCGCGTGGGACAACGCCAAGAAATTCATCGAGGACGGCAATTACGGCGGCAAGGGCTCTGACGCGCACAAGGCTGCGGTCACCGGCGACACGGTCGGCGATCCCTACAAGGACACCGCCGGCCCGGCCGTCAACCCGCTCATCAAGATCATCAACATCGTCGCGCTTCTCATAGTGCCTTTGATGGTTTGAGGAAAACTGAAATGAGAGGAGTGAGAAGGGCGGCGCTTGTCGCCCTTTTTCTTTTTTGTGATGTTGCAAATGCGCGGGACGCTGTTACCGCGAAGCAGTTCATTGTGTCCGCGGCGCATCCGCTCGCCGCCGAAGCCGGCTACGCGGTGCTGCAGCTCGGCGGCAGCGCGCTCGATGCCGCGGTCGCTGTGCAGATGGTCCTCGGCCTGGTCGAGCCTGAATCCTCGGGGATCGGCGGCGGCGCCTTCCTGCTGCACTGGTCGCAGCAGGAGAAAAGGCTTCGCACCTACGATGGCCGCGAGACGGCGCCGGCGGCCGCGCGGCCGGACCGTTTTCTGGACGCGGGTAAAAGACCCATGGAATTCTACGCAGCCGCCGTGGGCGGGCGCTCGGTGGGCGTTCCGGGCGTGCTGCGGCTGCTCGAGCTTGCGCACCGGCAGCACGGGCGCCTGCCATGGAGCGAGCTGCTGCAATACGCGATATTCGCCGCGGAGGATGGCTTCGTCATGTCCCCGCGGCTGCACGCAGTGCTCGAGCGCGAGCGGTTCCTGCAGCAAGATGCCTTTGCAAGGAAGCTCTATTACGGCGCGGACGGGGGAGCCAGGCCGGCAGGTACACGGCTCGTGAACCGGGCTTATGGCGCGACGCTCCGTACCCTGGCACTCGAAGGCGTAGGCGCTTTCTACCGCGGACCGATCGCCGCCGAGATCGTGCGCGCGGTGCGCTCTCATGCAAAGCCGGGCGATCTGTCCGAGGAGGATCTCGCCGGGTACCGCGCACTGGAGCGCGAGCCGGTCTGCGGACCCTACCGGCAATGGCGCCTGTGCTCGATGGGCCCGCCCAGCGCCGGCGGCGTCGCTGTGCTGCAGATCCTGGGTCTGCTCGAGCGCGCCGGCTTTGAGCGGGCCGCGCCCGACTCCGCCGCCGCGGTGCATCTCTTCGCCGAGGCCGGGCGGCTCGCCTACGCCGACCGTGCTCGCTACCTCGGCGATCCGGACTTTGTGCCGGTTCCGGTTCGAAAACTCCTGGATGGAAAGTACCTCGACCGCAGAGCACGCCTGATCGGCGAGCGAGCCATGCGCGAGGCGGCGCCGGGCGATACCGAGGCGAACGGCACCACCCACTTCTCGATCGCCGATGCGCAGGGCAATGTCGTTGCCATGAGCAGTACCATCGAGAGCCCGTTCGGCAGCCGCATCATGGTGCGCGGCTTCCTGCTCAACAACCAGCTCACCGACTTCGATTTCATTCCCGGTTCGGTGAACGAGGTACAGCCGCGCAAGCGGCCCCGCAGCAGCATGGCGCCAGCGATGGTGTTCGAGCGCGGCGGCAGGCTGCGCATGGCGCTCGGCTCCCCCGGCGGACCGTGGATCATCAATTACGTCGCGAAGACCCTGGTCGCCGGGCTCGACTGGAGCCGCGACATCCAGACGGCGATCGAGGTGCCGAACTTCGGCAGCCGCAACGGCCCCACTCTATTGGAGCAGGGGTCGTCCTATGAATCGCTTGCGGGGTCATTGAGAGGCAGAGGCCATGAGGTCGAAACGGCGCCGCTGGTAAGCGGCTTGCACGGCATCGAACGCGTGCCCGGCGGCTGGCGCGGGGGCGCGGATCCGCGGCGGGAAGGCACGGTGCGGGGGCGGTAGTACCATAGCCCCGGGAGGAAGGCCGGGATGAAGCCTCGGAGGGTGTCGCTCGGCAAGACGGCGCGCCCGAGCCTGACGGGGATCCTGTCGCGCACGCGCCTGTTCGCGCTGCTCGATCGCGGGCGCGAGGGGCCGGCGGTGTGGGTTTCCGGGCCGCCCGGCTGCGGCAAGACCACGCTGGTGGCGAGCTGGCTCGACCACGCCTCGGTGCCATACCTTTGGTACCAGCTCGACGAAGGCGATGCCGACGTCGCCACGTTCTTCTATTACCTGAGCCTTGCGGCGGCCGATCTCGAGGCCGGCGAGGGTGAGCGCCTGCCTCTGCTTACGCCCGAATACCAGGCCAGCCTCGCGGTGTTCGCGCGGCGCTACTTCCAGCGGCTGTTCGCGCAGCTGAAGCCGCCGTTCGCCGTGGTCTTCGACGGCTACCAGGAGGTGCCGGCCTCCTCGCCTTTGCACGAAGTGATGCGCACCGCGCTGCAGGAGCTGCCGCCGGGCGGATGCGCGATTCTGGTGAGTCGCGGCGATCCGCCGGCGAGCCTCGCGCGCCTGCGCGCCAACCGCGCCCTGGCGCATATCGGCTGGGAAGCGCTGCGACTCACGCGCGATGAGACCGCTTCGATCGTCGCGCAGCGGCTTCCAGCGCTGCCGCCCGGATCGCTCGACTCGCTCTACGCGCGGACCGAGGGCTGGGCCGCCGGCCTGGTGCTGATCCTCGAGCAGGCGAAAGTCACCGGCTCGATCGCCGGCCCGCCGGACTCCTCGACGCCCAAGCTGGTGTTCGACTACCTCGCGGGCGAGATCTTCCAGAAGTCCGACGCGCGCACGCAGGCGTTCCTCCTGAACACGGCGTTCCTGCCGCAAATGACCACGCGCATCGCCGAGGAGCTCACCGCGGACGCGGATGCGGGCAAGATGCTCGCCGAGCTCCACCGCAACAACTACTTCGTCGCGCTGCGCGAGACGCAGCCCGAGCCGCTCTACCAGTACCACCCGATGCTGCGGGATTTCCTGCAGGCACGCGCCGAGGAAGCGTTGTCGAAGGACCGCAAGCGCCAGCTGCAGCGCACCGCCGCGGCGCTGATGGAGCGAGCCGGACCGGTCGAGGACGCGGTAGCGCTGTATCGCGAGAGCCACGAATGGCACGAGATGGCGCGCCTGATCGACCGGCACGCCGCCGCGATCCTCGCCCAAGGCCGCGGCGAGACGCTTGCCCGCTGGGTCGAGGAGCTGCCGCCAGAAGTGCAGGTGAAGCATCCCTGGACCATCCACTGGGCAGCCGCCAGCCGCGCGCCGCTCGCGCCGCGCGAGGCACGGCTGCTTTACGAGAGGGCGTTCGAGCTGTTCCGCGCCCAGGCGCAGCCCGATGCGCGCGGCATGGTGCTCGCCTGCTCGGGAGCGATGGACGCGATCCTCTACGAGCTCGACGATTTCTCGCTGCTCGACCGCTGGATCGCGGTGCTCGATGCGACCGCCGCGCGCGACGCGGCGCTCGCCTCCCCCGAGGCCGAGGCGCGCGTCGCGACGAGCATGTTCATCGCGCTGACCCTGCGCCAGCCGCAGCGGGGCGACATCGGCGCGTGGATCGAGCGGGCGCTCAATGCCTCGCGCAACGTCGACGACGTCAATGTGCGCATCTTCGTCGGGCTGATGGCGGCGCTGACGCTGATGTGGACCGGGCTGTTCTCGCGCGCGGCGGAATTGATCGAGTCCATGCGGCACGCCGCGGCGACGCCAGGCGTCACGACCTTCATGCGGCTCACGCTGAAGACGTCCGAGGCGATGCACGGCGCGCTTACCGCGGACAGCGATACCTGCCTCAAGGCCATGCGCGAAGGGCTGGAGCTCGCGCGCGCCACGGGCGTGCATACCTGGAGCTTCCAGCTTTTGGCGTACGGCTACGGTGGCGCGCTGGCGCGTCAGGACCTGGAGGCGGCAGCGGGGATCGCGCGGCAGCTGGAGACGCACATGGCAGGGGCCGGCCGCTTCAATCTGTGCCTGTACCACCATTTCCGCGCGTGGGAGGCGATGCTGCGCAAGGACCTGATGGGCGCGCTGCAGCTGGAAAAGACCGCGCTGCGCATGGCGATCGAAGTGGGCTGCCCCTACTTCGAGGTGCTGTGCCGGCTCGCGCTCGCCGGAATCCTTGCCGACTGCGGCGACCAGCGCAAGTGCATCGCCCATTTGCAGGCGCTGCGCGACATCGTGCGCGGCATCGATAATCGCTTTCTCGAATTCACCTGCCTGATCGGCTTCGCGCAGATCGCGATCGAGCACGGGCGCCAGCGTCCGGGGTACAACGCCCTGCGCCGCGGCCTCGAGCTCGGGCGGCAGTATGGCTATGCTCATTTCTTCTGGTGGCGGCCGGGCGCCGTCGCGCGGGTGCTGACGCACGCGCTCGAAACCGGGATCGAGCCCGACTACGCGCGCAGCCTCATCAAGCGGCGCGCGCTGGTGCCGGAGCAGCCGCCGCTTTCGGTCGACGGCTGGCCCTGGACGTACCGCGTGCAGACCTTCGGCGGCTTCCGCCTGCTGCGGCACGACGCGCCGCTGGCGGCCAGCGGCAAGGTGCTGATCTCGTACGGCGGCGAGCAGGTCAGCGAAAGCCGCATCACCGACGCGCTCTGGCCGCGCATCGACGGCGACTCGGCGCACCGCTCGTTCACCAGCGCGCTGCATCGGCTGCGCAAGCTCCTCGGCGAGGATCGGGCCGTGCTGCTGCACGAAGGCCGGCTCACGCTCGACCGCCGCTACTTCTGGGTCGATGCCTGGGCGTTCGAAGGCCTGGCGGCCGAGCTCGAGCGCGCAGCCGATCCGGTGCAGGCGGAGAAGCTCGCCGAGCGCATGCTCGCGCTGTACCGCGGGCCGTTCATGGCCGACGACGCCGATGCTTCCTGGTACCTGCAGCCGCGCGAGCGCATGCGCGGCCGCCTCGCGCGCGCCATGGGCCGCGTGCTGCGCCAGTGGCAGGAAAGCGGGCAGCGCGAGCGCGCAGAGGAGTGGCAGGAAAAGCTTAAGCAATCGGTAAGCGATCCGTAAGCGATCGGGCTGCACCCCCTCCCGATGATGGGCGCAGCAGGGCACGGGCCCTGCACCACATCAGGAGGGAATCATGCTGACCGCGCGCGAAACCGACGTGGTACGGCTGCTTGCCGGCGGTTGCACTTACGGCCAGATTGCGGCGCGGCTGGGTATTTCGGTGCACACCGTGACCAGCCACATCAAGAACGCATACCGCAAGCTCGACGTGCATTCGGCCGCGGCAGCCGTCATGCGCGCGGTGCAGCTGCGCCTGCTCGGGGGCGTTCCATCATGACGCCGGCTGACTACGTCATCAATCTGACGCTGAGCGTGATTCTCATCGTCGGCGCGTACCAGTTCTATTTCTGGTGCCAGCGCAATCACCTGAGCGCTGCGCGGGAGCTGGGATCCCGAATCGACGAGCGGATACCGTACTGGCCGAGCTGGGTGTGGATCTACAGCTGCATCTACTACCCGCTCATCCTTTACCTTAACTTCGTCGTCGAATCGCCGCGCCACTTTACGCACATCGCAATGAGCTACATGCTGCTGCTGGGCCTGCAGATGGCGTTCTTCGTCCTCTTTCCGGTGACCACTCCGCCGCACTGGCGCGCGTACAACCGGCAGCGCAGCCCGTCGGAGCGCTTCCTTGCGCTGGTGCAGCGTTTCGATGCGCGCTCGAACAGCTTCCCCAGCATGCATGTATCGGTAGCCGTTCTTACCGCGTTTCATTTGCAGCCGCAGCTGGGGCAGCTGGCGCTGGCATTTCCCGCCCTGATCGCCCTTTCTTGCCTTTTCACCAAGCAGCATTACCTTCTCGACCTTCCCGCCGGTGCGCTGCTTGGATGGCTCACCTATTGGGGATATGGGCTTGCAGCGCCTGCATGATGGCCCGCACGCAGTCCTGCACCGGATGCACGACGTCGACTGAGATGGCCCGCACCGGCGGCTCGAGCGTCGCGAACTGGCTTGCGAGGAGCGAGGCGGGCATGTAATGGTGAGGCCGCTCCACGAGGCGCGCGCGAATGAGCTCGAGGCTGCCGTGGAGGTACACGATCTCGCAGCGGGCGAGGCCTGCGGTGATGCGGCTTCGATAAGCTTCCTTCAACGCCGAGCAAGCCAGGACGGCGTTTTCTTCTCTTCTCAGGACGCGGTTCAGCGCCTCGAGCCACGGCCAGCGATCCGCGTCGTCGAGCGCGATGCCGGCGGCCATCTTCGCCACGTTCGCGGGAGGGTGGTAGCCGTCGGCGTCGATAAAGCGCCAGCCGAGCTCGAGGGCGAGCGCCTTGCCGATCGTGGTCTTGCCCACGCCCGAGACCCCCATCACCACCACGATCATGGCTGCTTATGGACCGCGTGGCCTCCGAAGCGCGTGCGCATCATGGCGAGCAGCCTGCGCGCGTGGTCCGAGCGGCCCTGGCTGGAGAAGCGCGACATCAGCGCGGTGATGATCACCGGGGCCGGGACGCCGAGCTCGATCGACTCGACCGCGGTCCAGCGCCCGGCGCCGGAATCGTCGACCACCGGCGCAATGGCCGAGAGATCCTCGTTTTCCTTGAGAATGGCGCCGCACAGATCGAGCAGCCAGGATCGCACGACGCTGCCGTGGCGCCAGGTCTCGGCCAGCCGCGCCGGGTCGATGTCGAGCTCGGGCCGCGCGGCGATGAGCGCGAAGCCCTCGGCGAGCGCCTGCATCATGCCGTACTCGATGCCGTTGTGGATCATCTTGGCGTAGTGACCGGCGCCGCTCGGGCCGCAATGCAGCCAGCCCAGCTCTGGATCGGCCGACAGGATCTTCGCGAACGGCGCGAAGATCTCGATCGACTTCGGCGTGCCGCCGAGCATCAGGCAATAGCCGTGCTCGAGGCCGTGCACGCCGCCCGAAACGCCGGCGTCGACGTAGCGCAGCCCCTGCTGGGACAGTGCGAGCGCGCGGCGCTTGGAGTCGCGGTAATAGCTGTTGCCGCCATCCACCAGGGTGTCGCCGGCAGAAAGCAGCGGCAGCAGATCGCGGAGCGTGTCCTCGACCGCGCCGCCTGCCGGCAGCATCAGAATCACTACCCGCTCTCCGCTCAGGCGCGTGCAGAGCGCCGCCAGATTCTCGGCACAGACGACGTTGGGCTCCGCGCCGAGCGACCCGCGCGCGGCATCGGCCTGGTCGTAGCAGATGACATGCACGCCCGCGCGCGCCAGCCGCCGCGCCATGCCGGCGCCCATTCTGCCCAGACCGACGATGCCGATTTCCATGTGCGCGCTCCTGAACGAGAGCCCGCATTCTAGCTAGCGGACTTCGTCAAGGAGCAGCTCGAGAGCTACCGGCGCATCCTGCGGGCCGCCGGCGTCCAGCCGGAGTAGGCCGGGGAGGCTGCGCAGCCAGGTGAGCTGGCGCTTGGCGAGCTGGCGCGTGGCGGCGATGGCGCGCTCGCGCGTCTCGCGCTCACTGATTTCATTTTCCAGGTATTGCCATACCTGGCGATAGCCCACCGCCCGCATGCTCGGCAGGGCCGGCGTGAGCCGATAGCGACCGCGCAGCCGCTTCACTTCGTCCACCAGCCCGGCCTGCAGCATGGCGTCGAAGCGCCGGGCGATGCGTTCGTGCAACGCTTCGCGCTCCGGAAAAAGCGCAAATCCCCTCAGCTGAAAAGGCAAGCCCGGCTGCGCGGCGCCTTGCAGCGCCGACAGCGGCTTGCGGGTGAGCCGCCATACTTCGAGCGCTCGCTGGATGCGCTGGGCGTCGTTCGGAGAGATGCGGTGCGCGGCGCGTGGATCGACCTTCTCCAGCTCGGCGTGCAGCGCCGGCCAGCCGCGCAGCCCCGCTTCGGCATCGATCGCGGCGCGGATCGCCGCATCGGCCTGCGGCAGGCTGTCCAGGCCCGCAATCAACGCGCGATAGTAAAGCATCGTTCCCCCGACCAGCAGCGGAATTCTCTTTCTTTGAAAGATCTCCATGACCGCGCGGAGCGCATCGCTGCGCCAGCGGCCCGCGGAGTAGCTGTGGTCTGGATCGACGATGTCGATCAGGTGATGCGGCACGGCTGCGCGTTCGGTGATCGACGGCTTGGCGGTACCGATATCCATGCCGCGGTACACCAGCGCCGAATCGACCGACACGATCTCGATCGGCCGCTGCGCCGCGAGCTCCAGGGCGAGCTTCGACTTGCCGCTCGCCGTAGGCCCGAGCAGCGCGTACGCCGTGCGCGTCACGGCTAGCGGCCGCCGGTGACGTCGATGAAGCTGCCGGTAGTGTAGGAGGCCTCGTCGGAAAGCAGCCAAAGAATCGCGCGCGCAACTTCCTCGGGTTGGCCGCCGCGTTTCAGGGGCGCCGACTCGGCGATGCGCGCCACCCGGCCGGGATCGCCGCTCTGCGCATGGATCCCGGTATGGATCACGCCCGGCCGCACCGCGTTGACGCGGATGCCGTCGGCGGCGACCTCCTTGGCCAACCCCACGGTAAACGTGTCGATGGCGCCCTTCGACGCCGCGTAATCCACATAGTCTCCCGGCGAGCCCAGGCGCGCCGCCGCGGAGGACAGGTTGACGATGGCTCCGCCCTGGCCGCCGTGCCGCTTCGACATGCGCTTCACCGCTTCGCGCGCGCACAGGAAACTGCCGATGACGTTGACCGCGAACATGCGCTGCAGGCGCTGCGCAGACATGTCTTCCACACGCGAGCGCAGATCGACCACGCCGGCGTTGTTGACCAGCGCCGTCATTCGCCCCAGAGACTGCTCCGTCTGCCTGAACAGGCGAATGACGTCGTCTTCATGCGAGACATCGGCAGCCACGGCGATGCCGCCAATTTCTTTGGCGAGCTTCTCCGCTGCCGGACGGTCGCTGCGATAGTTCACGCACACCGCGTAGCCGCGCTGCGCACCTAGGCGCGCGGTGGCCGCGCCAATGCCGCGACTGCCGCCCGTGACGATCATCACGCCGCCCACCTCAGCGCCCCCGCAGGAACAGCTTGTCGAGATCGGCCAGGGTCATCTGGTACCAGGTCGGGCGGCCGTGGTTGCAGGTGCCCGAGCGCTCGGTTTCCTCCATATCGCGCAGCAGCGCGTTCATTTCGGCGACCGACAGCAGCCGGTTGGCGCGCACAGCGGCATGGCAGGCCATGGTGGCGAGGAGCTCGTTCTGGCGCTTGAAGAGCACCTGCTCGGCGCCAAACTCCTTCAGTTCCTGCAGCACGCCGCGCGCCAGGCCGACGACATCGCCACCGGCAAGCAGCACCGGCGCGGCGCGCACCGCCAGCTCATTCGGTCCGGCGGCGCTCATCTCGAGGCCGAGACGCTCGAGCGCCTCGCGGTTCTCCTCGGCGGTTGCGACTTCGAGCGCTTCGGCGCGGAACAGCGCCGGCACCAGCAGGCTCTGGCGCTCGACGCGGCCGGCATCGAAATTGCTCTTGAGCCTCTCCATCACGATGCGCTCGTGCGCGGCATGCATGTCGACGAGCACCAGGCCGGCTTCGTTCTGCGCCAGGATGTAGACGCCATGAAGCTGCGCGAGCGCATAGCCCAGCGGCGGGGCATTCTGCGCCGCCGGCAGAGGAACTGCCGAGCCCATGAACGCCTGATACGCGAGCGCCGGCTGAGCCAGGCCGAAAGAGGACTGAACCCCGTGCGTCTGTGACAGCGCGGCATAAGCGACGGGCGCTTCGGCGGCGCTCGGCGACAGCGCGCGTCGCACGGCATGCAGCACGAACTGGTGAATGCTGCGCGAGTCGCGGAAGCGCACTTCGGTCTTCGCCGGATGCACGTTGACGTCGACGCCGCGCGGATCGATCTCGAGGAACAGCAGGTAACCGGGCTGGCGCTCGCCGTGCAGCGTCTCCGCATAGGCTTCGCGTGCGGCGTGCGCCAGCACCCGGTCGCGCACGCAGCGGCCGTTGACGAAGAAGTACTGCACCTCGGCCCGCGCCTGCGGCGATCCTGCGTACCCCGATACACGCAGCGCGCCGGCCTGCGCCTCGACCGGCAGCGACGCGTCGATGAATTCGCTGCCCAGGAGCGCAGCTACGCGCTCCCTCAGGGGCTGACTGCGCAAATGGCGGCTGGCGCGGCCATTGTGCTTGAGCGTAAACGCGATTTCGGGATGCGCCAGCGCGATGCGCCTGAAGAGCTCGTCGCAGTGGCCGAACTCGGTGGCTTCGCTGCGCAGGAACTTGCGGCGCGCCGGCGTGTTGAAGTACAGGTCGGCGACCGTCACCGTGGTGCCCGGGGCGCGTGCCGCGGGCTCGACTTCCCCGATATGCGGGCCCTCGGCGCGGATCGCCGCGCCATGCGGCGCCTCCCGCGTGCAGGCGGTGATCGAGACCCGCGAGACCGCGGCGATCGAAGCGAGCGCCTCGCCGCGAAATCCCATGCTGCGGACGCCTTCGAGGTCCTCCAGGCTGCGGATCTTGCTCGTGGCGTGGCGCGCGAGCGCAAGCGGCAGGTCGTCGCGCGCGATGCCGGTGCCGTCGTCCTCGACCTGGATGCGCTTTGCGCCCCCCTCGTCGAGCGTCACGATGATGCTGCGCGCGTCCGCGTCGAGGCTGTTCTCGAGCAGCTCCTTGAGCACCGACGCGGGCCGCTCGACCACCTCGCCGGCGGCGATCTGGCTCACCAGGAGATCGGGCAGGACGCGAATCGCTGGCACGCAAAGAGTATATAGAATCGGGGCGTGGAACTCGTCGCCCAGCTGTGGGACTTCGTCGTCCATCTCGATGCGCATCTCGCCGCGTTCGTCGCGCAGCACGGCGCCTGGGTGTACGGGCTGCTGTTTCTGATCGTGTTTTGCGAAACCGGGCTGGTGGTGACGCCCTTTCTTCCCGGCGATTCGCTGCTGTTCGTGGTCGGCACCCTCGCCGCCGCGGGCGGCATGGACATTCACGCGGTCAGCGGCACGCTGGTCGCTGCGGCCCTGTGCGGCGACAACGTCAACTACTGGATCGGGCGCTGGGCAGGGCCGCGCGTGTTCAGCAAGGAGGGGTCGCGCTGGCTCAATCCCAGGCACCTCCAGCGCACCCACGAGTTCTACGCGCGGCACGGCGGCAAGACCATCATCATTGCGAGGTTCGTGCCGATCGTGCGGACGTACGTGCCGTTCGTCGGCGGCCTGGGGAAGATGAACTACCTGCGCTTTGTCGCCTTCAGCGTGGCCGGTGCGCTGGTCTGGGTCGTCTCGCTCTGCTCGGCGGGCTACTTCTTCGGCAACATCCCGGCAGTGAAGAGCAATCTCACGCTGGTGATCATCGGCATCGTGCTGCTTTCCATCTCGCCCGGGCTCATCGCCTGGGCGAGGGGCCGCTCAATTCAGCGCCAGGGGGGATGACGGCCGCGGCGGGTGCTTGACGACGTAATCGCGGATTCCGTCGAGAAGCGCCCGCGCCAGCTTGTTCTGGTAACTCTCGTCGTTCAGCCGCTTCTCCTCCTGGGGATTGGAGATGAACGCGGTCTCGACCAGGATCGAAGGCACGTCGGGCGCCTTCAGCACGGCGAAGCTGGCCTGCTCGACGCGCGGCCTGTGGAGGTTGTTGACTGCGCCGAGCCGCCGCAATACCAGATCGCCCAGCCGCAGGCTGTGATCGATCGTGGCGGTCTGCGCGAGGTCCAGCAAGGTCTTCTTCAGGTACACGTCCTTCACGTCGAGGTTGACGCCGCCGACGAGGTCCGCCTCGTTTTCCCTCTTGGCCAGCCAGCTAGCCGCCTCAGAGGTGGCGCGCCTCTCCGACAGCGCGAACACCGACGAGCCGCGCGCATGCTGGCGGATGAACGCGTCGGCGTGAATGGAAACGAACAGGTCCGCCTTGACCTTGCGCGCCTTGTCGACGCGGACATGCAGCGGCAGGTAGTAATCGCCGTCGCGAGTAAGGAGCGCGCGCATGTTGGGCTCGGCATCGACCAGCGCCTTCAGCCGGCGCGCGATCGTCAGGGTGATGTTCTTTTCGCGCGAGCCGTGACGCCCGGTGGCACCCGGGTCCTCGCCGCCGTGGCCGGCATCGATGACGATGATCGCCAGGCGCGCTACCCTGGGCGCTTTCGACTTGTCGAGCGCTTTCGGCTTTTCCGATTCCTCGATCAGGGCGGCGAGCGGATCGAACGGCACCACCGGATAGAGGTCGAGCACTAGGCGGTGGCCGTATTCGGCGATCGGCTTGAGCGTAAACACCTGAGGATTCACCTCGGCCTTGAGATCGAGCACCAGGCGCACGACGCCCGGGC
>WNGJ01006358.1_pt1 | contig 13502 bp, 16 predicted proteins | sample 5400611 | NCBI WGS metagenome assembly WNGJ01 (sample SAMN13153375, study PRJNA577476) | soil metagenome | isolation source: 40 cm soil or saprolite under Garry oak tree replicate 1 | place: USA:California | collected 2016-06-15 | reverse complement strand
CAGCTCCCCGTTCTCGGTGACTACGTGCGTGGCGCCGTAGCGGCCCTTGCTCGCTTTTACGACCTTGACGTAGGTGGTTGCCTGGCCGCACGCGGCGCTGAGCACCTTGGCGGCCTGCTCCTCGGTCATGGCCCGCGACGGCCGCCCCGGCCTGCCCTGGGGCAGGTCGACAAGCTCGGCGACGTTCCTGCCGATGAGGTCGTGTTTCTGCGCTCGGCGGATCGACCGCCGTAGCGTGCTCTTGAGATTCTGCATGGACGACTTGCCGAGCATCTTGGCGACGTCCAGGAAGAACCGCTCGGCATCGGTGGCGTTGAAGTCCTTCAGCTTCATCGCGCCGAGCTTCGGGTAGATCCACTTCTCGGCCTGGCCGCGGTACGTGGCCATGGTGCTCGGGTCGAGTTCGAGCGAGTCGAGCCAGTCGGCGACGCACTGCCCGACGGTGTAGGTGGCCGGCGTGCGGATGCCGGCGTTGATCTCCTCATGTAGCTTGTCGAGCTTGTCCTTGACCTCTTGCTTGGTCTTGCCGCGCACGGTGCGCCGAAGCCGCTTGCCGTTGCCGTCGTAGCCGAGCGAGACCGTGCCGACGTAGCACTTGTTGATCTTGTCCCACGAGATGCCGTCATCACCACGTTCACGGCGTCTCTTGGGCTTAGGGGTCTGTGGCGTACCCATAGGCGTGGCTCCTTCCGTTTGGCCCGCTGCTTCCCTCCACATTAACTCAAGAAGTCCCGAGACGTCCCTATGCGGCGTCATCGAGGGATGCGATGAACTCGGCGAGTTGCTGATCGGTAATGCGGCGCAGCTTGCCGATCTTGATGCTGCGCAGCTGGCCGGTCCGCAGGAGGTAGTAGACCTTGTCCCGGCTGATGTGCAGCATCTTCGCTACCTGCTCGACGGTGTATGCCTCCAACGGCTCTCTCACCTCCTTCCGGTCGTGGGTCGTTCCTGGGCGGCTCCTCTCTTTGGTCACTCGGAGTAGTTGTCTATGTCTTTGTCTATGGGTCCGTTTTCCCGCCATTACGTACAGACGCACATGTGGCCGTAGACGTAGACAATCACGATGCGTCATCGATTACGGCTCGCCAGCGTCCGCGGCTGACCTGGATCACCTGGCCCATGTCGGCCAGTTCGCGCAACCGGAGGTAGATCCACGGGCGGCTCATGCCGGTCGCCTGCATCAGCTCGGGCACGGTGATCCCGTCGTCTGGAGCAAGCGACAGGGCTGCCCACAGGATCTCTTCGGGAGCGTCCTCGGCGTCGGCCGGCTCGTCATCGGGCGTGTCGGGTGGTCCCCAGTCGTCCCCGTCGCCGAGCGCTCGCCGCGACGCCTCATCGAGCGCCGGCCGGAAGAAGGCGTAGCGGCTGGCCGTGTCAGCGACGACCTCGTCGGTGACGAGGTAGGCGCGGGCTCGCCGGGGCGTGTCGTGTTCGGCGGCGGAGATCAGGAACTTGCCGGGCGCGTTGAGCGTGTGCGCGTTCCAGCCCGCAGTGAGCATGCCCTGGCCGAGGATCAGATCGACGTCCTTGCGTTCGCGGACGCGGAAGCAGACCCGCACGTCCATCTGGGAGCGCACCGCGCCCTGGCCCATGGCCTTCTGGGTCGGCCGCTGGGTCGCGGCGATGAGGTTAACCGCGACGGCCCGCCCGCGCCGGGCGATGGAGTCGGCGTCTTTGACGGCGCCGGGCGCGTCGTCGACCAGCTCGGCATACTCATCGCAGATGATGATCAGTGCGGGCATGTCCGGTGATGGTTCCCAGACACGCTCTCCTCGTGCCGCAAGCAGTGCGGCGCGGGCCTCAAGAATCGCGACGGCGTCGGCGAGGAGAGCGCGGGCTTCGTCGGGCGTGGTCGCCAGCCGGTCGATACATGCAGCCCACGGGCCTAGCTCCATGCCCTTTTTCATGTCGATGGCCCAGATGACCACGTCGGCGCAGGCCGCCAGGTTGCCCATCAGGACGTTGAGCCCGCCGCTCTTGCCGGCGCCGGTCGCGCCGCCGAACAGGGCGTGCCGGCGCAGGAACAGCACACGGCACGGGACGGCGTCCTCGAACGGGCCGAAGTCGATCGGCTCGTTAATCGACGTCACGGAGGGCCCGGGCCAGGGGATAGCGTCGGCGTGCGGATCGGTGTCCAGCACGCGCAGCTCACACCGGTTGGCCAGGTCATCAGGCGTCGGGTGGACGCGGACGGCGCCCCGGAAGGTGCCCAGGCCCGACTCGATGCCCGGTATCCTCGCGATCACGTCGTGGATGGTCTGGCCGCGGGCCAGGCGGAAGCGGGCCCGCCATCCCCACAAGTCGACCGTGGCGGACATGACCTGCGATCCGGCTAGGCCGACCGCGTGTGCGATCTCTGGCCAGGATTCGAGCATCCGCTCGACGCGGATCTTGGCGCGGCGTCGGCGGCTGGCCCACCAGGGCAACCCGCAGATCAGGGTGAGACCCACGGCGACGGCGGGCATCGGAGGCGTGGCCGAGCCGAGCGCGATAGCCGCGGTGAGCCATCCGCCGGTGATCGCGGTCACGGCGCCGGCATAGACGCGCTCTGCGGCTCGGTCCACGACCGGCCAGGCCTTCTGGAGCCATGCGGGCACGGGAACGGCCAGAATCGTCGTGGTCATCACCGTGGCGACTGCCCACCATGGCCACGATCGGGGATGGGCGTGGTGCAGCATCACGGCCGCGGTTACGATCAGCGCTGCGACGGCGATGGGTGCGAGTTCGGATCGGTACCGCCACACCGTGCGGCCGATGGCGACGGCGGCCGTCTCGGGGAGCTGGTCGCCCTGGCTGAAGACCATCATCGGCTGGAAGCTGTCACGGCGGAGCCTGCGGGCCTGACGGCGGAGCTGGCGTCGCGAGGGATGGCCGGTCATGGCCGCTCCCGGTGCTCGGGTGGAAGCTGGCCCTGCGCGTCGAGTTCGTCGCGCAGGTAGTACAGGGCGTCTTCTTCGCCGTCCGCGTGGGCGCCGAGAGTGGCCCGGGCGGCGGCGATCAGGTTGTGCAGGTCGGTAAGGGTGCGGGCCAGCCGGGCGCGGAGCCGGCGGACCTCGGCGCACAGCAGCGGGATCGTGTCCAGGGCTCAGGCGAATGTGCCCATGGCGGAAGCGGCGCTATCGTGCCGGCTCGCTATCTCCTGAAGATCAGCGTCCGGGTAGTCGTTCGGTTCGGTCGTGATGATCACCTCCCTTTATCCCTGGCCCGTGAGGGCGCGGATGATAGCGGTTACCGTGGTGCGGATCTCCGGGGCGAGGGTGCTGGTGGCCAGGTAGAAGCCGAACAGCACGCAGATCACGCCGTGCCAGGGCTTCAGCCCGGCGTACCTGTGCAGCAGCCACACCGCGACACCGAGCACCAGCACGAGCGAGAGCGAGATAGCCATGGCTCCCTCACCGTCCCTCGTCGCTCGTGGTGACGGCCGCGAAGCGTTCACCGGCTCGGCCGAGCTGGTCGAGGATGCGCACCTTGACGTGGTCCGGGAGCGGCGTGTCCGGCCACGCAACCAGATCGGCCAGCACCGGGACGAGCGGCGCGTACTTGCGGGCCAGCCTTTCGACCTTCGGGCCGGTGGTGTGGATCAGCCCGACGCCGTTGTCGGTGAAGTCCGACACCTTGATGACCCGTGCCCGCGGGCACGTGGCCAGGCTGGCCGTGACATGCGCCCGGTACTGGTCGTCCTTGTCCAGTCCGGGTTCGCAGGCGGGGTTGGTGACGGCCGCGACCAGGTCCGCGACCTGATGGCCGAAGGCGACGGCCAGAGCCGCGAGCGCTCCCGGCTGGCCGTCTGGCGACAGGTCGCCGGCGTGGCCTTCGACCGCGTCGTGCAGCAACGCGGCGCAGATCGTATCGGCGTCCCGCGTCTCGTAGTGACAGATGATCCGCAGCGCCACGCGCAGCAGGTGGTTCACGTACGGCTCACGCTGACGGTGGTCCAGGGCGTGCAGCCGGCCGACGAGTTGCAGGGCCCGCTTCACCTGACGCCGTTCGGCCGTGCTGCCGAGTCGCGCCGTCTCCAGCGCGAACCGTTCGCGTAGTCCTTTCTCGCCGTAGAGCGTGGTGATCGCGTGCAGCGGCATCACCGCGAGCAGCCTTCGCTCGACAGCGTGGCCCGCCTGCCCTTCGGACCGGGACAGCCATGAGGCCAGGTGCCCGCAGTCGCGGCACTCCCAGCCCATGCTGATCGCGTCGGCACTGATGCGGATCTCGTACTCGGTGATGTCCCACGAGCCGCACGACGGGCACGGCTCGTCCATGGTCCAGCCGGGCGGATGGCTCATCGGCCGTCACCTTCCTGCCGGTGGCCGGCGAGATATGGCTCTCGCTGCTCGTCGCCGGCCGTCTCCGGCCTGCGGACGGACACCCCGAGCAGACGCCGCACCAGCGCGGCCATCGGGTTGGGCGCATACGAGCCCAGTTTGGCGTCGCGCGGCTCCTGCCGGATGGCAGCGACCACCACGGCGAGCAGCGCCACCGCGATGACCGCGAACACCGCGGCGATGATGGGAATCAGGATCATCACAGATCAGCCTCCTTCCCGGTCGGGCGGAACATGGATACGGCGAAGGCGAGGACGCGGGCCCGGTCGCGCGCCTGGCGGCCAGAACGGCGGCGGACGGCGCGCCGGCGGGGCCGGGTGTTGTGGCGCCGCCACGTCATGCGGGCGTGGCACTTGCGACACAACCCGCTGGGATGCTCCGTGACCGCGCCGCACGGGCAGAACCGGCGCCGGTCGGTGGCCATCGCCACGGTGATGAGGGGATGGTGCATGTGGGTGAGTCCTTTCACTCGGTGTGTTCTCCGTCCGTATCGGGCGGGGATTAGCAGAATGCGCCGGAGTGTCAGGACGCAGTTACTACGCGACAGGACGACTACTGGATTTCGGGGGACGTCCTCGCTAGGGTGAAGCCGTCCCTGTACGTCCTGCGGGCTTGGGTGGAATGCCGAACGAGAGGCTGCGAGCGCTGCTCTTGGAGCGCGGGGAGACCCCCGCCAAGCTCGCTGAAGCCGTGCAGGTAGACGCCAAGACCGTAGAGCGCTGGATCACCAAGGGCCGGATTCCGTACCGCAAGAACAGGTACGACGTCGCCGCGTTCTTCGGCGTGGACGAGTCCTACATCTGGCCTGACGCGCTAGACCGCGATCAGGTGATGGCCGTCTCCGAGAGCGAGATCGTCGCTGTATACCCGCACCGCACCGAGGTTCCCAGGGACGTGTGGGGACACCTGTTCACGCAAGCCGAAGAGGAGATCGGCGTGCTCGTCTACAGCGGCCTGTTCTTGTCTGAGGACGCCGGCGTGCAGCGGATCTTCAAGGACAAGGCCAGGGCAGGCGTCCGCATCCGCATCTTGATCGGTGACCCGGACAGCAAGGTCGTGGCCGAACGCGGCGAGGACGAGGGCGTCGGCGACGCACAAGCCGCGAAGATCCGCAACGCACTCGCGATGTACCGACCGCTGAGGACGATCGACAGCGTGCAGTTTCGCTTCCACCGCACGGTCCTGTACAACTCCATCTACCGCGCCGACGATCAGCTCTTGGTCAACACCCACATCCAGGGCCTGACCGCCGCGCATGCCCCGGTATGGCATCTGCGCAAACTTCCAGGCGGGGAGATTACAGGTATGTACATCGACAGCTTCGAGCGCGTCTGGGAAACCGCCACGCCCATCGAGGGAACCTAGCCAGGATGCCGCGCAGGATCGACTACTACGACGACCCGAACGCTCCCAAGCCCAACAGCCTGGTTCCCTCGGTCAACGTCGTCGTGACCAACACCGAGGGTGAAGTCTTGCTCATCCGTCGGTCCGACAACAACAACTGGGCCGTCCCAGGGGGCGCCATTGATCTAGGCGAATCCCTGACCCAGGCGGCTGTTAGAGAGACCAAAGAAGAGACGGGCATCGATTGTGAGATCACGGGCCTAGTCGGCATCTACACCGACCCTAAGCACGTCATCCTCTACACCAGCAACAGCGAGACGCGCCAGGAATTCTCTATCGTCCTAACGGCTCGTGCCATTGGCGGACTGCCCACGGACAGTGATGAGAGCAGCGAAGTTCGTTGGGTGCGCCGGGAGGATCTTGAGAGCTACCCGATGGATCGCTCGATGCGCATACGGATTAGCCACTACCTGGCGGATCTCGCCGTACCGTATGTCGGTTAGAAGTCACACTTCTGGGCTGGATCCTACAGTGAAACATAGCTGTAAACTCGGCTGGTCGCCTTTCCCTTGCTCGTCAAGCCTTCTCTTGATCTCTGCAATGATCATATCCAAACGCTTGGTAGCTTCGTCGAGATACTCAATACCTGGCACTTCAACTCCGTGAACTAGCGCATTGCGCGCTCTTCGCAGCAGATCGAATTCGTAAACCATATCTCCGCTTAGCAGATTCATGCCCTCTAGCTGGCGGGCGGTTGGGATAATCGGACGAGCGCCTGGTGGCGAACTTCGTCGCAAAAGAGTCTCTAGTTCCATCCAACGGCTCATAAACATACCGATATGGCGATACGTCTCGTTATTGGGATCTGGTACTTCGCCTGCCCATGGACGTTGCCTACGGATGGAATTGTAGATTTCATAACGATTCGAATCCTCGGCAAGAAGGGCGTCGATTATCTGTTCCGCCAGAGGCCGTTGCTCAACGTTTCCATGCAGGGCGTCTATATATGGTTTTAGCTGACCAGGTGTATCTATCCCAAGCGCACGTATCAAATCGAATAGTTGGTCAACCCTCCCGAGGCCAGATTCGCTGATAGGCTTGTCGATCACCTTTTCAGCCGCACCCAGCAGATGGACGGCCAAATCGTAGTGGTTCGCTATCTTCCTATCATTTTCGGCTACTCTGGCCTGGCCGGCCTTTTGCAGTCTCTCAAGGCCGATATTCCCTGCCAGCACCAGTCCGTTGAGCTGATCAAGAAGTGCATATTCCTCGTCAGAGAGATCTCCCATCAGCGGCTTATAGACAAGGTCGTGCTCTACCTCAGACCACGCATGCATTAGTACCGAGGCAACTTGTATCTCAATCCGCGCAGCTGCGTACCGCTTCTCTCCCTCGTTTAGGTCTTCTTCTTTGAGCTGAACCCTATAGTGTGTAGCAGAATATCCTGAAAATATCTTCTTCCTTGCCTTCGCCTTTGGTTCCCCCGGAAACTCTTTCTTGTCAAGAACTTTGAATAGTCGTGTGATCATTCCGTCAACTTGATCGATCTCCGCAGGAAAGTACAACGCAACGCGAACGCCCGCCAAGTCCGCTATGTCGTCGAAGATATCATCAATTGTCGAGTATGTGGTGCCCGATTCGGCTCTCTGGCGACATTTATCTTCCAATCTTGTTATTGATTTTGCACGCGCCGTGACTATCGACCGGATTCCGGCGGTCTGCAAATTAGCATCAAGCTTCTGCTGCGCAAGTTGCGCGACCTGGCTATAGTAGTCATACTCTTTAGTATATCGTCCTATAAATTGATTTATCAGATCCATCGAAGCTCCCCCTTCTAATCGGCCAAGAATCTTGATTACCTCTTCTTAAGTTATGGAGTTACCGCGGGTGCTGCATCGGATAGCTCGGTCAGGGTCGAGATGGCGTTGCGGTCATAGGATTATCATGTCACATCGTGAACGCCGTAAGGACCTTAATCGCCAGCACCGCGCTCAGGCCGTCAGCCTCACGCGAGTGAGCCACGAGCTGTGAAGATGTCAGAGCCAGTCGGCCGGAACGTCGCGCATTGTCCGGGCCGGTCGCTCCAGCGTCAACGGTGCTTGCATCCCGCTGCGCGGGACGCGCCTTCGGCGCGCGCCGTTGACCCTGGAGCCTACCGGCCCAGCGGCCCGTTAGCACGGGCCAGGCCGAAGGCCCGGCCCGATTGGCGCGCGGCGAGACCTCGGCAGCTATCAGGAGGGCGGAAGGGGACTGGCGCGAGACTCGGAAAAAGCCTTTACGGCAGCATCCGCAATGCGCTGAATTGCGCATACGTATAGCATTTCGTCGTACTCTTCCGCCTCCCATGCTATCGATTTACATGCCGCACGAGCCGCCCAGCTCATCAAGGTCGGGACGCCTGAGCCAATGAGGTAGGTTATCCAGTCGTCACGACGCTGCCGGGTCAGGGAGATATTCGGATCCTTGAAGTCGAAGTGATTTATAACTCCGTATGCTCCAGCATGAATGCGGTCGTTGCCGAGCAGATAAAAGGTACGCAGGAAATCCGCGCCCGCTACTTCCTCTAGGTCAGTAAACTGGATCCTGTAATTGAGGTTGTTCCTTTTTGATTCAGGGAGGGCGGGCCTGGCCCATTCATGCTGTCCTTTAATCTTCGGACCGCGCCTGGCGATTACCTCACTGGCTTCGGTCTCTAGATCGCTGATCTCCCTAGCGAGTTCTTCGAGGACGGCGTCGGATACACTCCAGAAAGGGTCCGCAAGGCATACTTGGTCATTCCTCAATTGTTTAAGATACTCGAAAACCGCACTTTCCTGGTAACGTTCGCTCAACTCGTATGTGCCGTCATTGTGAAGCAACATCATGATAACGAGGTGTTCATATAGAGTTCGCAATCGCGATGCTGCAGCGTCCGGAAAACCCACGTGTAGCAGGTGTGATATTTCGGTGGAAATACGGCATGATTTGCCATACAGGGCAAGCAGATGGAGGCATTTCACATGTGCGCCGGTAACCATATTGGGAAGCGGTCTAGGATTTTTATTTCTTAGAATTTCGCCGTTCATGAAGACCGCCCTAACAAGCCGAGCATTGATAAGATTTGCAACAGCAAGAAACTCATCGAGCAAATTGATAGCGGAACTCCAATGTTTGGACATATCGCGCCGCACCTTACGAGTAGTGCGGAGTCGCGCCTTTCTTACCTTCCGCCCTTGGGCTCTAATTTGTTTCTGGATCCTGACCGGTATGATATCGGCGTTATTGATTATTTCGTTTTCAATTTTTACTGCGTCTACGTAGGCGGGATCCAGACCTTGGACCACATGCTCATTAAATCGTTTAGCGACTTCACCAAGGTAAATCGAATCATCAGCGTTCATTTATCTCATCTCTTTCCATGCTTCATAGGAGGATAGTCGCAGACCTGGCAGAACGATGCTGCTAACCTATATATCTCGTCAGAGCGAAGGCGAGGCGCTGATGGGAGGTGGTAAACATGCCACCGACCCTGGGGGTGCGGTCGGGGACGCATGTCGTTGAGCCGTGCGTCCTCCCTGCCGAGGAGACGGCAGCTATCGGAAGCATGGACGCAAGTGGCGAAGGCCAGTTGTCGCTTAAGCGTCAACGCAGGTTTTCAAACACATCCGGCACCGAGATAAGATCACAAGCGCACTATCTTCGAATATAAAATGCAGAATTCTCGTCTCCAAGCCACTCTTCATAAGATACGCAATGCTCGTCAAGCCAACTAGCTATGTCAACAATCTCTAGTTCAGTAGTCACGATTGCCAAGACAAAAGATTCTGCTTCATCCGCATCGGCCAACAAGTATTTTGTATTAAGTTGAAGAAAACGACCGGCTGAAATATACGCGAGTCTTTTATTGCCATCTATAAATGGATGATTACGAGCAAATGAATCAAGGTAAGCGGCTGCCTTTTGAGTCAACGTTGCAAATATGTCGGACCCGCTGAAGGACATCTGCGGACGGACAACCGCAGACTTTAGCAAATTCGAATCGCGAACCCCGGCGCCACCGCCGTACCTCTTGAGACTCTCCTGGTGAAGCCAGAGGATTTCCGGCATAGTCAGATACCGCACGCTCATAAGCGAGCAAGCCTCCGAAGCAGTTCGTCATTTCGTCGCATGAACTCCGTAGACTCCTTGCGAAATCGTCGGCTGACGCCTGGAATCACGTCATTAATAGGCGCTTCTGGCGTGATAAGCCAAGTCTCATATTCGTTTGAATCGTCCGGAACAAGAGTAATGCGAATAGCATTATTCGCCTGATCTTCATCATGTAGCTCACTAACGTGACCAGAAAGCAAGTGTGTACCAACCACTCCCAGAGGAATGACCTGCCCTGCTATTCGTATACCCTGCTGCTGGGCAAAAATATAAGCCCCAGCTTCATCCCCGGTCTGCTTATAGAGCAAGTCTCGTCCGTTGTCTGTAGGATGAAGCGTCAAAGTCGCCTGCTGCCACGTACCCATGACAGTTTCACCTTGGAGAAGGTGATCAGCCCAGGTGAGCACATTAGCTTCGTCTTGGCTAAACTCCCCTGGTGCAGGAAAAGAAGTCTTGGTCTTTTCTTGGACCCTTGCTAGCGCCTCGACCAGAAAAATATAGGTTTCTATTTCTCTGACATCATCATCTGTTGGCGGATGCGAAACCGCCGCAATTGAGCCATTTCGACTCTTTAGGCGAATACGCTTAGATGCTCGAAGGGTCTTGATAAGGCTCAACATATCCGCCAGAGACTTAGCGGGCACATCCTTCGGCAGGTGCCATGTCAAAGTCGTAAGGGTAGTTCCAGCTTCTGCATGAGGTGACAGGGTCATGCTTAGCAGATGAAAAGCATCCTCACCAACGAGCACCGCCTTGTCGGGGGAAAAAACTCCCGAGGTAAACGTAATTGGGATTGAGACTCGCTTGCTATGCCAATCATCGTTGACAATTTCTATGCTGATATTCTCCGGGGGCAATACTAGATCCACCGGAAACGGTGAGGTTGACGAAAACGTCAGTGACCTCTGAGCAGGCTCAGTCCTCGTAGTGACAGCACTGAGCCGTATGTCTGTCTCCCTATGAAGCGGCGTGAGTTCCTCAAGAACCGCCCCGGATGTCACAGGCATGGCACAACCTCCCAGGTCAGTGTACGCGCGTTGCATGCTCGATGCGGTTAGCGTGAAAGCTGATCCACCGCGTCGAGGATCATCGACGTGGCGCGATGGATTGATCGGCTGACCAGGTGCTCTGAGCCGTAGCGACTGTGTATCTCGGCGAGTCGCCGATCGACGTGCACAGGCTCTCCGTCTGGGCTAGTGGTCATGTCGCAAAAGGTCAGGGCGTTAGCAAGAACCTGCGGCGCGGGCTCGAACTCACGGCATAGCACCTTGGCTAGACCGCGTTCTTCCGCCTCAACCACCGCACAGGAATGATGCGCGACCAATCGGCATAGCATCAGATCAGCGTGCTTGACGTCACGCAGGTAGAGGGCGCCGTCGAGCTGATGCAGGCCGGTACCGGCAAGCTCGGGCAGGTAGCCGACGTCATGGAGCCAGGCTGCTGCTTCCAGAAGTGCGGCATCAGGCCCGAGGGTGGGCGCGATGCTGCGTGCCCTTGCGGCGACGCCCTGGACGTGTGCCCATCGGCGGGGGAGCGGTGCTTCGAGCAGCGTTCGGGCGAGGCCTTCGGCCCAGGCAGGTGATGTTGGCATGAGAACGAGATTAGACATCTGCCACGGGACGTTCACGGACGCCGCGTGCCGTCTGGAGACGTCCGATGCAGTCTGCCATGGTCGGTGACCGCAAGTTACAGTCGTTTCAACGCCGCTCTGACCTTGAGTAGCACGTCCGGGTCTGTCGGAACCCAAGCCGGAGCGCGCCAGTCAAGATGGATGATAATGATGGAAGACAGGCCGTGATGGCAGCGCAGCAAGCGGTTCCACGCCGACCGGAACGGGAGCATGCGTCTGCTTGCTTCTGGCGTCCGCCTGCGGCGTGGTATCCGGCATCCGATGATCCCCCGTCTCGATCTCATGGCGTCGTGCGTGGGCAGACCTGCGCGAGGGCGCTAAGATCCCCGCGGCGCGCTTGCGTGCCACGCCCACCAGGATGTGCCCGCCGATCTGGGGCGATAGTGGTTGTCCGGGCAATCCGGGTACCCACGTCGCGGCGTCGGTCAGGCCTGGAAGGACTAGGTCCAAGCCGTCGAGGAAGCCGGAGATCTGCGCGGGGGAATGGTTATGCAGCGTGCCCGCCCGGTATTCACGGGCCAACCGGCCGCCGGTCTGATCATCCCCGGACCCCACCGAGATCACGAGGTAGCTGCCCGGCGCGACAGCCTCGGCGAACATGGCGACGATTCGGCGAGCGCTGTCGTCATCGAAGAAGTGCAGGACCATCGCCAGGACCACGGCCGTCGGCTCGGCTAGGTTGATGAGGTTCCGCAGGCGTGGGTCAGCGAGGATGACTTCCGGGTCGGCCAGATCTCCGCGGAGCGCGGTCACATCGGTATCTGACAGCAGGGCGCAGGCATGCGAGACCACTACCGGATCAGAGTCAACGTAGATAACCCGGCAATCCGGCCGTGTGGCCTGGGCGATCTCGTGCGTGTTCTGCGCGGTGGGCAGCCCGCAGCCGATGTCAAGAAATTGCCGGATGCCTTTCCCCGCCAGCCAGGCAACCGCCCGGGCCAGGAACAGCCTGTTGTGCCGGGCGAGCTTCGGCAGATGCGGATAGATGGCCACGAGTCGTTCCGCCTCGGCACGGTCGGCAGCGTAGTTGTCAGACGCGGGCGATGTTCGGCCGGCTGGTGTCAAACGGGGTCGGCTCAAGCATCGCGCGTAGCTGCGTCGGCGTGTCGGCCTCGGCGATCCGCGGGTTGGCGCCGGAACGCTGGCCGCGGGCAAGGTAGCTGACGCGCTCGCCGACTTACTCACGGCTGATCCGCCAGCCGGGAAAGTCGGCGCGCAACTCCTCAAGCTCGGCATACCGGTCGAAGATGCCGCGTGTTCCGGTCACCGCTGGGCCATCTCAAGCTCGTGCCACAACTCATTGGGATCGTCGGTGATCACCGCGTACAGGCCGTCTGCCGCGGTGGTTCGCCACGCCTCGAACCTGAACCCGCGCCAGTTCCGGCTAATGGTGAACGAGAACGCGGGGAATTCTGACTCCAGACGCGCTAGGTCAGCCCGCATCCACGACGGCGTGACCCCCATCGGCATCAGCACCGACCACCGTGCCAGCGACAGTTTGCCGACATCCGGGCGTTTCGGCTCAGACCCACTGCGGAGTGGGCGATCGTCCCTACCCTCAAGCGCCCACTGAGCGGTGCCATCGTTAGGCCGGTTATCTGAAAGGTCGTCAGAGTCGCGCCGTCCCGTCATCGGTGCTGGTCCTTGTCCTCAAGTTGCGGCGGCTTCTGTCCGCCAACGATGGCCGCGTATACCTCGTGGCCCAATGACCAGCCTGGCGTGGAGCATGGAACTTCTAAACTTCCCCTAGGGACTTCTAGGGACGTCTCTGCTACCGTCGTGGGTGTCCCCGCGGTATATGAGGCAGGAACGTTGAACGAGCCGCTACGCCGAGCGCTGCTCAGAGCGCGATTGCGCGAAGACGACGTCGCCGCACGCCTGGACGTCGACCCCAAGACCGTCCGCCGCTGGCTCAACGGCCGCATCCCCTACGCCAGCAACCGAGCGAAGATCGCCGATCTCGTGGGCGCAAGCGAAGCGGACCTATGGCCCGACGCAGGCGGTCCCCTCACCGCAAGGACCCGGCCGGAAGAGCTTGAATCGGTCTACCCGCACCGCTGGGCGATTCCCCGTCAGGTGTG
>WNGJ01005309.1_pt1 | contig 13502 bp, 14 predicted proteins | sample 5400611 | NCBI WGS metagenome assembly WNGJ01 (sample SAMN13153375, study PRJNA577476) | soil metagenome | isolation source: 40 cm soil or saprolite under Garry oak tree replicate 1 | place: USA:California | collected 2016-06-15 | reverse complement strand
GAGTTCTCGATTAGAAAGTCATTCTCCGACATATTTAGGACTTCGAAAAAATGAGAGTTAGCGCCGAGCAGCAAATTCACATTGAGCAACTCAAAGTGTTTGCGCGGGTTGGCGTTCCGCAAACCGAACGGGCCAGGCGCCAGCGCCTTGTCCTTAATATCACTCTGTGGCCCGCACGGGATCTCCGTGATCTGCAAGACCGGGTTGCGCAAACGGTCGACTATTCTGCGCTCTGTCGGGACGCGAAAGACTTTCTCTCCCGGCAGTCCCCTAAACTTCTGGAGACACTCGCCAACGATCTCGCGTCGCACCTTCTGCGGAAATTTCCGGTCCGAAAAATCAGCGTCGAGATCCGCAAGTTTGTTCTCAAAGACGCGGCCTACGCTTCCGTGAGTGTGACGCGGAACGCGTCTCTACAATGATATGCGTAAGGGACGTTTTCAACAATCATTGAGCGAGGTAGCGCGGCGTTACAGTGAGTCCGCTTCCTTCGATCGTCAGCTGTACCGGCACGACATCGCCGGCTCCATCGCTCACGTGACCGCGTTGGTTAAAGCGGGGATTGTCTCCGCTGCGGAACAGAAACAAATCGAAGCCGGGCTTCGCGAAATCGAGAAGGAACTCGACTCCGGGAAATTTCAATGGGACGCATCGCTCGAGGACGTACACATGAATATCGAGAGCGCGCTCACGAAGAAAATCGGTGAAACGGGAGCCAAACTGCACACCGCGCGAAGCCGCAACGATCAGATCGCACTCGACCTTCGGCTTTACGTAAAAGATCAAATCAACCGGACGTCGTCGCAGATCAAAAAACTACAGACGTCTCTTCTCGATCTTGCCGAGAAGAATGTCGATGTCATCATGCCGGGGTATACCCATTTGCAGCGCGCGCAACCGATTTTGTTCGCGCACTACTTGTTGGGCTAAGTCGAGGCGTTTGCGCGCGATGTCGAACGTCTCGATAATGGTTTGGAAAGAACGGACGTTCTGCCGCTCGGCTCCGGTGCGCTCGCTGGCTCCACGATCGTTCTCGATCGCGCATTGATCGCCCGCGAACTCGGATTTGCTCGTGTCAGCCAAAACAGTCTCGACGCGGTTAGCGATCGTGACTTCGTTTGCGAATTTCTTTTTTGTCTCGCGATGATTGGAATGCATCTCTCTCGCGTGAGCGAAGATTTGATCATCTGGAGCACGATCGAATTTGATTTCGTCGAGTTCAGTGAAGGGTTTTCGACTGGGTCGAGCTTGATGCCGCAGAAAAAGAATCCCGATATGGCAGAGCTGACTCGCGGCAAAATCGGTCGGCTTTACGGAAACTTGATCTCGATCCTGACCACGCTGAAGGCGCTGCCTTCCTCCTACAATCGCGATCTCCAGGAAGACAAGGAAGCACTGTTTGATTCGGTGGATACCATCTCTGCCGCGCTCGAACTATGCTCGGCCATGCTCCCCGAATTGAAAATCAATCGAGAGCGAATGGAAGAAGCCGCCAGCGATCCGAATCTTTTTGCGACCGACCTTGCCGAGTATTTGGTGGGAAAAGGAATGGCTTTTCGTGAAGCACACGAAATCGTGGGCAAGCTCGTGGCCAATGCAATCGATAAGGGAACGAAACTCAACGCGATCGCGCTGGCTGATCTTAAAAAGCTCTCACCACTGTTCGGTGTCGATATTGCTGAGGTTTTCGACGTCCGTCGTTCGCTCGCTGCGCGTCGCGCCATTGGCGCGCCTTCGCCGGAGAATGTGAAAGCGCAGATCAAGTCTTGGCGAAATCAACTGCGCTAAAAATGCGATTCACGAATTTGCTGCGGGAAGAAAAAGGGTGGCTGACAAGGTCGACAACGACACATTTTGCCGACAAGCATCTCGCAGTCTTGACCGAACTCGTGCAAACGCCGACGAATTCCGAGCCGAGGCCGTGGACGACCGTTCGCCGCAAAGCTGCCGTTGTCATTGCGCCGCAGACCGCCGACGGGAAATTCGTGCTCATCAAAGAAGAGCGCGTCCCGATTCGAGCTGCAATCTGGTCGATGCCTGCAGGTCAGATTGACGACAACATTGAGCCGAACGAAAAGGAAATTGAATCGGTCGCAGCGCGAGAGCTGAACGAGGAGACTGGCTACCAGCTCGCGCCCGGCGGGGAACTGATTCCGCTCGGTTACTTTTTTACCTCACCGGGCTTGACTGACGAGCACTGCTACCTTTTTCTGGCGCGCTTCGTTCAAGTCGCGGCGGTTCACCAGAGGGAAGAGGGCGAGGGAATTCTCGAGTCCCGCGCATTCACTGTCGCTGAATTGAGCCAAATGATTGCGGCGAACGAAATTCGCGATTCCAATACGTTGAGTATTTGTGCGCGGATGGCCGCGCGCGGTTTCATTTCGTTAGACGCACACTGAATCGAGACATGGCCCTGCGCGATATCTTCAAGTTTCGCGAATTGCCGGAAACCGAAACGTCAAAGCCGTTTCTCGAGCATCTGGAAGACCTGCGGTGGACGGTGGTGAAAATGGCGATCGCTCTTCTCCTGGCGATGATCGTTTGTTTCGCCTTTCGTTCAATGCTCGTGCGAGTCATGCAGGCGCCGCTTCACGGTCTCGATCCACAAATTGGTGCCCTCAAAGCGCTGGGCATTACCGACTCGCTTGTGATTTCGTTTCATCTCGCGTTTTACGCAGGCATCGTCGTCTCATTTCCCTTGCTCCTCTATTTTATCGCGGAATTTGTCCTTCCCGCGCTGACCGCGGTCGAGAAACGTTTTTTGTTTCCGGCCGTCGTCGGTAGCTTCGGACTTTTCCTGCTCGGCGTAGTCGTCTGCTATTCCTGGTTGCTTCCGAAAACGATCCTTTTCTTTTTCCGCGACACCCAATCGCTTGGATGGGCGCCGACCTGGACCGTCCAACAATATTATTCGTTCGTAACGAAATTCGTTCTCGGTTTCGGACTGGCGTTTGAATTGCCGGTGGTCGTCCTCGCATTGGTTTACTTCGGTCTCATCACTTACAAATTCATGGCGCGCACCCGTCCTTACGCGGTCGTGCTCATTTTTATACTCGCTGCTATTATTGCGCCGACGCCGGATCTCTTGACTCTCATCGCGATGGCGTTGCCGATGTCTTTACTTTACGAAAGCTGCATCTGGGTCGCCTGGTTGATGGAGCGTCGAAGATTGCGCTCGAGCCCCACCTGATCGCGTGGAAATCTCTTTCTACTACGCGCTTTTCGCGGTGTTTGCGTTCGTTCTCGGCGCGGCCATCGGTTCGTTTCTGAACGTCGGGATTTATCGGCTGCCGCGCGACATCTCGATCAAAGAACCGCGCCGTTCGTTTTGTCCGATCTGCAAAACACAAATTCCGTCGCGGCAAAATATTCCGCTTGTGAGCTGGCTGCTTCTGCGGGGGCGCTGCGCCAATTGCGGGGCCAGGATTGCCTTTCGCTATTTCGGCGTCGAATTGCTGACTGCCCTTTTATTTCTCGCCGTCTGGGAATGTTTTCCGTGGAAAATCGCGATCGCGTATTGGGTTTTCGTTTCGATCCTGCTCATCGCAACCTTCGTCGATCTTGAGCACTTCATTATTCCCGACCAGATCACCGTTGGCGGAACGATCGCGGGAATTGTCGCAAGTTTTATCGTTCCCGAGTTGATGAGCACGGATTCGCGTCTGGCTGCGCTCGTTCGTGCTGTTCTCGCGGCGGCGCTCGGTTATGTGATTTTGTGGATCGTGCTCGAAGGCGGCAAGATCGCTTTCGGGAGAAAACGGGTGAAGCTGGATGGACCAACTCCGTTTACCTGGACGCGCCATGGCGACGCCGCCGATTTCATCGTCGGGGAAGAACGCAGCTTGTGGAGCGATTACTTCGCGCGCGAAAAAGATCGTTTATTACTCCACTGCGACGAAGCGAAGATCGACAATCGCGTTTTTGGAAACACGATCCTGGAGTTTCACTACAATCGCGTCGGTGTCGGCGCCGAAGAATTCGTGCTCGACACGGTGGATCGGATTTTCGGGGTCGCTCACGAGCTGGAAATCCCGCGGGAAGCAATGGGGCGCGGCGATTTAAAATTTCTGGCGGCGATTGGCGCTTTTCTCGGATGGCGTGGCGTCTTGTTCAGCATTTTCGCCGGCTCAGTCGTCGGCTCAGTCGTTGGACTGGCCACTTTGCTAATCGGAAAACGGGTCTGGTCGGCGAAATTGCCGTTTGGCCCGTACCTCGCCTTCGGTGCGCTGACATGGATGTTCTTCGGCGAAAAGTTCGTGCAGTGGTATTTGCAACTACTGAACCCGGTGTGAGTCCGCGCCCGTCGGCTCTAGCGCAGCGGCGTAAATGCGAACCGTTGCGGCCAGTAGCAGCGGACGAGTTCTTCCAACACCCACGCCCATTCTGTATCGCATCGCGATGACTTAGTCGCGCGATCCATTCCCGCGGAAGCAACGATCGGTTCTCGGGCGATGATCTCCGCGAATTTCGGCTGGTCTCCGCCGAGATAATTCATCACTCGCCACGAGTCGGGACGAATCACGCGCAAGTTTCGTGGAACGGATTTGTGTGCTGGAGTCGCGATGAAGAAAAACAGGAAAGGTGCGACCCGAATTAACGGTGGATGAAAGACCGCGGGACGATTTCGGACGCCCTAATCGACAAATCGACGCCAAAAATTCCGTGCACGGCGAGGCGGTGCCACCGGTGGCGCTCCGCGCCGGTCACACTTCCATTGGTGCGACCGCAGACCGGCGTTTGGTGGGCGCGGCTGCCGGCGAGGCAAACATCAACCGCAGATTCGTTAGTTCGGCTTTCCACCAACGCAATAGTCCTTTGCGGAGCAATTTCATCACGCGACAATCCGGGACGAAGCCATCGTATAATTCGCGCCAACCGGCATTGCGCCTGGCAAAATGTCCCGTGGCCAGTCGGCGTTTGGCCAGCGCAACCAGGCGACGATTGTAAAACTTGATCACGCTCGCCGCCATCCGCCCCCGCGTTCCGTGAAATGGCAGTTCGAGAAATGCTTTCTCTGGATCTCGGTAGGCGGGAATGACCAGACCGAAATAATACGATGCCACGTCGAGCAAAAACCCGGCCGACATCAGTTCGGCATCACCCATGTAATAGTATTTGTCTTTATAGAGCGTCTCGAACCACGAGCGATACATGATCGGATATTGCTCGTTATAGTGCGCGACGCTTGCCGCTACATCTTCGCCCACGAGATTTCGCGCGACGAAATCGGCAACGTAGTTGCTGGTGTAGGAACAGAAATCGAGACCTGGGCTGTAAAGAGGATCGATAAATCCCGCGGCGTCGCCGACGCACGCCCAACCATCGCCGCAAACTTTTTGGCTGTAATATGGGAGCGCCGAAAATGCGTGCACGTCTCCCTCGATCGCATGCGCGTCGCGAAAAATTTCGCGCCCAACCGGATTCGCCAGAATGTGCGCGTGCAATCGTTCCGCGATATTCGCGCCTTCCGGCAATTGGAAGATTCGGCTGTCGTAAACAATTCCGGCGCTCACGTCGCCGCCACGGAGGGGAATGATCCAGCACCACCAACCGTGTCCCATCAAATGGTTCGTCGCCCACGAACGTGCGGTGCGGCAGGCGTCCATGTAATCCCGAAATTTTTCCCTCCAATCGTAGCTGTCCCAATCTTTCACACCGGTGAACCGTGCCCAGACCGCGTTGATCGGATGCTCGTTGTTCGGCCGATAATGTCCGAGCTTTCGCGCCAGCAACGTCGCGCGACCGCTCGCGTCGATCAGCCAACGCGCGCGAACGCTGCGTTGTCCAAGATCGACATCTACCACCTGTCCGTTCGCCCCTTTCAATTCAATCTTGGCGACTTTCGCCGGGCGCCATAACTCAGAGCCGGCATTTGCCGCGCATTGCAGCAAGTGTGAGTCCAACTTGGCGCGATCGACCTGGAACGTTTGCACGCGCGCGTTGTAACGTGGCCCGATTTCGACGCAATCGTCGAACTTTTGCTCCGGCGAATTGCAAAACCACATTCGCAGGCCTTGTTTCGCGAGTTGTTCGTGCCCGAGATAATTCGCCAGGCCAAGAATGCGCGTCATGTAACAGCTGCTCACCTCGGTTGTCGATTCGCCGACTTTGCGATCGAACGCGGCGTTCTTCTCGACAATGAGCACGCGCGCGCCCGGATGCTTCCTCTTAATCATGAGCGCCGTCGCCGCGCCCGAAAATGCGCCACCGATGATCACGACATCGTAATCAAAATCCATCGCCGATAGAGAGGATGGACTTTGCCCGAGGCAAACGCAATTGTGTTCCCTCGATGATCTTCAAGAACGGGCGTTTCATCTTTCCAAATGGCGTTCGCGATGGACTGGACCTGGTCGCTGAGAACGGGATGATCACGGCGATTCGCGGGCCATCACCCGCGATGGGCGAGACGATTATCGATCTTGAAAACAATTATCTGTCGCCTGGTTTCATCGATCTTCACGTTCACGGCGCGGTGGGACGCGACACAATGCAAGCATCCGCCCATGCATTTCGCGCCATTTGTGATTATCACGCGAGTGGCGGCACGACATCGCTGCTCTTAACGACTGCGACGGCACCGATCAAAGCCATCGTCAAAGTGCTCAACGAAGTTCGCGCCGCTAAGTCGTCGATTAAACAAATCGCCGGCGTGCACGTTGAGGGACCGTTTATCTCGAAAGCAAAGCCGGGCGCGCAGCGTTCGAGTTTAATGCGAAAGCCGACGCGTGGGATATACCGGCCCTTGCTCGAGCACAACGATGTGATCAAACGGATGACTCTTGCGCCGGAATTGCCGGGCGCGATCGCGCTGATCGATGAATTGCGCAAACACGGCATCTCCCCGAGCGGCGGTCATAGCGATGCGTGGGAGGATGACGCCCGCGCCGCGTTTGAGCACGGCATGCGCAGCGTCACCCACGCGTTCAATTGCATGTCGAGCACGCGTCGTCGTGGAATCGATCGCGTCGCCGGCCTGCTCGAGTTCGCGATGAGCGAACCGGAATTAATCTGTGAGCTCATCGCCGACGGTCATCACGTTTCGCCGACGTTGATGAAAATGTTGTATCGCGCCAAAAATTTTTCCGGCATTTGTCTCGCCACCGATGCAACCGCCGGCGCCGGATTGCCCGACGGTTCAAAGTTTTCGCTTTACGGAACGAAATGCATCACCGAAGCGGGCGTTTGCCTGCTGGCCGATCGCTCTGCGCTTGCTGGCAGCGCGTCACGTATGATCGATCTAGTTCGCACGATGGTAACAAAAGTGGGCGTGCCATTGCACGAAGCCATCGTCATGGCGACCGATACGCCAGCGTTCGTTATCGGCCTAACTGACAAAGGCCAATTTAAAATTGGCGACGCCGCCGACCTGGTTGTCATTTCGCCAGAACTCGAAGTCCTGCGAACATTCATTGCGGGCGAAGAAGTTTTTCGTCGTTAAATCGACAGGAGAAATTCGGCAATATCGAGCGAGGCGCGCGGGCGGCTGAGTTTGCCGATGTTCGTCGACCATTCGCGCCATTGTTTTGCGCTGTCGGCGAACGCGCTCCGAACTTGTGCGACCACGTCTTCGTTTGAAAGTGCGATCACGCCGGAGTTGGTTTCAACGATGAGTCGCGCGTTGCCTTCTTCTTGCCCGGAAACGACGTGATTGATGATCATCGGACATCCGGCAGCGATCGTTTCCTGGACTGTCGCGCCGCCGGCTTTCCCAATGAGCAGATGATTCTCGCAAAGCATTCGCGGAAGTTCATCGGTCCAACCGAAGATTTGGACATTGCGATTGCTCGCGGCCCGTTCGATCTCCCGGTGAAGTTTTTCGTCGCGGCCGACTGTGACAGTTAACTGAATATTCAGCTCCAGAAGTCTGCGGACGAGGGCCGGCGCGCGGCGCGTCCCGGCGTTGATGACATAGAGCACGCGCGGAAAAACCTCAGACGGCGATGGTCGATCTTTTGTAAAGTCTGCGAACCGGGGACTGACCGGAAAACCGAACACCTTAATTTTCTCCGTTGGGACGCCGCCATTACGGACAACGGCTGCGCTTTGTTCGTTCGCGACGACAAAATAATCTGCCGGTGAGCGATACCAAATCGCATTAACCGTGATCGAGTCGGTGACGACGGCGATGTTTTTGCAGCGGCGATCATTTCCCAGGATCTGCCGCAACAAATAAGGATAAGGCGGAAAGGTCGAGACGACGGCGTCCGGTTGAAAACGATCGATCAGGCGGCCGAGATTTTTCTTGAGGCCGCGAAAGCGTTGGAATCGTTGGTCGAAATCGTTTTTTCGATCGAGCCAGTTGTAAACGTAGCCCCACAATTTCGGCCAGTGGTTGATGAGTGTAAGATACGCCCGCCGGACAATTTCAGTGCGCGCGCCAAAGGTCTCCGGAAACAAATCGCGCAATTCGACTTCAACCTTCGGTGCAACCCGTGCCAGGCCCGCGCGAACGCCTCGCGCCGCGCTATTGTGTCCTTCACCGAATCCGGCGGTGAGGATCAAAATTCTTTTCACGTTTTGTTAGGCTAAAAACTCACCCTCACCTTCCGCGTTGCGGCTTCCTCTCCCTGAGGGAGAGGATGGAGGTGAGGGCGACTCGGCAAGTTTAATGGATATTTCCGGTCGGCAAAGTAAACTCTGAGAAACGTGAAAATATTGCGCTCGATGTGGCGAGTTTTCCGCCGGTTGGTCTGGGAAACCGCGACCGACAATACGACCGGACTGGCCGCGCAGATGGCTTACACGTTGTTGATCGCGCTCGCACCAGTGCTTCTTTTTCTGTGGCACTTGCTCGGCTTGTTTGGAACCGATCCGGCGAAGTTACACGGAATTTTCGGCGTCTTGAAAAGCTTTCTCCCGCCTGATCCAAAAGTGCAGGACATACTCGATGCTGCAGCCGCGAGCGTGGTCGTGACCGGCTCGAGTGGATTACTCGCAAACGCCGGGATCCTGCTCGGAATTTACTGCGGCACGATCTTCATCGCGACGATCTCGCGGGCGCTGAGCCACACTTACGGCGTGACCGAGCCGCGCAATTGGTGGTCGAAATACATCATTTCGTTTCTGCTGCTGTTTTGGTTCGGGATCGTCATCCTGGTTTGTTTCAATGCCATCGTCTTTGGTGAGACTTTGGCCGGCGTCGCCGAAGTAAATTTTCAATTAACCATACCGCTGCAGCGATGGGTTGCGGCGTTGAACCTGCCGTTCACGGCCATCGTGCTCGTTGGGATGGCGCTGGTTTTGTATCTGCTCACGCCGGAAAATTATCTCACCATTCGACAAGCATTGCCCGGCGCGATTTTTTTCTCAGTCGGCTGGATCACGGTAACGAAATTGTTCCAGCTCTACGTGGCACGCTACAGCCGCTACGACGCGACTTATCTCGCGCTGGCGTCGATCATCATTTTGCTGACGTGGATGTATCTCACTTGTTTGTTTTTGCTCCTCGGCGGCAAATTGAATGCGATTCTTCGCCGCGAGCGCGAAAGGCGTGGCAAATCGAGAACGTCAGAGCCGGCGATGCAGCCGGCGTAATCGGCAAAGTATTGATTTCGTTGCAGGTTGATCGGACGTAACACTCTGTTACGCTGCGCGAAGTGGGATGTTTCCGCGTTTGTAGTTTTCTCGCGCTCAGCGCAGTCATCGGCGGCTTCGTCCTTCAAGCGCAACCAACCAACGAAGAAACACCGCTGCCCGTGCGCAAGGCTCGCGCGATAAGTTCACCGTCGACCGACGAAACGCCGAGCCCGACAACCAAACCGAAGACTTCGCCGCACAAGAAAAAGAAATCGGCTTCGCCTTCGAAACCGAAGGCGAAAGCAAAGAAAACGCCAGCCGCCGAATCCGAAGCGTCGCCAACGCCGAGTGAAACCCCGGAAGCGACACCGAAGCCGAAAGCGAAGAAATCCGCGGCCAAAGAAACTTCAACGAAGAAGAAAAAGAAAACAACCGGAGAGAAATCGCCAACTCCGACAAAAAAGGCTTCGCCCAAGCCGTCCCAAACTCCAGAGCTCGGAGCAAGTGCCTCGCCACGGCGCGCGATTGCGGTTCCAAGCCCGAGCGCTCCTCCACCGCCCGCGCCAAGATCGACATCCGCATTCGGCGCGCCGGTCGAAGAGCCTGAACAATTGACGATCGAAAAATACGGTTACGAAAAGCCGCGTGGTTTTTGGGCGCGATTATTTGGCGGCGGCGGGCGCAGCACCAGCAGCGGTGCTGGTTACCGTTATCTAACGAGCTCCGTGCGCGCCCAGATCGATCGCGCGCCAGTCGCGCGGAGTCGCTGGCAATACATCGTTGTGCACAACAGCGGAACCCGTCAGGGGAATGCGGCCGCGTTCGATTATTACCACCGGCATTTTCGCCGGATGCAAAACGGACTCGCTTATCATTTCGTGATCGGCAATGGAACTTCGACCGGCAACGGTCAAATCGAAGTAGGGGACCGTTGGCGGCGACAAATCAACGGCGGCCACGTTCACAGCGATTACCTGAACAACATCGCGCTCGGGATTTGTCTGGTCGGCGATTTCAATCGCGATCAACCGACGCGTGCGCAGCTCGATTGTTGCGAAGAACTAATTCGATATCTCCGGCAGCGCTGCGGCAAGGTCGGCGATCATTATCCGATCGTGAAGCCGCACCGCGAAATGAATCCGCCACGCTGGCCGACCGATTGTCCGGGCGATGTATTTCCCTACTCCTGGTTCCGGCGGTTCCAGGAATAGTTAAATCCGCGTCGCCACCATGAGGTGGCTCTCTTTGTAATCCCAGCGGTAGCCGAAGTTGAATTCGACCGGTGGCGGATTGCTCTGCTCGAAGATCTCCCTCAGTTTTGGCTGATAGTGTTGTTTGAAAATCTCGATCGGGCCGAGGTAATTGCCGAAGACGCGGATGTTCCATTTGTCGCGATTGAAATAGGCGAGCGGAATGCCAGCGTCGTCCTGCACGATGGTCTTGCTATGATCGAGAATGAAATCGCGGATGCGGTTGAAGCCCTCTTCAAACATTAAATAGGAAGATGATTTGAGAAAGCTGCATCCGATGCCGAAGTGCTCGCAGAACCTGAGAAATCCCGGTGAGGAAGAAATACCGCCGTCGGAAATATCGGTCGTGAAATAGTAAAGCCTCTGCTCCTGGCCGGAGTAATTGTCGATGTAATCGATCCGGACACCTGGAGTGCCGCTGCTGCCGGGCCGGCTCTGTTGAAATTCTCCGCCGGTGCTCAACGAACCGAAAGTGACGTCCTTGATCGATTTATCGGCGCGCGCGAGAAAAACGTAGAGGATCGGCAAGGTGCCTTTCAATTCCTGCGACTGAAGATCCACTTTCATATCTTTGGTGATGAAAAAGCTGAAGCGGAGCGATGAATTCATTGCTTCCTCGAGATTGTGCAGAGCTGAACCAAGGTTTCGGGTCTGGAGCGGATCCGGCGGCGGTCCCATCGATTCCTTGCCGCAAAGGATGTAGACGTCGGCTTTTGGAAAAAATTGATCGACATAAAGAAAATCTGGACCGCTGAAAATGTAAAACGCGACCGGAATATGTTCTCGTGATTCCGGAAAGTATTGGCCCTCCCAGATGTGCAGTTTTTGCAACTGACGAGTATTCAGTTTGGCGAACGCCCTTTCGAAATTCGCTGAGTGCTCCTGCCAGGCTGCATCAGTTGTGAGCGGCGCGAGTGGCGAATTTTTCGGAAGCGGCATTCCGGCGAGAAAGCGCGCGGTATCGTCCGGCGGCGATTGAGCGCCCGCTGTCTGCGCGAGTGCAAAGATCGACCCGCCTAAGCCGAAGGCTACGACACGGCAGGCGAGCGACAAGATCGCAACGTTGGCAATTGTGATTTTTCCCGCGCCAAATTTTTTCATTGGCCAGCACTGACGCGTCTTCGCGCGCAAAAGTAAAGGAGGAAGCCAGCGATTGCAGTGCCGAGCCCGGCGATTGATTCGGTGGTTTTTGAGCGCAAAAGATAAACCATCATCCAAACGGTGATGGCGGCGAAAACGATCGGCGGTATCGGATAAAGCCAGACGCGATAGGGTCGCGCGATCTCGGGGCGCGCCATTCGCAGCACGACCACGCCGATCACCGTCAAAAGCGAACAAAGCAGAAGCGCGAATTGAATGTAGATGACGACGAGCTCAAAGCTGCGCGTTAACAAAAGCAGATTCACGATCAGCAACTGAACAAGGACTGCGTTCGCCGGGACGCCCTCAGCGTTTTTGCGGCCGAGAAACCGGAGCAGCCAATGATCTTCTCCCATCGACATGGTGACGCGTGGTCCGATCCAGGTCATCGAGCTGATCGCAGAAATTAAGCCGAGGCAAATCACGGCTCCGACGATGCGGCCGCCGTTTTCTCCGAAAATATGTTTGCCCGCAATCAGACCGACCTCGAGCTGGCCGCGCATTTCGTCTTGCGGTGCTGTCGCAAGAAAAACCGCATTCAAAAGAACATAAGCCGCCATCACGATCGTCGTTCCGACAAGGAGTGAGCGAGGAACGTTGCGCTCCGGATTTTTTACTTCGCCAATAATGTAGCTGGACGCATTCCAGCCCGAGTAGGAATACATCACGTAAACCAGGGCGACCGCGAATGCGCCGCTGAAGATCGCCATCGTGTCGGCCGCGTGCGGCAAAAAGGTGATCGGCTGTTTTTCTTCAATGAGCAAACCGGCTCCGATCAGCGCGGCGATCAACAAGAGTTTCACGAGCGTCCAGACATTTTGGAACGTGCTGCCGAGACGAAGATTTCCAAAATGGAAAAGGGCGACGATCCACACGGTCACGAATGAAAGCAAAATGGGCGAACCGAAGTTGAAGACGCCGTGAAAATATTTTCCGAAAGCCATGGCCGCCAGCGCGATCGGCGCAGCGAAGCCGACAGTCGCCGAAATAAATCCGGCCATGAAGCCGAGGGCGGGATGATAAATCTCGGAAAGGAAATGATATTCGCCGCCCGAGCGCGGGAGCGCGGCGCTGAGCTCGCCGTAACAGAGCGCGCCGCAGAGCGCGGCGATTCCACCGACAATCCAAAGCATCAGCAAAGCAAAACCCGAATGGATGTCGGCGACTTGAAATCCAAGACTGGTGAAGACGCCAGTGCCGATAATATTCGCAATCACAATCCCGCAGGCCGTGAAAAAACCGACCGTTCGCCGAGGAGATCGCAAATGCGACGCGGCTGGCTCGGAGGATTTGTTCATGTTGGGGTCGACAATGGCATTTGCGCGTCTGAATAGCTACTCGCTCAACGATCTCTATTGTCAGAAGCGACCGCGCGCGTCATTCTAAACTCAAGATGAAAACAATTGTCTCCCTGGAAACGGCAACGCAGCTAGCAGTGTTTCTTGAAAACCGCCCCGGAACGCTGGCGCGCGTGTGCGAAGCTTTGGCCAAAGCCGGCATCAACATTCACGCGCTCACAGTTTCGGACACGGTGGACCATTCGGTAGTTCGAATGATTGTGAGCGATCCAACCAAAGCACTGATGCTGCTGGG
>WNGJ01028864.1_pt1 | contig 13506 bp, 15 predicted proteins | sample 5400611 | NCBI WGS metagenome assembly WNGJ01 (sample SAMN13153375, study PRJNA577476) | soil metagenome | isolation source: 40 cm soil or saprolite under Garry oak tree replicate 1 | place: USA:California | collected 2016-06-15 | reverse complement strand
AATGAGAGCGGAACGGACCAGCGAATCCCCCTTCCTCCGTCCTTGTAATTGATTGATCTGATGTGACTTAGGTTGTGGAGTCGTCGTTCAGTCTCAAATTTTCAACAATTTGCAAATCTCAGGCGGCTATTATAAGGATGTTCGTCGCCGACTTCGGGCCGAGAGTAAAATACAACCCATGAAAACCACGACCTATGAAGCGACCGTCGAGAACGGTCAAATCAAGCTTCCGGAGACAGTTCACCTGCCGGACCACACAAAAGTGTTTGTCGTGGTGCCAGAAGCAAAAGCCGAACTCTTCAGCATCGTGACCGGTGAAGATGGAGTGCCCATCATCCGCACGGCGAACGGCGTTATCACCTCTCAGCTAGTCAAAGATATCGAAGCCCAGTTGGCATGACGTTCCTGCTCGACGTCAACGTGCTCATGGCACTCCTGTGGGAGAACCATGAACATCACCAGGTCGCGCGACCGTGGTTTCGGCAAGTCACCGACTTCGCAACGTGTCCAGTGACCCAACTCGGTTTCGCACGCGTTTCTTCGCATCCAGCTCTGGGATACAGCATGTCGCCGGATCAGGCATTCAGTGTTTTGAGAAGATTTCTAGCCGACGGTCTCGCTTTGTCTCTGACGATTTGAGTTGCGCGGATCGAGTCCTTCGAACGGATTTGATGACGGTTGCGAACCAGGTGACGGATCACTACCTTGTCGCGTTGGCACGCAAGCACAGTTTTGTGCTGGCCACGTTCGATGAATCGTTGGCGAGCACGTTCAGTCAGGAAACAGATCTCATTCGACTGATCCGTTAGCTCAGAAACGCCGGTTTCAGAATTTCGCCGACGAATTTCGTGCCCACGATTCCCTTCGATCACTTGATCGAGACTACATCACAATACGACAAACCATCCTAGACCATGCCCTCTAGCGGAAGGCGGCGAAACCTAGCAAGACTTCTGCTTGAACCTCGTGGCGATTGGCATAAGATCAGCCAATGGAACTGCGACATCTGCGATATTTTGTGGCGGCCGCCGAGGAGCAGCACTTTGGCAGGGCTGCCGAGCGTTTGCGCATCGCTCAACCGGCGCTCTCCCGGCAAATTCAGGATCTGGAAAATGAGATTGGTTTTGAACTGTTCGATCGTCTTCCCCGAGGAGTGAAAATAAGTGCAGCGGGAAAATCGCTCCTCGAAGACGCGCGCAGCATCCTGAAACAAGCAGATGAAGCCGTAAGACGTGCCGGGAAAGTAGCGCACCAATCGGGAATATTGCGCGTCGGATTCATAGAAAGCCTGTCCTGGCATGGCATTGTTCCCCGGTCATTCCGGCAATTTCGCCGAAGGCATCCGGACGCCAGACTGGAACTGAGATCCTTAAGTTCTCTCGACCAGGTTGAAGCGGTCCGATTGGGCAAACTGGATGCTGGCTATGTCTATCTCCCGCTAATTAAAGATCGCAACCTGGCGCACGTCCCGGTCGCGTTGCACAACGTGATGTTGGCCTTACCGCAAGGACACTCCTTGTTGAAAGTCAAACCACTTCGCCTACGAGATCTCCGAGATACCGCTTTTGTGTGGTTTTCGAAGCGGACAAACCCTGTCTTTCATCGCCAATTGATGCAGCAATGTAATCGGGGCGGCTTGAAACATCCTCAGATCGTTCAGGAAGCGATTAATGAACCGACGATTCTGAGCCAGGTGGCGTGCAAGCTCGGCGTTGCGTTTGTCAGCGGAGCGACACGCTGGCGACGTCCCAAAGGCGTCGCAATGCGATCGGTCGTTGATCTGGATCTACCAATACCCTTTTCGCTGGTCTGGCGGAAGGACAATATCTCTCCATTGCTTGCGGCCTTTGTGGGCGCTGTTCAATCGATTCCCGAAGTCGCAGCCTTTTCCATGTACTCATCCTGGATCGATCCAGATTCATTCCTGATGGAATAGAGGAGGGTTTTCCAATGGCAAAACACTGGTTCGTGACCGGCAGCGCAAGCGGCCTGGGCCGCAGTATCGCGGAAGCGGTGCTCGCATCCGGTGATTCCCTCGTCGCAACGGCGCGAGAGCCCAAACGCCTTGGCGATCTCCTGGAGAAATACGGTGAACGAGTGCGCACTCTGGCGCTGGACGTTACGAACGAGGAAGGGTGTAAGAAAGCGGTGGAGCAGGCAGTAGAAGCCTTCGGGAGCCTAGATGTCGTCGTCAATAACGCGGGCTACGGCGATATCGCACCGTTCGAGCAGATGGGACCTGAGCGTTTCAAAGCGGTCATCGACACGAATTTCTATGGCGTCGTCTATGTCACTCGTGCCGCCGTACCAATTATGCGAAAGCAAAAAAGCGGCTGCATCCTGCAAATATCGTCGGTTGGCGGACGGGTCACGCGGCCCGGCAGCACGCCGTATCACGCCGCCAAGTGGGCTGTTGGCGGATTTACCGAGTCGCTTGCCAAGGAAGTGGCACCTTTCGGCGTGAAGGTGTGTGCCCTCGAACCTGGCGGAATGCGAACCAACTGGGGGAACCGGGCGAATCAAAATACCCCGGAGTTGCTTCCAGATTACCAACCGTCCGTCGGCGCGGCGGTTTCCGCACTGAAATCGTACTGGGGACATGAGGTGAGCGACCCCGCGAAAGTGGCTCAAGTAATCCTTCGCCTGGCGTCGAGCGAACACCTGCCTTTCCATCTTCTGCTGGGCAGCGACGCCGTTCAAAACGCGCAGGAAGCCGAATCAACTCGCAACCGTGAGGCGGACCATTGGCGTGAAGTAAGTCTCTCGACAGACGTCGATGCTTCCGTATCCCTGCCAAATATACGATTCTGATCGACGACCGGACCCAAAGGGAGGTGGAGTGTGCAAACAGACCGGAAGTTGCGCGTCAATTCGAAGACATGGCTCATAACGGGAGCGTCCAGTGGCCTCGGTTTTGCTCTCGCTCAGTACGTATTGGAGCAGGGGGACCGCGCTGTGTTGGGCGCACGCAGCCTGCGTGCGATGAGTCAACTCGTCGAGCAATACCCTAACACGGGATTAGCCCTGACCCTGGACGTGACCAAGCCCGAAGACAGAGCCGCGGCGGTGAAGCAGGCAGAGGATCGTTTTGGCGGCATTGATGTCCTGGTGAACAATGCGGGCATCGACTTTCTCGGCGCAATCGAGGAGCAGGAAGAGAGCGACTACCGAGCGCTGTTCGAGGTCAATTTCTTCGCAGCAGTGGCACTCCTCCGCTGCGTACTGCCAGGGATGCGTTCGCGCCGCAAAGGAACCATCATTAATATGTCGTCGATGGATGGCATCGCGAGTCTACCGGCGCAGGGTTACTACTCCGCCAGTAAATTTGCTCTGGAGGGGTTGACGGAGTCGCTGTGGCAGGAGATTGAACCGCTGGGTTTGCGGGCCTTCCTGGTCGAACCGGGCTCCTTCAGAACGGGCATTGAACAGCGCACGAAATTCTCAGGGTCTGTGATCGATGCGTACGAAGCCACTTCTGGCACATTCCGTAAAATGGTGGGTACGCTTACTCCAGATCAATTCCCAGGCGACCCTGTTCGCGCTGCGAGAGCGATTTATCAAGTCGCGAACTCGGATCGTCAGATTCACTGGCTCATTCTGGGGAGTGATGCGTATCGCCGGATCGGTACAAAACTCGACATGATAGACGCAGAGTTCAAAGCCGTTAAAGACATTGCGCTCAGCACGGACTATCCTGACGCCGGAAAAGCAGTTCTCTGAAAGATTATGTTCGAACATCTACTGGTCGCATGGTGGAATGGCTTGTCAGACCCTCAGCTGACGTGCTGCGGAAACGCTTTAACCAAAGGATGCATGTCTTAAAAGGTGGGCGTCACGCCGCGCGGCGGCTCGCCTTGATCGGTACTGCCTGGTTGTTTTCTTTCCATGATCCTGGGTAAGCTTCGCAGTCCATTTCGGTTGGTGTAATGTTCGGGTCATGCGATCAAACGCCTGGACGTATGCCATGACAAACTCACTCAGTTCGGTTATTGCGCGGACAGGGAGCAACGTCCGCACGTTCGCACATAAGGTTCGAATGTGGCATAAGCACTGAACACGCGTGCGGGCTGAGATGTATACCAAGCAGTGCTTAAGATTGCGGTCAGCACCATTGGCACTGCACATGGAGCCAACACCGCATGTCCGTTCCTGAGAGCACATCTGCGGAAGGCTTAGAACGCTATATCGGCGGCAAGTGTCTGTTCCAAGGTCGCGGTGAGGCATGGCGAGACCTGAAAGCATGGATCGTTTCTCAACCGCCTGAAGGCAACACCTCGCCGCTTCCCTCAGTCAGCGAACCGTTCCTCGCGTGGACCATGTCGGGCGAAATCGATTTTCAGGAGCGCGAGAATAATGGCCCCTGGATAACAAATCGAATCAAGAAGGGTTCTTTCTTCCTCACAACTGGTGGCGCTCCGTACGATGTTCGCTGGAAAGCGGCAACTTCCGAACCCTTTCAAGCCATGTTCGTGTTCGTGGAGTTGACAGTGCTTCGGAGCGCTCTCGAAGAGGCCTTCGGAGCCGAGGCGGAAAAAGCGCGACTGCGCGATGTTTCGGCTTTCACCGATGATGTGTTGAATTCGTTCATGGAAAGAATTCGCGAGGAACTGATGCGAGAAGAAGCGAGTCCGCTTTTCGTGTCGGCAATCGCGCGGGCAATCGCTGTCCATATCGCACGCAACTACGCCGAAACGATTGATGACTCACACCATGGAACGCCATCACTGCCTGGGTATAAGCTCAAGCAAGTAACTGACTGGATGGCGGAACACCTTGCTGAGACTCTCAACCTTGATGCACTTGCAGCAAAAGTGGGATTGAGCAAGTTTCACTTTCACAGGTTGTTCAAACGCGCAATGGGCCTACCACCTTCACGTTTTCAGCTTGATTTGCGAATGAATCGAGCTCGCCAACTGCTGCGTGAGACAAAGAAAAGCGTTATAGACGTCGCTCTTGATGTTGGATACACAAACCCCAGCCATTTTGCGAAGCTCTTCCACAAGGAAACGGGATTGACTCCGAGCGAGTATCGCCGTCAGCGTTAAAACCCCGCACTTCGACCTTCTTTCGAGCAATATCGCAACAGTTCGAGCAAAGACGCGTGCGCCCATTGCCTTCAGGGTGAGTACGATTGAAATAGTTGGGAGGATTCAAATGGAACTCAAGAGAAATGGAACGCAACAATCGACCAAAGGCCCAGACGAGTATTTCACGGGAGATGTACGAATTGATCCGCTGTTCGAGGCTCCCGATCCAGCACGAGCGCGTGGAGCAAGCGTTACCTTCGAGCCCGGCGCTCGGACAGCGTGGCATAGACATCCGCTGGGGCAGACCCTAATCGTTACTTCGGGATTCGGCTGGGTGCAGAGTGAAGGCCAACCCAAAGTGGAACTCCGCCCAGGTGACGTGGTCTGGTGCCCCCCGAATGAGAGGCATTGGCACGGCAGCACACCAACAACGGCAATGACGCATATCGCCATTCAGGAGGCACTCGACGGTAAGGTTGTCGAATGGATGGAAAAAGTCAGTGACGAACAGTATCGCGGTTAATAGAGCCGAGCGACATTAAGAGGAATCCGTTTATGAACTTATCTTTTGAGAACAAAGTCGCACTGGTCACTGGCGCTGCGTCTGGTATGGGTTTAGCTACAGCGACTGCATTCGCCGAGAACGGCGCTGCAGTGGCTTTGGTCGATATCAATGAGAATGCAGTTCGCGCCGCAGCAGAAAAACTAACCGCCGCCGGTCACAAGGCGCTGGCCATCCGTTGCAACGTCGTCGATGAAGCTGAGGTGGCGGCGATGGTCAAGCAGACTGTATCCACTTTTGGCCGTCTCGATGCGGCATATAACAACGCCGGCGTACAGTCACCGGCAGTCGAGACCGCGGACGCCAGCGGTGCAGAGTTCGAGCGTGTGATTGGAATAAATCTGCGCAGTGTTTGGAACTGTATGAAATACGAGTTGCAACAAATGCGCGAGCAAGGAAGCGGCGCAATCGTCAATTGCTCCTCAATCGGCGGCCTTGTCGGCATTCCAGGCCGCGCAATCTACCATGCATCCAAGTATGGAGTGATCGGCCTGACTCAGAGCGCGGCGCTCGAATATGCATCACGAGGAATCCGCATCAATGCAGTTTGCCCCGGAACCATTGAGACGCCGATGGTCGCGGAAATGTTGGCGAAAGAACCAGACGCCATGAAGGAGATCTTAAGAGATCAGCCAATCGTACGACTGGGTCGACCGGAGGAGGTAGCCGCGGCCGTCCTTTGGCTGTGCAGCCCGGAGGCGAGTTTTGTGATTGGCCATCCCCTGGTCGTGGATGGCGGTTACACCGCTCGATGAAGACGAAGATTTAAGAGAGGCAAATATGAAAGGAACAGTTCTATACGGACCACGTGATCTGCGTTTCGAAGAACGTGAAACACCGGCGATTCTGAAGCCGACAGATGCGATCGTTAGGAATTCAGCAACGTGTGTGTGCGGTTCTGACTTGTGGCCCTACCGGGGAATTAACGCGGTTCCGCAGCCGACTCCGATGGGACACGAGTATTGCGGCATTGTCGAGGATGTTGGCAGCGCGGTGAAGAACATTAAACCGGGACAATTTGTGATCGGTTCGTTCGCCACGTCTGACAATACTTGTCCAAACTGTCAGTTCGGCTATCAGTCGTCCTGTCAGCATCGCGAGTGGATTAGTACGGCGCAAGCACCGCTGCTCCGCGTGCCTTTGGCCGATGGCACGCTGGTGCCGACTGCGGAAATCCCTCCAAACGATATGATCCCAAGTCTCCTGGCACTCTCCGACGTCATGGGTACCGGCTGGTTTGCCGCACATGCCGCGAATGTGAAGCCAGGAAGTACCGCAGTCGTCGTCGGTGATGGCGCAGTTGGCCTCCTTGGAGTGCTCTCCGCCAAACAGATGGGAGCCGCTCGCATTATCGCTATGAGCCGTCATGCTTCACGGCAGAAGCTCGCGCGTGAATTCGGCGCCACCGACATCGTGACCGAGCGCGGTGAAGAAGGGGTCGAACGGATCATGGACCTGACCAAACGAATCGGTGCGGATTCCGTGCTGGAGTGTGTTGGTACTCAGGAATCGATGATGCAAGCAATCCGCGTCACTCGAAAGGGCGGTTACGTGGGTTATGTCGGCGTGCCGCATGGTGTCGAACTCAAAGGTGAGGACCTGTTCTACGCTCACGTCCATCTGCACGGCGGTCCCGCACCGGTTCGCGCGTATCTGCCGAAGCTGATTGATCTCGTCTTCAACGGGACCATTAATCCAGGAAAGGTGTTCGACCTCGTGCTGCCGCTGGCGCAAGTCGCCGAGGGCTACCGCGCGATGGACGAGCGTCGGGCGATCAAGGCGCTGCTGCAACCGTAGGTCGCCGAACGCTGGACATACGAGACTGACATGGACAAGAACACTCGCAGTCGACACATTGCAGAATCGCCGGTTCGCCGCGACGTCGATCGCCGCCGTTTCTTGAAACTGACGGGCGCGGGCCTCGTCGCGCCGCTGCCTATTAGTGCCGCGGATACCGCACCGGCATCCATGAGACAGGAGGAATCACACATGTGGATGACCATCGGCGAACGTCGCTTCGCCATCACCTTGAGCGACAACGCGGCCGCGCGTGCGTTCGCAGCGCAACTGCCGCTGACGCTGGACATGAGCGAACTCAACGGAAACGAGAAACACGGCGAACTACCGAAAGCGCTGCCCGCGAATACAAGCCGACCGGAAACCATCCGCAATGGCGACCTTATGCTGTATGGCTCGGACACCCTTGTTGTCTTCTACTTAACGTTCAATTCGTCGTACTCGTACACCCGCCTAGGCCGCNTCCGCGCGGTGTTCGGGTCTTGTTCTCAAAGGACTAGCTTGTTGAGTGAAGCATCTGTGTGTACAAGTCGGAGGTGGTAGGACACTTCGTCGTCGGGCCTTGAGATTCCGTCGTGAGATCTACAGAGGCGAACTCGGCGGGCGTTGAGTCTCCGCTCGCGGAGTTCTTCCTTCGTTAGAGTGCAGACAATTGGAAGATCCATTCATGGACAGCCGTATCTCAGCAGCTCCGACTTGAGGTAATCTTGTGCGCGCACTGACGTCCGCCATTTGCGGCGGGCGAAATCGAACGATTTACTGTGGCGAGTTTGCGAATCAAAGCAGCCAAAGTTGTCGTTTTGAGCCAATTTTGCAAATTGTGCAAATCAGAAAATCAATAAGTTACAGCGTTTCAACACGCAGAGGCACAACGAATCCCTCTTCCTCCGTTGCTTCTTATTATAAGTACTGTGTTTAATGTTACTTATCAGAAGTAACGCCGAATCACTCCACACTCTACCCCACATAATAAATGGACCCAATTGGCTCATGCTGGGCGTCAACGGCGGTCTGCAGGTTTGCACCCTTGGGAAAGAAGAACTCTCCAAGATGCCCGCCGAAAAAAATGCGATAGCGATCCGTAGATGCGGCGGGCCAGGCGCTCACGATCCGATCTGATGGGCCGATCAGCCGAATATGGATGCTGAACTGTCAGCGTTTCGAATCCAAACTGAGATTAATCTTCAAGACGTCGGAGGAATTTTGGTGAATGCGGCATTCACCGGTGACAGGTCGGTCATTCATGAATCAGCAACGAATGCCCAGATCAACAGATGAGGAAAGTCCTGCGTAATTCCGCAGTACATTATGCTGGCGCACGTTCATCGCATTCCCGCGTTTTGGAGGAGGTCACATTACGTATGACAAGCCAGGATCAGCCCGCTGGCCGGCGTCCCTCGAAACTTGCCGCCGCCCTGCAGAATGTGGCGACCTGGGTACACAGCGTCCTCTATCGAAGCAGCAACGGAGTAATCGGGGGGAGGATCGCCAACAGCCCAGTACTGTTGCTCACCACCATAGGACGACGGAGTGGCAAGCAACGTACGGTGCCGTTGTTATATTTGATGGATGGACTCAGCGTGGCACTGGTGGCTTCCAATGGCGGCGCGGTGAGGCATCCCACTTGGTGGCTTAACCTGCAAACCACGCCTGAAGCCTGGATACAGATTAAGGGTATTCGACAACGAGTTAAGGCGGAGCAAGCTTCTGAGGCGGAGAAACAACGCCTCTGGCCTCGCCTCACAGCGATGTATCCCGGTTACAAGCGGTATCAAGAGATCACCGATCGGAACATTCCAGTGGTCATTCTGCGTTCCATAGAAGAGGATAAGAGGCGGTCGAACGATTAACCATGTCGGGCAAGGTTATAGTCTATGAGAAGGAACGCACCCCAGCAGGGGGTGCGAGAATCGAACCATCGATCTCGTGCGATTGTCTATGTAAGAAACAATCATGATCAGGCAGATTTGCCTTTTGTTTTTGTTTCTGGGCATCCCGATCCAGCAGCGAACACCGCTGCCGACCTCTCCCGCCGCAGCTCGGGTTTCCATCACAGGTACCGTCGTTCGAGGTGGTACGAACGAACCCATCGGGTCTGCACGGATCACGCTCCGGCCATCAGGCGTTTCGGCGGTCACCGACATGGGAGGGAAGTTCAGAATCGACGCGGTACCTGGGCGATACACCTTGACCGCGGAGCGTGAAGGCTTTGTGCTTCAACTGGACGCCACGCACGGCGTGACGGAAATGGGCGTCGCACTTACCCTCAACGCGGGACAGCCGATTAGCGGGATGGCTTTGGCAATGATTCCCGCTCCAACGATTTCAGGGCATACGTATTTCCCCAACGGTGAGCCGCTCGCTGCAGCCGTTGTCCAGGCATACCGATGGCGATACACGCCGTTCGGACGGAGGATGAAGATCGTGAAAACGGCTCTGACCGATGATTCCGGCGAGTACCGTTTGTTCCGGCTCACCTTCGGCGAATATATCGTATCCGCGAGCTACAGCCATCGGTCCCAGCGCAGCGCACTCAACGGCAGACAACTGTCTGCAAACGTTCCCGATCCTGACGAAGGTTATACGACTGTGTTCTACGGAGGAGCGGCGAGTGCCTCAGAAGCACAGGTTGTACGCGTTGCTCCGGGCCTCGATGCCGGCGGTCTGAACATCATTCTCAGTGACACGCCGCGGTTCTCAATACGAGGGCAGGTTGTGTCTGCCGTGCCTTTACCTCCCGATCTCAAGATCGCCTTCGTTCCTGAAGGTTCGGATCTGAATTTGGACACGAGCAATTTTATCAGCGCGAGTGCTGATGGAACCTTCGAGGTGACCGGTGTTTCGCCCGGCTCTTATCTGATGCTCGCATTCGGCGGACACTTGTCCTCGCCACTCGTGCCGGTTCACGTCGGAAATAGCAATGTTGAAAAGCTCAGCATTCCTCTGGCTCCTGCAATCACCGTGAACGGGCGCGTTTCCATCGAAGGGGCAATCAGGCCGAATCTCGCAGGAACAAATCTCGCGGGAGTAAAAATAGGTCTCGTTCGGAGAAGTCGAGAGATTGAGCAGAGGATCGAAGTTTTCGCTGGAGGTGATGGAGCATTTACCCTGCCCGATGTGGGACCCGGCGAATACGACGTTCTGGTGGAACGCGTGCCTTCCGGTACGTATACGCGGAGTATCCGTTACGGCGGTAGAGACGTTCTGTCTGATGCAGTGCGAATTGGAATCGATCCGAATGACTCTCTCGATGTCAGCCTGAGCCCGATGACAGGGACCGTCGAAGGACATGTGAGTGAACGCGTGGACGTTCCATCGCCAGGTGTCCAGGTTGTTCTCGTGCCGGAAGTGCGACTTCGCCGCCGGCCAGATCGTTATATCGTCGGCTTAACGGATGTCTCGGGTAATTTTCAATTGACCGGTGTTCCTCCGGGGCAATACACGGCGTTCGCATTCGAACAAATTGAACCCGAAGCCTATTACGCCTTCGCATATGACCCGTCCGTCAGCGCGCGCTTTGCAGATCGCGCGGCTTCCGTCAATCTCAATCAGGGCAATGTCACGAGACTGGAGTTGAAAGCTATTCCTTCTGCGGAAACCGCCGGAGGCTTCCGATGAAAAAGCTGCTCGTGGCAGTTCTTTTCCTGCAGGCTGCTGCCTCGCCGCGCGGAAGCATCGAGGGAATTGTCATGAAAGCCGGGACAGCGCTTCAGCAATCACTTCCGCATGCGCGGCTCGAGCTAAGAGAAGGTCCCGGAACGCTGATCGTCGTGCGAAGCGATGCCGGCGGCAGGTTCGTATTTTCCAATCTGGCTGCCGGCCGTTATCGATTGTTTCTGACGGAGGACGGTTTCATCCGCCAGGAATATGGACAGCGCTTTCCAAACATGCCTGGCCTACCGATCAACGTCACCGCCGGCCAACACGTTACGAATATCACCTTTCGTCCGGATGCTGCGCCGACCATCGCAGGCACCGTGCTGGATGGAAATGGCATTCCTATTGCGGACATGGATGCTGCGCCGACCATCGCAGGCACCGTGCTGGATGGAAATGGCATTCCTATTGCGGACATTCTCGTGACGGCTGCACGGCGAACTTATGACGTTCGTGGCAGACCGACGCTTACGGTTGTAGCCTCTGCCTTGACCGACGACCGCGGAGCTTACCGGATATTTTGGATCGATCCTGGCGACTACTACGTAAACGCCGGCTCCCCACCGTTACGTACCTCGAGCGATGCCAACGAACCGGCGCGGCCTGCGTATGCGCCGGTGTATTTCCCCGGTGTTACGGATCCCGAAGGAATCAGACCGATTCGTGTTGATATCGGCCGCGAAGTCAACGGCGTCGATTTCCGTTTGCGCGGGCAAGGATTGGCCCAGATTTTCGGTCAAGCGCTCCATGCGATCACGCGCAAACCGGTCGCCGCGACGATAACGCTCAGTCCGGTGGAGGAGTCGAATGTAGCTCGCTACCATGGCCAGAGCAGTGTCGCGTCTGGGGCCTTTGTGATCGGGGACGGTGTTGCCCCTGGTTCCTACATCGTTGTAGGACGGTCCGATTCATTAGAGAAGCTCACGGGCTTCACTCGCATCAGAGTTCCGAGCCTTCCTGGATTTTTTCTCAATGTCCGGCTGTTGTTGAGTCCTGGGATTCGGGTCAATGGACGGATGATGGGGATCGCACAATCGCTTCCCGACCTACGGAGATCGCACATCACGTTGACGAGTGTCGAACCCGGAGTCCCCTCGCCGGCTCGCATGTCGCCGACGGCTGATGGAGCGTTTTCGATAATGGACGCGATTCCCGGCGAATATCTGCTAACAGTCTCCGATCTACCCGATGATCTTTATGTGAAAGCGGTGCGCCACGGCGTCGAGGACATACTTGAATCGGCCATCGCGGTCGCGACTGAATCTACCGCGCCGCTTCAGATCCTCTTAGGTTCCGATGGCGGCCGCATCACCGCAGCGATTCTTCGCCGCGACGGTCGCCCTGCCGTCGGCGCTCAAGTTGTGCTGGTACCCGACTCCGCGCGCCGGAACCAGCCCGATCAATACCGGCTCGGTACAACCGGCCAAGATGGCCTTGTTACGATGCGCGGCATTCCTCCCGGCGGCTACAAATTGTTTGCCTGGGAAACCATCGAGCCCAACGCGTATCGCAATCAGGACTACATGCGCAGATACGATAGCCTTGGACTTTCGATCCTCATTGGTCCCGGTGAGAACCGCGCCGTCGAAGCGCGTGTTATTTCGGGAGAGCAATGAACGGATCAGAACAGGATAGTCAGCTAACGCGTTGGCTCGAGGTACTCGTTCATCGTGGCAGTAGTGAATCTTTTCCTCGTTGTCGGTCGATCACCGGCGATTCGTGTCCACGGTGAGGTTCTAGGTCTTCGCTAGGTTCATCGAAAGTCCTCGGCATTCAACTGCGGTGTGGAAAGATGGTAAGCCTTCAGGTCCTCCAATAGAGCCGCGGCAGAGCGTGGCATTGTGTCAACTGAGAATATTGGCCTCCACGTATTGATATCGCTTTGTGGAAAACGTGACTCTACGAGGTCGGCGCCGGCGGCCGTCAGCTAAGCCGTTGAAAACTCAAGGGAGCCTATCGGGTTAGAAATGGAACACCGCATGCTTTATAGGCAGCCATGAAAGGGATGACGACAAACCAAACCAAACACGCTGATGGCTTCACACCAGACACACCTGTTTGGGCTGCCTCCATTCCTCCCGTCTTCCCTTTCGACAGAACCGTTGTCCCGATCAACTGCGTTTCCTTGACGATCATCTCCATGTCATCGGCAATCGTTGACGATTGCGCAACAAGTATTTCCATTTCCTCGGCGATCAACTCGGCCAACGACTCGGTCTTTTCCGCCTCGGGAACGATTATTCGTGCAGCGTCCGCGATCATTGTCATGCTGCAAAGAAGCATTTCCCTGCCGCACACGATTATCGATGCGACACCGGCGATCATCTTCGGTTCGCAAATAATCGTGTCCGAGGTGCAAATAACCATTTCCGCAATGGAGACGGTTATTTCCGGCGATCATCAAACCCCTGCGAATCAGGGAGTTCCCGACGGCTCTCAGGAAATAACTATTTCTGTACCGGA
>WNGJ01005817.1_pt1 | contig 13510 bp, 11 predicted proteins | sample 5400611 | NCBI WGS metagenome assembly WNGJ01 (sample SAMN13153375, study PRJNA577476) | soil metagenome | isolation source: 40 cm soil or saprolite under Garry oak tree replicate 1 | place: USA:California | collected 2016-06-15 | reverse complement strand
CGGCAGCGGCTCCGGTAGCCGAATCCGTGCTGCCGGATCACCCTCCACCGAAGACCCCGCAGCCCGAAGCCGTTCACGCTGATCCTGTGCACCCTGATCCTGTGCACTCTGATCCCGTGCACCACGAACCCTTGCACCCGGAAGTCGTTCACCCCGAAGTTTTGCCACCCGAAACCAAGCCACATGCGCCGTCGCCGGAGGTCGCGTCCCCCGGGCTGCAGCCCGGCACCAGCGCGCCGCCGTCATCCGACGAACCCCCGCCGCGCTGACGCTCGCTGACCCGCGATTTTAAGCGATTTGCCGGGTTCTAAAGCCGGTGCCCAAGATGGGCCGCCGGTTCGCCCCATAAGCGGTCTGCGCATCGGCGGCGGTCGCCCGCCGCAAGCCGCGGGTTTGCGGCGCCTGGTTGGCGGTTGCGATCAAATGCGTGACAAAAATTGAGCTGGGCCGGGGCAGCGGCTGGACGCCCGTTCGCGACCCTTGCGCCGCCTGAACCATCGGCACCAGCGCCATGCAGGCGGCCCACGTGGTTTGCGGATTATTTATCAACTTTGCCTAGGGTCGAGGCCGAAGCAGGCAGTATTCTCGAACCGGGAATCACTCGGCAGTGTTCCTAAACGAGGCGATTTTGGCAGCCACCCTTCCGCGCGTTTCGACCATCCTCGCCTCGCTCGGCCAGGCAGCCTTCATGTGGGACATCGCAACCGACGCCATCGTCTGGAGTGATCAGGCCGCCTCGGCTTTTCCGGATATCCCGGCGACAGTGCGGGCAAGCGGCGCGGAATTCGCAAAACTGATCGAGCCGGTGCGTTCGATCCGCTCGGACGCACTGGGCCATTCGGCGCCCGCGCATGGTGGCGACGGCGTCCCCTACCGGATCGAATATGGCGTGCGGATCAGTACGTCCGCCCCGGTGCTCTGGATCGAGGAATCCGGCTGCTGGTTTGCCGGCGCCGACGGTAAGCCGGCGCGCGTGCAGGGCATTGTTCGCCTCAACAATGAGCGCCACGCCCGCGACGAGCAACTCGTGCGGTTGTCGCGGCACGATCCGCTGACCGGCGAGCTCAATCGCACCCATCTTGTGGCATCGCTGGCCGAATCCATCGAGGAAGCCGCGCGCTTCCGCTCCTCTTCCGCCTTCATGCTGATCGGTATCGATCATCTGGCGCGCGTCAACGATGCCTTCGGCTTCGATGTTGCGGACGCGGTGATTTCCGACATCGCCCGGCGCATTCGTGCGCGGCTGCGCAACGGCGACGTGCTCGGCCGCTTCTCCGGCAACAAATTCGGACTGGTGCTGAAGAACTGCACGGTCGACGACATCAATGTCGCCGCCGAGCGGTTTCTGGCGGGTATTCGCGACGATGTGGTGCCGACCAAATCCGGACCGGTATCCGTGACGGCGTCGATTGGGGCGGTCAGCGTGCCGCGCTACGCGCGCAATGCCGACGAGGCCGTCAACCGCGCCCAGGAAACCCTCGATATGGCGAAGCGCCGCCGCTCGGGCTCGTTTTCGCTGTGGCGGCCGAATGTCGAGCGCGAGGCCCAGCGCCGCGTCAACATCCGGGTCACCGACGAGATCGTCACAGCGCTCAACGAGCGCCGGATCGTGATGGCATTCGAGCCGGTGGTCGAGGCACGCTCGCGCGACACCGCGTTCTACGAGTGCTTGATCCGCATGGAGCAGGATGACGGGCAGGTCCTGCTGGCGCCAGACATCGTTCCGGTCGCCGAGCGGCTCGGCCTTATACGGCTGGTCGATCACCGCGTCCTTGAGCTCGTGGTAGCTGAACTCGCGGAACAGCCGAACGTGCAGCTCAGCCTCAACATCTCGCCGGAGACCACCATGGACCCGGACTGGTGGGCTTCCATCGAATCGCTGATGCACGCGCATCCCGGCGTGGCGCAGCGGCTGATCGTTGAAATCACCGAGACCGTCGCGATCCAGGATATCGACGGACTGCGCGGCTTCGTCACGCGGCTGAAAAACTTCGGCAGCCGGATCGCGATCGACGATTTCGGCGCCGGTTACACCTCGTTCCGGAATTTGCGCAAGCTCGGCGTCGATATCGTGAAGATCGACGGCGCCTTTGTGCAGAACATCGCGCGCTCGGCCGATGATCGCGCCTTCGTGCAGACGCTGATCGACCTGGCGCGCCGGCTGGAAATCAAGACCGTCGCGGAATGGGTTCAGGATGACGAGTCGGCCATGATGCTGCGCGACTGGGGTTGCGATTACATCCAGGGCCGCCTGATCGGGCTCGCGTCTTCGGAGCGCCCCTGGGGCGTGCGGGCTGAGGCGATATTGCCGGCGGCGAGCTAGGGTCTGTTCGCGCTAAAATATCTATGGCGCGAGAGACTCACTCTTCCTTCTTCGGCTCTTTCGACATCCGCTCGAGGCGATCCTGCATGTCCTTCATCTGACGGCGAAGATCGTCGATGTTGTCTTCTCCCGCGACCGGCTCCGGGGTTTTCTCCGGCTCGTCGGCACTTCCCGCGCGCGGCGCGGCGAACGGCTTGAACATCGAGAAGGTTCGCTCGAACATTTCCATGTTACGGCGGACATGCTCCTCCAGCGGCGCGAACGGCGTCATGCTGAAGGTGGTGGTGAGCTGCTTGCGGAATTTTTCCTGCTCCCGCGTCAGCGTGTCGATGGATTGCTCGAGATAGCGCGGAACCACCATCTGCATGCTGTCGCCGTAGAACCTGATCAACTGCCGCAGGAACGTGGTTGGCAGCAAATTCTGCCCGGCCTTGTTTTCCTGTTCGAAGATGATCTGCGCCAAGACTGACCGCGTGATGTCGTCGCCGGTCTTGGCGTCGTAGACGAGGAAATCCTCGCCCTCTTTCACCATGGCGGCGAGATCCTCGAGCGTCACATAGGTGCTGGTGCCGGTATTATAGAGCCGCCGGTTCGCGTATTTCTTGATTGTCGTGGGTTGGTCTGTTTTCGCCATGGGCTCACACATGCACACCGGGGGGAACCCGACGGCATCACCGAAGGGTCAACAAGCAACGCATCGCAGCAAAGTAAGCATTTTCAATAAGGTTCGGCTACCGTTTTGTGCGACACGGTTAATTCCAAAGCATAGGCATTGCTCAGGAAACTGCCAAGAGCATCAATTTGAATGCGCCGCGGCGTGAATTTGGCCCGCGACCGATTGACATGCCTCAACGACGTTAACAGGATAGAGTGAGAAGAGAGGCCCGCCATCCGGCCGCCAGCCATCGAGGGCCTGAAAGCCCCAAGAACCTCAAACTCAGGAGATGTCCATGTCAGACGATGTCGTCATCGTCAGCGCCGCCCGCACCCCGGTCGGAAGCTTCAACGGTGCGTTCGCCACCACGCCGGCCCATGACCTCGGCGCCATTGCCATCAAGGCCGCGCTGGAGCGTGCGGGCATCGAGCCGGGCCGGGTCTCCGAGGTGATCATGGGCCAGATCCTGACTGCGGCGCAGGGCCAGAACCCTGCCCGCCAGGCCTCGATCGCCGCCGGTATCCCGGTGGAAAGTCCGGCCTGGGGCGTCAATCAACTTTGCGGCTCGGGCCTGCGCACCGTCGCACTGGGCTATCAGGCGCTGCTTAACGGCGATTCCGAAATCGTCGTCGCCGGCGGCCAGGAATCCATGAGCATGGCCCCGCACGCCCAATATCTGCGCGGCGGCGTCAAGATGGGCGGGCTCGAGCTCGTCGACACCATGATCAAGGACGGCCTGTGGGACGCCTTCAACGGCTACCACATGGGCAACACTGCCGAGAACGTCGCGCGGCAGTACCAGATCACGCGCGCCCAGCAGGACGAGTTCGCGGTCGCCTCGCAGAACAAGGCCGAGGCGGCGCAGAAGGCCGGCAGGTTCAAGGACGAGATCGTTCCGGTCACCATCAAAACCCGCAAGGGCGACATCATCGTCAGCGACGACGAATATCCGCGCCACGGCGCCACCCTCGATGGGATGGCCAAGCTGAAGCCGGCCTTCGAGAAGGACGGCACCGTGACGGCCGGAAGCGCTTCCGGCATCAATGACGGCGCGGCTGCGGTGGTGCTGATGACCGCGAAGCAGGCGGCCAAGGAAGGCAAGAAAGTGCTGGGCCGCATCGTGTCGTGGGGACAGGCCGGCGTCGATCCCAAGATCATGGGCACCGGCCCGATCCCGGCTTCTCGCGCCGCGCTGAAGAAGGCCGGCTGGAACATCGGCGATCTCGATCTGGTCGAGGCCAATGAAGCCTTCGCGGCGCAGGCCTGCGCCGTCAACAAGGACCTCGGCTGGGATACCTCCAAGGTCAACGTCAATGGCGGCGCGATCGCGATCGGCCATCCGGTCGGCGCCTCCGGTGCGCGCGTGCTGGTGACGTTGCTGCACGAAATGCAGAAGCGCGATGCCAAGAAAGGCCTCGCCACGCTGTGCATCGGCGGTGGCATGGGCATCGCGATGTGTATTGCACGCGACTAAACATGCGGCGCTGCATGATGAAAAGATCATCTCGCAGCTGCGTAAAGTCTTGCTAAAGTGAAACGCCCGGCAGTTCTGCCGGGCGTTTTGTTCTTGATGTTGATCAACCGGCGCATTTAAGTCGGCGTTACAAAAGAAGTGTAGTTCAAAAAGCGCTTAGGGAAGGATTCGACATGGCACGTGTTGCATTGGTGACGGGAGGAACTCGGGGCATAGGTGCGGCGATCAGCAAGGCGCTGAAGGCCGCCGGCTACAAGGTTGCCGCCAGCTATGCCGGTAACGACACCGCGGCGGATAAGTTCAAGGCCGAGACCGACATCCCCGTCTACAAATGGGACGTCAGTTCGTTCGACGCCTGCGCCGCCGGTATCAAGAAGGTCGAAGCCGATCTGGGGCCGGTCGACGTGCTCGTCAACAATGCCGGCATCACCAAGGACGGCGCCTTCCACAAGATGACGCTCGAGCAATGGAACGCGGTCATCAACACCAATCTCGGCTCGCTGTTCAACATGACGCGCCCGGTGATCGAAGGCATGCGTGCCCGCAAATTCGGCCGCATCATCAACATCTCCTCGATCAACGGCCAGAAGGGGCAGTTCGGTCAGGTCAATTATTCCGCGGCAAAGGCCGGCGATATTGGTTTCACCAAGGCGCTCGCGTTGGAGAATGCCAAAGGCGGCATCACCGTGAATGCGATTTGCCCGGGCTACATCAATACCGAGATGGTGCAGGCGGTGCCGAAGGAGGTGCTGGAGAAAAGCATCCTGCCGCTGATCCCGATCAGCCGGCTCGGCGAGCCCGAGGAAATCGCGCGTGCCGTCGTGTTCCTCGCCGCCGACGAAGCCGGCGCCATCACCGGCTCGACGCTGACGATCAATGGCGGACAGTACATGGTCTAATTGTTGTCTTCGTCATTGCGAGGCGCACTTCGCGACGAAGCAATCCAGTAGACGTTATGTCAGATAGATGGATTGCTTTGCTTCCCTCGCAATGACGGACCAATGACCCCACGCACCGCCACGCTGATCGGACTGACCGCGATCCTGATGTGGTCACTGCTGTCGGTGCTTACGGTGGCGACCGGGAAAGTTCCGGCGTTTCAATTGGCGGCGATGACGTTTGCGATCGGCGCGCTGGTCGGATCCCTGACATGGATCGGGCGCACGGATGCGATCCGTGCCTTGCGGCAGCAGCCCACTGCCTGGATCGTCGGGGTCGGCGGATTGTTCGGGTACCACGCATTGTATTTCCTGGCTCTGCGCTTCGCGCCGCCGGCCGAAGCAGGCCTGCTGAATTATCTCTGGCCGCTGCTGATCGTGCTGTTTTCCTCGCTGCTGCCAGGCGAGCGGCTGGCACCTCACCATGTCATCGGCGCCGTGCTCGGACTGGCGGGTACGGTGCTGCTGTTTGCAGGCAACAGCAGCGGTGGCTTCGCGCCGGGACAGGTTCCCGGCCTGATCGCGGCCTTCGTCGCCGCCTTCGTGTGGGCGGCCTATTCGGTGATGTCGCGCAAGCTCAAGGGCGTGCCGACGGATGCGGTGGCAGGCTTTTGTTTGGCGACGGCGCTGCTCGCAGCTGCGGTGCACGGAATGGTCGAACTCACGGTCTGGCCGGACACCATCGCGCAATGGCTCGCGATCATTGCGCTCGGCGTCGGCCCCGTGGGTGCGGCATTCTATGCCTGGGATATCGGAATGAAGCGCGGCGATATCCGTGTGTTGGGGGCGGCGTCCTACGCCACGCCGCTGCTTTCGACCGCGTTCCTGATGATGGCCGGCTTTGCCAAGCCGAGCGGGGCGATCGCGATCGCCGCGGTGCTGATCGCCGGCGGAGGCTTGATCGCGGCAAAGGATATGGTTTGGCGGCGAAGCGCTAGGGTGAAGTGAGCGTGCTTGATTGCTTCGCCGCTTGCGCGCGACTGCAGATTTCAGCGGGAAGGTGACCAGTCCGGCTTGGCCAGCTCGAACTTCGCAAAATCGAATCCTGGCGCGACTGTGCATCCGACCAGTGTCCAGTCGCCACTGCTCTCGGCGGCCTGCCACGCCTGCGCCGGCACGATCGCCTGCGGTCGTTCGCCTGCGGCCATGTCGGGGCCGAGCCTGACGCTGTGCTCGCCACGAGTATCGGCAATACGGAGCGTCAACGCGCTGCCGGCGTAATAATGCCAGATCTCGACGGCGTCGATGCGATGCCAGTGCGAACGCTCACCGCGTGCCAGCAGGAAATAGATCGCGGTGGAAGCCGCCCGTCCGCTCGCATCCACGCGCTGATCGCGAAATGTTTCGCGATAATGGCCGCCTTCCGGATGCGGCCTAAGCTCAAGCTGCGCGATGATGTCGGCGGCGGTCGCCCCCTCAAGCATCAGGATTTCCCGTCAGGATTTGTTCTTGCGTTCGCGCAATTCGCCGAACACTTCGGCGGCGCTCCGGCCTTTCATCCGCACCCCGGCGGCAACCGACGGCTCGTCGGCGCGCAGGAACACGTTGGCTTTCTTCTCTTGGCCGAGCAGCGTCGGGACCGTCGGCTTGTTTTCGGCGCGCAGCCGCGTCATTTCCTCCGCGCGCGCCTTCAGTTCGGCATTATCCGGCTCGACCGTGAGCGCGAACTTGACATTGGCCGCGGTATATTCGTGGCCGCAATAGAGTTTGAAATCATCGGGGAGGGCGCGCAGTTTCAATAGCGAGTCCCACATCATCGGATAGGTGCCTTCGAACACCCGCCCGCATCCGATCGAGAACAGCGTGTCAGCGGCGAACAGCGCCTTCTCGCTGTCGAATACGTAGCTGATGTGATCGAGCGTATGGCCCGGCGTTTCCAGCACCCGCGCCAACAGGCTTCCGATCTTCACGACATCGCCCTGGGCAGCGCGCAGATCGACATTGGCGATCTTTGCGGACTTGTCATGCGGCGCGACCACGCGGCAATTGTATTTCTGTTTCAGTTCGGCGACGCCGCCGACATGGTCGCCGTGATGATGGGTGACCAGAATATCCGTCAGCGTCCAGCCCTCGCGCTCCAGCGCCTTGACGATCGGGTCGGCCTCCGGCGCATCGATCGAGGCGGTCGCCTTGGTGGCGGGGTCGTGGATCAAGTAACCGAAATTGTCGGTGAGGCAGGTGAACAGGCGAATTTCAGCAGCCATGATATCTCCATGATCCAGTCGAGCAGTTTCCAGCACATGCGCGCGAAGCGGCGACGTTAGCACGGGCCCGTATAGGCACGAAATATGGCGTTAACGCTTCGCAGGCAATGCGATATTGAGGGCGTATGGAAGCCCGCGAGCGTGTTACATTACGGTCATGACCCTTGATGTGATCGACCTTCGCGGTTTCTATTCACAGCGCCTTGGCATCGTGGCGCGGCGGCTGATCAATCGCGGCATCCGCGCGCGCTGGCCGGACGCACAGGGCCAGCGGGTGCTCGGCCTCGGCTATCCCACGCCCTATCTGGGATTGTTCCGCGAAGACTCAGAGCGCTGCATCGCCTTCATGCCGGCGGCGCAGGGCGTGCTGAAATGGCCGACCGCGCGGCCGGCGCTGGCCACGCTGGTTGACGAATTCTCGCTGCCGCTGCCGGATGCGGCGGTCGATCGCATCCTCCTGGTTCATGCGCTGGAAATGTCCGACGATCCCGAAGGGTTGCTGCGCGAGGTGTGGCGCGTGCTGGCGCCGTCGGGGCGGATGATGGCCATTATTCCGAACCGCCGCGGGGTGTGGACGCGGACCGACAACACCCCGTTCGGTCATGGCCGGCCCTATTCGCGCTCGCAGATCACGCAATTGCTGCGGCAGACCTGGTTCACGCCGACGGCGTGGGGCGAGGCGCTGTTCATGCCGCCGGTCGCGGGCGGCTGGTTCCTGCGCTCGGCGATGGCGTGGGAGCGCGTTGGTGCGGCGCTGTCGCTGCCGTTCGCCGGCGTCCATATCGTGGAAGCCACCAAGCAGGTTTACCGTGCGATCCCGGCGCACCGCGAACGCACGCGGCTGATTCCGGCGCTGGAGCCGGTGCTGGTGCCGTCGTCCACGACGGGATGATGCTTGATCATCCCGCATCTATTCCCCGCGTTCACGGACTTCTCGCGCAGAAGAGCGTCGTACCGACTACTCATTCCCCGGATTGAAATCGTCGCTCGGCGTCGCCGGGGCGGCCATGCCTTCGGGACGCGGGCCATGCGGGCGGCGGCGGCGGCGCGGGAAACGCTCGCCGCCTTCGAAACCGCCGGGGCCACCATTGATCTGCGGTTGCGGTCCGGTGATGAACGAGGGCAGCCGATCGACGCTGACGTTATCGGGGATCACCGGCTGCGGCTGGGGTTGCGGCTGGAACGGCGGCTGCTGGCGATGCTCGCGGGGCTGATGCTGTTCGCGCGCCTGATAGGGCTGACCTTCGCGCTGGTGGTCGCGTTGATTGTTGTCGCGGGGTACGAACGGCTGCGGCTGCACCGGGACGAAGCCGGGCTCCTGGCCGAAATTCGAAAAGCTTTCGCTTTCGTCGTCGCCGTCCTCCGCAGCCATTTCGTTCTCGGTGCGCGGCTGCGGCTGGTTCTGTCGAAACTGCTCCTGGGCGGCGGCGATCAGGCGGAAATAATGCTCGGCGTGCTGGTAGTAATTCTCGGCGGCCACCGGGTCACCGGAAGAGCGTGCGTCGCGCGCCAGCTGCACGTATTTTTCCGCGACGTGGGATGCGGTGCCGCGGATCTTGATGTCGGGTCCGTTGGACTCGAACACCCGGGTCATCGGGTTCTGGCCGCGCCGGTTGCCATCGTTTCTATTATTATTGTTGTTGTTCCGGTTACGCATCCGCTTGTTGTTGTTCTGACCGTTTCTCATGTCTCGCCTTTATTCCAGCCCTGAAGTGATTAGCTTTGAAGTTCTCAGCCTTGAAGTTTCCAGCCTCTAAATTTCCAGCCGTGGATCGCCGTTATCATATCGCTTCGCCCGATCAGGCACGCGTTACACGCACCGAATCGCAGTGCAGTTCGATTCCAGAAAGATTTTGCCGTGCGTCGCGGTCAACAAAGACGCGTTCCCCAACAGTCCAGCCAACGTCGCTGGCTGCACCAAATCACTTAGCCTGCCAAAACAAGCACAGATTTCTCGCGTGAGTTTTCAAGCGCAATATCAGGCTTTCGTTCGCTTTTGCGGTCAGAAGCAGCGCAGCTCTCTAAAGCCATCGCGCTAAAGTTGACCTGCCTTTTGGAACCTTTCACTCGGGGCGGGCTCTCGCTTTGAGAACTCTGGCCTTCACCCGCAGCACCTACGGGGCCAGTAAACCCTGGACCGATGTTGTGGTCGGAACGTAGTCGCTCCGAGGGAATATTCCAAGTGGTTTTTTTCCTCTCAATCGGGCTTTATCAGGGCAATTTCCGGCCGGCGACAGCCCGGGGGATGCCCGCCAGATCAGCTTTGGGAGGAACACAAGGCGTTAACCCTGCCGCTGCCATCAGGTCAACGACGTCGCCACTTTGGTCATGCCCGACCTCCACGGCGAGAACGCCGTCCGGCGCCAGCAGCCGCGCGGCCTGCGGAATAAGTGCCCGGTAGGCATCGAGGCCATCGCCGCCCCCGTCGAGCGCGCCAAGCGGGTCGTGATCGCGGACCTCGATCGCGAGATCCTTGATTTCCGCGGAACGGACATAGGGCGGATTTGATACGATCAGATCGAATCGGCCCGACAGCGCCGCCGCATAGTCGCAGGCGACGAGGGCGGCGCGGGTGCCAAAGCCCAGACGAGCGGCGTTGGCGCTTGCTGTCGACAGCGCAGCGACGCTGACGTCGGTGCCGATCCCATGCGCATCCGGCAGCTCGGACAACAGCGCCAATAGAATCGCGCCTGAGCCGGTGCCGATGTCCGCGATGCGCAACGACCGGTTCGGACCGGGCGGGGCACGTGACATTTCCAATGCCAGTTCGACCACGGTTTCCGTGTCCGGCCTTGGCACCAGCGTCGCGGCCGAGAGCTGCAGCGGCAATCCCCAGAATTCCTTGTAACCGAGAATGCGCGCGACCGGCTCGCCCTCGATGCGGCGATTTGTGAATTTTTCAAGACGAATCGCCTCGTCCGCCGTGAGACGCCGGCTCGCCGCCGCGATCATCCCGGTGAGATCTAGACCAAGCACGGCGCCGACCAATATTCGCGCGTCCAGTTCGGCGGAGTCGATCGAGCTTGTCCGGAACCGGGCTGCCAGCGCGCGCCGCGCCGTTTCGACGGTCTGTGCGGCGAAGAATTCGCTCACGCCGCGGCGCCTTGGGCCGCGAGCTGCGCCGCCTGGTGTTCCGTCGTCAGCGCATCGACCATCTCGCCAAGCGCCTCGCCCGCGATCACCTGCGGAAGCTTGTAGAGCGTGAGGTTGATGCGGTGATCGGTGACGCGGCCTTGCGGAAAATTATAGGTGCGGATGCGCTCGGAGCGGTCGCCGGAGCCGACCTTCTCACGGCGATCCGCCGAACGCGCAGCATCGATGCGCTGGCGTTCGGCATCGTAGATGCGCGAGCGCAGGATGTTCATCGCCGACGCGCGGTTCTTATGCTGCGAACGGCTGTCCTGCATGTTGACCACGATACCGGTCGGAATGTGGGTGATGCGGATCGCGGATTCGGTCTTGTTGACGTGCTGGCCGCCGGCGCCCTGCGAGCGCATGGTCTCGATGCGCAAATCATCGCTTTTGATGTCGACATCGACCTCCTCGACCTCCGGCAGCACGGCGACCGTCGCCGCCGAGGTGTGGATGCGCCCCTGCGTCTCGGTATCTGGCACGCGCTGCACCCGGTGCACGCCGGATTCGAATTTCAGTTTGGCGAACGCGCCGCGACCTTGCACCTCGGCGATGATTTCCTTGTAACCGCCCATGGTGCCTTCGCTGGCCGATATCACGTCGACCTTCCAGCCCTGCAAGCTTGCAAAACGCTCATACATCCGGAACAGGTCGCCCGCGAACAATGCCGCCTCGTCGCCGCCGGTTCCGGCGCGGATTTCCAGCACGACGTTGCGGTCGTCCATGGCGTCCTTCGGCAACAGCGCCACGCGGATCTGCTGCGCCAGCTCGACAATGCGCGCCTGCAGCGTTTCGCGCTCGGCTTCCGCCATGCCGCGCATCTCGGGCTCGGTCGCGGGATCGGCGATCAAGGCATCGATGCCGGCAATCTCCGCATCGGCGGCACGGTAGGTCTTCACGGCGTCGATCAGCGGATTGAGCTCGGATAGCTCTCGCGTGATCCGCACATAGTTTTCGGAGTTCACCTGGCCAAGCAGCTGCGCCTCGAGAGAGGCGTGGTGGGCCAGCAGGATATCGAGTTTGGCTTCGGGCAGCATGGTCGTTCTCAAATTCGGAATTAAACGCGAAATCGGCTTCGTCGGGCCGGAGCACCGCTACAACGACAGCCCTTCGGCCTCGGCGAATGCCGTCAGCCGCTCGCGGATCGATACGCTGCCGGACGGCGCATCGAGCAGCGGCGCCATGACCGCTTCGGCCTTTTTGGCGTCGAGGTCGAGAATCATCGCCTTGACCGGACCATGTCCGGTGGCCGACAGCGACAGCGAGCGGTAGCCCAGTGCGATCAGCGCCAACGCGCCGAGCGGCTTTGACGCCATCTCGCCGCACAGCGAGGCGGATTTTTTCGCGGCGTCGGCCTTGCGCACGATCTCGCGCAATGCCCTTAGGATCGGCGCCGACATGGTGTCGAACCGTTCGGAGACCTTGGCATTGCCGCGGTCGACCGCGAACAGGAACTGAAACAGGTCGTTGGATCCGACCGAGACGAAATCGACTTTCTTCAGGAGTTCGTCGAGCTGATAGAGCAGGGCCGGTACTTCGACCATGGTGCCGACGTCGACGCGCTCCGGCAGCGCGTGGCCGTGCTGACGCAGATAGGTCAGTTCGCGCTCGACAATGCCCTTGGCCTGGTCGAATTCGGCGACCTCGGAAATCATCGGGAACATGATGCGCAAGGCGCGGCCGCCGCCGGCGCGCAGCAGGGCGCGGATCTGGCCGCGCAGCAAGCCCGGCCGGTCGAGGCCGAGCCGGATCGCGCGCCAGCCGAGCGCGGGATTTTCCTCGATCACGGTTTCCATGTAGGGCAGCGCCTTGTCGCCGCCGATGTCCAGCGTCCGGAAGGTCACGGGTTTGGGACCGGCGGCATCGAGCACGGCGCGGTACAGCGCGAGCTGGTCGCTGGTGCGCGGCAGGCTCTGGCCGACCATGAATTGCAGCTCGGTCCTGAACAGGCCGATGCCGGCGCTGCCGGTATCGTCGATATGCGGCAGATCGATCACGAGGCCGGCGTTGATCATCAGTTCGATGCGCTGGCCGTCCTTGGTGACGCAGGGCTTGTCGCGCAGTGCGGAATATTGCGCCTGCCGCCGGGCGCGAAACCGCACCCGTTCCGCATAGGCCGATTCGATTTCCGCCGAGGGACGCACGTAGATCGAGCCCGAGGTGCCGTCGACGATGATGGCATCGCCGGGATCGGCAATGCCTGGCGCGTTCGGCACCTCGCCGACCGCGGGGATGCCGAGTGCGCGCGCCACGATCGAGACGTGGGAATTGGCGGTGCCTTCCTCCAGCACCAGTCCGCGCAACCGCTTGCGATCATAGTCGAGCAGGGCCGCGGGCCCCATCGCGCGGGCGATCAGGATGGCGTTGTCGGGAAGCTGTTCCCGGGAAGGCGCATGATCCTGCCCTACCAATTGCCGCATCAGCCGGTGGCCGAGATCCTCGAGATCGTGCAGGCGATCGCGCAGATACGGATCGGTGGAACGCAGCATGCGCGCCCTGGTGTCGGATTGCACGCGCTCGACGGCGGCTTCCGCGGTGAGGCCGGTGGCGACCGCCTCGTGCAGCTTGTGCGACCAGCCGTGGTCGTTGGCGAACATCCGATAGGCTTCCAGCACATCGCGGTGCTCGCCGCCGTCGGCGACGTCGCCGCGTTCCAGCATGCGGTCGAGATCGGCGCGCAGTTTCGTCAGCGCGGTGTCGAGCCGCTTGATTTCCTTTGGCAGGTCCTCGGCGATGTAATTGGTGATGACGACGCGCGGCTCATGCAGCACCACATGGCCGAGC
>WNGJ01005304.1_pt1 | contig 13510 bp, 10 predicted proteins | sample 5400611 | NCBI WGS metagenome assembly WNGJ01 (sample SAMN13153375, study PRJNA577476) | soil metagenome | isolation source: 40 cm soil or saprolite under Garry oak tree replicate 1 | place: USA:California | collected 2016-06-15 | reverse complement strand
CCACCCGCTCTTGAGGAAGTCTTTCATCTCGATTAGGATAGAGGTAACAAACCTGTCCCGGCATAAAACTGGTATTAGTCAGGCAAGGTGAGTACGTGAGTTCAGAAATCGAAAATCGCTTGCAAGAGCGAGGTGTCACTATCGATGGCGTCATCGCGGCCATTCAACAATTCCGAATCGAGACTCCATCCTGGGGCTATGGAGATTCAGGGACACGCTTCAAGGTATTTCACTGGCCGGGGGCAGCCAGTAATCTGCGCGAGAAGCTGGCAGACGCGGCCCAGGTTCAGCAGGCCACCGGCATTTGCCCGAGCGTCGCCATTCATATTCCCTGGGACAGAGAAGACGATTGGCATGCAGTGAAGGAGTATACCAGGCAACTCGGCCTGCAAATTGGCGCGGTGAATCCGAACCTCTTTCAGGATGACGCCTACCGTTTCGGCAGCCTATGCCATTTCGACAAGGCAGTTCGGCAGCGAGCAGTTGAGCACGTGATCGAATGCATCCAGATTGCGCAATTGGTCGGCTCTGACGTGATCAGCCTGTGGCTGGCCGACGGCACCAACTATCCCGGACAGGATGACCTGCGCCGCCGCCGCCAGCGCCTGCTGGATTCCTTGCGGGCCATCTACGCGGCCTTGCCTGCTGGAGTGCGCCTCTTGATCGAGTACAAGTTCTTCGAGCCGGCATTTTATTCTACCGATCTCCCCGACTGGGGAACTTCACTGCTCATGGCCCAAAAACTTGGTCCGCAGGCGGAGGTGCTGGTGGATACCGGCCACCATCCCCAGGGAACCAATATCGCGCAGATCGTCGCACAGTTGCTTGATGAGGGTCGGCTGGGCGGCTTCCACTTCAACGACCGCCGCTATGCCGATGATGACCTGATCGTTGGTTCACAGAACCCCTTTGAACTCTTCTGCATCTTCAATGAGATCGTCGGTGCGCAGGAAGAGGGCAACGCTAATGCGGGCCGCATCGCGTACATGATCGACCAGTCGCACAACATCGAACCGAAGATCGAGGCGATGATCCAGAGCGTCATCAACGTGCAGACCGCTTATGTCAAAGCGCTGCTGGTGGATCGGATCGCGCTGCGTGAAGCCCAGGAAGCTGGCGATGTGCTGGGAACGTATCGCGTGCTCCAGGAGGCGTTTGAAACGGATGTGCGCCCGCTCCTCTCCGAATTCCGCGTGCGCCAGGGGCGTGATCCCGACCCGGTCGCGGCTTTCCGCGCCAGTGGGTACGCCGAGCGCGTGGCGCACGAGCGGACTGCCAGCACCATGAGCAGCGGCTATCCCGGTGCGTAAGATCAGCTTTCCCATGCTGTTTCGGCGGAGAAGATTCATTTTGATGACGAAGGATGTAATGCCATGACACATATCTCAACGCCAACAACGCTATCGCAGTTGGTCGCGCGCTCGCGCAAGCTGGGAGCAGACCGCTCGGTCTGCAACTGGGGAGGCGGCAATACCTCTGCCAAGTCTGACGAGATCGATTTTCGCGGGCGCCCAGCTCGCATTCTGTGGGTCAAAGGCTCCGGTTCGGATCTGGCGACCGTCACAGAAGCCTCGTTTCCCGGGCTGTTCCTGGAGGATGTACTTCCTCTGCTCGAACGCGAGCGCATGAGCGATACCGAGATGGTCGATTATCTCGCGCACTGCTTCTACGAGCCGGGCCGCCCGCGTCCCTCCATCGAGATCCTGTTGCATGGGTTTCTACCGTTCGCCCACGTCGACCACACCCACGCCGACGCGACAAACTACTTCGCCTGCGCAGCCGCTGGCGAGGAACTGGCACGGGACTGCTTCGGCGATGACCTGGTCTGGATTCCGTATCGGCGCCCCGGCTTCGGGCTGGCGCGCGAGGTGGCGCTTGCAGTGAGAGCCAGACCAGATGCGAAGCTCGTCATCCTGGCCAAACATGGACTCATTACCTGGGGCGATACCGACGATGCCTGCTACGCCTCAACCTTGGCGACCATCGCCAAAGCGCGTGACTACGTCGAGGCGCGCCTCGCCAGATCCTCCTCAGGTGAACACGTGCAAGGGGTTTTTGGCAGCACTCGTGTCAACACGCTGGCAGCCGAGGAGCGGCGCACCATCGCGGCTCAGGTTGCGCCCGTCCTGCGCGGGCTGGTCTCTGCGGAGCAGCGCCAGGTCCTGCGTTTTGAAGACGATGAGGATGTATTGGCCTTCGCGAGCAGCCGGGATGCGCCGCGACTGACGAAGATTGGCGCGGCTTGCCCCGATCACCTGGTTCACACCAAACCCTGGCCCTTGCTTGTCGAGTGGACACCGGATCAGGACGGCGAGGCGCTCGTAGCCTCCTTGCGTGCAGGTGTTACGGCATACGTGGCGCAGTATCGTCGCTATCTCGAAGCAAACGAGCAGCAAAACCTCGATCCGGATGCCGCTGTACCCGTCTATCACGCAACCGATGCCATGGCCGATCCGCATCCACGTGTGATCCTGATTCCCGGTATGGGCATGTTCACGACTGGCAAAGACGCCATGATGGCCGATGTCTCCGCCCAACTCTACCACCGGGCGATGGCCGTCATGCGCGGTGCAGAGGCGTGTGGCGGCTTCATCTCGCTCAGTGATGCCGAGAGTTACGCCGTCGAGTACTGGCCGCTGGAGCACTACAAGCTCAAACTGGCCCCGCCGGAGCGCGAGTTCGCGCGGCAGGTGGTGCTGGTGACCGGAGCGGCGGGAGGCATCGGTTCGGCCATTTGCCGGTGCGCGGCGCGGGATGGCGCACACATCGTTGCCACCGACATAGATCGCGCCGGCGCCGAGCAACTTGCGGCGTATGTGAATCAGAAATTTGGCTCCGGGCGGGCGGTGGCAGTGAAGATGGACGTCACCGACGAGGAGAGCGTTCGTGCGGCCTTCGAGCAGGCGGCTCTGGCCTTCGGCGGCATCGACGTGATCGTCAACAATGCCGGGCTGGCCTCCAGCGCGCCAATTACCGAGACGACTCTCTCGGAGTGGAACAAGAACTGGAACGTGCTGGCGACCGGCTACTTCCTGGTGGCGCGCGAGGGCTTCCGGCTCATGCAGGTGCAGGGGCGTGGAGGGAATCTGGTGTTTATCGCCAGCAAGAATGCCCTGGTCGCTGGCAGGAACGCCGCGGCGTATTCGACGGCCAAGGCAGCCGAGGCGCACCTGGCGCGCTGCCTGGCGGAAGAGGGTGGGCAGTTCGGTATTCGCGTGAACACGGTCAATCCTGATGCGGTGCTGGTCGGTTCGCGTATCTGGGATGGCGCCTGGCGGCAAGAGCGTGCAGCGACGTACGGCGTGGCACCCGACCAACTGGAAGAGGTGTACCGCAAACGCACAACGTTGGGGGTGAATATCCTGCCCGAGGACATCGCCGAAGCGGTGGCGTTCTTCGCCTCGCCGACGCGCTCACTCAAGAGCACCGGCAACATTCTCAATGTCGATGGCGGTGTCGCAGCGGCGTATCCACGCTGAGAAGGGAGGGAGAGACCTATGGCAACGTGCAACGTGGCAGCGGTCGATCTGGGCGCCGAGAGTGGGCGCGTGATGCTAGCGAACTTCGATGGGCGACAGCTCAGCCTGGAAGAAGTACATCGCTTTTCCAACCAACCAGTGACACTGCACGGACACCGCTTTTGGAATATCCTGAGTTTGTGGAATGAGACGATTGTAGGGTTACGCAAGGCACGGCAAGTGGCTGGAAAGCTCGACAGCATTGGCGCGGATACCTGGGGAGTCGATTACGGCCTGGTGGACGCGCACGGCTTCCTGCTCGGTCAACCCTTCCAGTATCGCGACCACCGTACGAACGGTATGATGGAGCAGGTTTTCGCACAAATTCCCAGCGACGTCCTGTACAGGCGCACAGGCATACAATTCCTGCCATTCAATACCCTCTTCCAACTCTATGCGCACGAGCATATGCAGCCAGGCGAGTTAGCCCGCGCGCACCGGTTGCTGCTGATTCCCGATCTACTGCACAACTGGCTGTGTGGATCGCTAGTGACCGAGCGCACCAACGCCACCACGATGCAGTGCTGGGACCCTGTCGCCGGGGCATGGATAACGGACCTACTCGATCAGCTCGCGATCCCTACTTCCATGCTCGCGCCCGTGGTCGATGCTGGTACGTCGTTAGGTGAGGTCTTACCGGAATTACGGAGCGATGTAGGCACGGCGCGGGTAGTTGCACCGGCAACACATGATACTGGCTCGGCGATAGCGGCCACACCCGTGTCGCTGTCGGACGGCTGGGGCTATATCAGCTCTGGCACCTGGTCGCTGGTTGGAGTGGAACTCCCGCGGCCAGTCATGACCCCGGAAGCGCTGGCCGCTAACTGTACGAACGAGGGAGGAGTTTTCGGCACGACCCGCTTTCTCAAGAACGTGATGGGACTCTGGCTCTTGCAGGAATGCCAGCGAAGCTTCGCGCGCAATGGTCGCGCGACGGACTACGACACTTTGTTGGCCGATGTAGACGGTGTCCCGCCTTTTGTCGCCCTGATCGACCCGGACGATGCGCGCTTTCTAGCTCCGGAGGATATGCCAGCCTCGATTAACACGTACCTGGTGGAACACGGGCAAGCGTCATTTTCGGAGCCAGCAGCGCTCGCACGATGCATCATGGAAAGCCTGGTGTTGCGTTATCGCGAGGTGTTTCACCAGATGAGCAGGCTGACTGGTACCATGATCAACAGCGTGCATGTGCTTGGAGGTGGCGCACGCAACGCGCGGCTCAACCAGTGGCTAGCTGATGCGCTCAATATGCCGGTGATCGCCGGGCCATATGAGGCGACGGCGCTGGGCAACGCGCTGATGCAGCTGGTGGGCCTGGGAGAACTGCACGACCTAGAGGAGGTGCGCGCTATCGCACGGACTATGCCCAAGCAGATGTTCTCGCCGCGCAGCGCTCACCTGGCTGCCTGGAACGAGGCAGCGCAGCGTTTCAGCATGATAGCCTCTTCGCGAGTTCGTTGAGTTGAAAGGATTAGCCGATGAGCTTTCAAATTTTGAGCGTGTGAGGGACACTTTAGTGCAATTTTATGTGTTCAGTACAATGCAAAGAAATGGGAATAGTGACATGTTGCTGGTGGTCACAATACCAGGCAGCATAGCTCATACTTCTCCCACTGGGCTGAACAAGAGCATTGTGACAGCCCTGCAAGCGGCCTGTAAAGGATTGACTATTAATATCAGATGACTTTATACTAATGTAAATACGAGAATAAACACCATCGGGGATCAGTATCTGCCACGTAGGAGAGGTGAGTAGGCAAAAGAAGTGAAGCGAAGTTGAGGCGATGGAGAACTCGACAAGTAGAAAACACTGGTTGTCCTTTTTGGAACGATAAGCATAAAAGAAAGGAACAATGTCATGTCTACTCAACCGGCTCAACTCCATCGCGAGGCGCTCGGCCTGCGCGACGTCGTGTTTCAGGGGATCACCCACATCGCCCCAGCCATCAATATCGTTTTCACGCTTCCCGTAATTGCAGCCCAGGCCGGGGCAACGATGCCTATTTCTTTACTCCTCTCAGTCATCGTCTGTGTCTTTATTGCCAACACAGTAGCCCAGTTCTCACGCTATGTACCGTCGAGCGGTGGATATTACACGTTTGCATCTCGCGGGCTGGGGCCACGTTTCGGTTTCATGACCACGTGGAGCTACTTGATCTACGATATCATCGGGCCTGCAGCGGCGATCGGCTTCCTCGGATTCGTGATGTCCGGCTTTTTGCAAAGTGGCACAGGCATCAATATCCCATGGTGGATCCTCTCCATCATTACCGCCGTTATCGTGTGGATTCTCACCTACTTCGGCATCCGCCTCTCAACTCGCACGACGGCCATCCTCGGCGGAATCGAGATCCTGATTATGCTCGCGCTTGGCGTGACTTTCCTCTTGAATCCAGGGCCGGGATCATCGTGGACCGCTCCTTTCCAACCCACGATAGCACCAACAGGATTGGGCGGCGTCATTGGTGGCATGGTGTTTTCGATCCTGGCTCTGAGTGGTTTCGAGGCTCCAGCTCCGCTCGCAGAAGAAACGAAACTACCGAACAGGCTTATTTACCGGGCCATTTTCATATCGCTACTTATTGTGGGCATCTTTTACATCTTCATGGCCTATGCCAGCGCCATTGGATGGGGCACCGGGAATATGGCAGCATTTGCCACGGCTAGCACTAATCCCTATTACACCCTGGCCCAGAAGTTCTGGGGAATAGGCTAGTGGCTCGTCCTCTTCGCCATCATCAACAGCACATTGGCGGTAGGGATTGCCTGTACCAACGCTGCTACCCGTGTGATGTATACAATGGCGCAGGCCGGAACTCTCCCAGCTGCCCTGGGAAAGATTCACCCGGTGCACAAGACACCTTATATAGCGGTTCACGTAGAGCAGCTCTTCCAGATTGGGAGTTTCCTGCTCGTTGGCATCTTCTTTGGAGCGGACCTGATCTTCGGCTTCCTCGGTACCATCGCTACACTGGCGGTGATCGTGCTCTATATAATGGCTAATATCGCGCTCACCACCTTCGTAAGACGCGAACACCCCGCCGACTTCAATATATTGCGGCATGTCATTGTGCCATTGGTGGGAACGTTGCTATTGATACCGGTGTTGTATATCACGGTTTATCCGGTACCCGCCTATCCAATCAACCTGACGCCATACATCTTTATAGTCATGTTGATCGCCGGGTTCGTAGCTATGCTAGTTATTGCGGCACGGCGGCCCGCGGCGCTGGATCAAGAGAGTGCTTTGCTTATCAGAACCGTGGAGACCGCGACGGAGTCAGATCTACGTGAGCCACAAATCGGATAGTCGCAAGCAGATTAACACAATCATCAGTAATGTCCATGATGATGAAGGAGCACGGAGATGCCTGAGACTCGCGTCGAGCTTGCTGAAATTGTGCTGCCTGAGTTTGGCCTGCCTCGTGAAGAGCCAACCATCCCGGCGGCTACCTATGAAGCACGCATTGCCGCGGTTCGCCAGCGCGCTTCTGATGCCGGATACGATGTACTGATGGTCTATGCGGATCGCGAACACTTTGCCAACCTGGCGTATCTCACAGGGTTCGATCCGCGCTTTGAAGAAGCGCTGTTGATCCTCACACAGGACCAAACGCCAACGCTGCTGGTCGGCAACGAAGACATGGCTTACACTGCCATCAGTCCCATTGATTTGCGACCGGTCCTCTTCCAGACGTTCAGCTTGCTAAGCCAGCCACGCTCGTCAAGCGCACCACTTACGACGATACTGCGTGATGCAGGTGTAGGTCTGACAGGAGGCAACCGTGTCGGTATTGCTGGCTGGAAGTATTTTATCCCTGTCGAAACCCCAATGCCCGATCACTGGCTGGAAGTCCCTGCATACCTTGTCGATACGCTGCGTGGTATGGACTGCGAAGTGCTTAACGCCGGACGGGTCTTCATGGAGCCTGAACATGGACTGCGAGCGGTCAATGACGTCGATCAATTGGCCTCCTTTGAATTTGCAGCTACATATGGCTCGCAAGGTCTGCGCAATGTGCTCTTCAACATACATCCCGGCATGAGCGAGTTTGAGGTATTCAGGTTGCTGGGTCCTATCGGCCTTCCATTGTGCTACCACCCTGTCCTGTTCAGTGGTGAGAGAACAGCACTGGGACTGGCCAGCCCATCCAGTCGAGTGATGCAGGTTGGAGACCCGGTATTCGCAGCGTTAGGGTATTGGGGCAGCAATAATGCACGTGCAGGTTTTCTGGTGAAGACCGAGGAAATGCTTCCTTCTAACATACGCGACTACATTGGTAAGCTAGTTGCGCCCTACTTCCGCGCCATAGTGGATTGGTACGAGCACATTGGGATTGACGTCACAGGGGGCGAGTTGTTCAACATTATAGACCAGCACCTGGGCGATCCTTTCTTTGGTGTCAGTCTAAATCCCGGACACCTGATACACCTGGACGAATGGGTTAGTTCGCCCATTTATCGCGGCTCGACCCAACATCTGCGTTCGGGTATGGCACTGCAAGTCGATGTCATCCCGGCGACGAACACACCTTATCACACAACCAACATTGAGGATGGTATAGCTCTTGCTGACGAGGCATTGCGCCAGGCATTTGAGCAGAAGTACCCGGATGCCTGGGGGCGAATCCAGCAGCGCCGTGCCTTCATGCATAACATGCTAGGCATTCGCCTCAAGCCCGAGGTATTGCCATTCTCAAACATCCCAGCCTATCTACCCCCATTCTGGCTCTCGCCGCAACTGGCAATGCGTGTAGCATAACTATTTGTGATATCCAGGCTTACTACATCTGTTGATGGGAAGTGTCCTGTCGGCTGACCTCAACCTCGCGACCGGTGTGTTGTTGTCGACGTATCCGAAGGTGACTCAGTGGTGATAGGATTCCACCAGTGGACAACCAGGATCCGATGATGATCAGCAGGAACCCCATGATGATAGCTGCGTTGAGCGGCTCGGCGAGCAAGGTGACACCGAGGAGGACGGAAACGGCTGGATTGATGTAAGTGATGACGGTGCCACGACTGGCGCCGACCTCGGCCACCAGCGCGAAGAAGAGCAGATAGGCCAGCGCCGTACAGATCAGACCGAGCACAAGTAGACTCGCTAACACCTCCAGATCGGGTATCTTGCTGGGAAGTCGTGTCACGGCCAGGGGCAACAAAACGACGGTAGCGGTGACACACATGATGGTCACTACCCCCAGGCTGGGCAGGGTTGCGATGGTCGGTCGCTTGATGAGCAGGGCACTGGCAGCGTAGCCTGCAGCGGCGAGCAAGACCAAAGCCGCCCCGAGCAACCTTTGTGCATCTCCGCCCACGTCGAGACCAAGCAGGGTCACTACACCTCCTATGCCGATCAGCAACCCGACCAAGCGCAGGCCACTAACCCGCTCACTCGGATCGAAGCGGAGCGCGAATAATACAACGAGAAGTGGATCGGCCGCGATGAGCAGGCTGGTGAGAGACGACGCGATGTGCTGCTCGCCGTAGCCGATCAACAGAAACGGCCCGACAATCTGCACGCAAGCAAGCGCGGAAACCGCGAGCCATCGCTCGCGCAGCTGCCGCAACACCCTGCGCTGGACCGCCACTGGGAGCAGAATAGCAGCCGCAATCCCGACGCGAGCGAATACCACCACAGTTGGATCAAGTTCCCGCACCGCAATCTTGATGAACAGGTACGGAATACCCCAGATCACCGACATGGCGATGAACAGCAGCCAGCCCTTACGTGTCATGCTTCCTCCTGTGTGAGGCGTCGATGTACCTCTATCGGTCAGGTCATCGCCTCGAGCATAGTGTACCACGTCGTGAAGGTGGAGAGAGGAGAGAGAAGCGTCGCTTCAATCGCATACTCCATACGCAGCCGTCACCATGCTATAATAGAACCAATGAAGGACCAAAGGTTCTTCGCGCGCTCTCTGAAAATGGAACTCTATCGAAAAGAGCAAGACAAGTGGATCTACTATGCCTTTGGGGCCAACGACGAGATCGACTTACCCTGTCTGGGTGTTCACTTTCCAGTAGCAGAGGTGTACGACGGCATCGACCTCAAAGAAGACTTTTTTTCAGGAGCAGAAAACGAAACTTTCCCGGGACAATAAGAGGCTCTCAGCTAAGACCGTTTGCGTCCATGAGTAGGAGGAGCGTTTTTGATGACTCAAACCAGATACTATGATGCAATTGTTATCGGCGCGGGCCAGGCAGGAGGCCCGCTCTCCACGGAGCTGGCACGCACGGGTTGGAAGACGGCTCTGATCGAGCGGGAGCATGTAGGAGGCACCTGTATCAACGAGGGCTGCACACCCACGAAGACAATGGTTGCCAGCGCTCGCGTCGCCTATTTAGCGCGGCGAGGCGCCGACTATGGCGTGCAGACCGGCCCGGTGACGGTGGATATGATCAAAGTTCGACAGCGCAAACGGGACATTGTCGACAGCTTCCGCAATGGCAGCCAGCGCCGCATCGAAAGCACTAAGGGCGTCGATCTCTTGATGGGCGAGGCGCGCTTTACAGGCCCGAAGACGCTAGAAGTACGCCTGAAGAGCGGTGAAACGCAGCAGCTCACGGCGGGTACCATCTTTCTGAACGCTGGCGACCGGCCAGCAAAACCAGCACTGAGTGGCATAGAAAACGTATCCACTCTGGATTCGACCTCGATTATGGAACTGGATATGGTTCCAGAACACCTGCTGGTCGTGGGTGGAGGGTACGTCGGCTTGGAATTCGGCCAGATGTTCCGCCGCTTTGGCAGTCGCGTCACCATTATCCAGCGTGGGGCGTACCTGCTGACTCGTGAAGATGCAGATGTGGCCGGGGAAGTGGCGAATATCCTGCGCGAGGATGGCATAGAAGTGCTCCTGGAGACCAGGCCCGTACGCGTCGAACAATCTTCTGCGGGGAACATTTCGTTGACCGTCCAGACTCCAGCAGGGGAACGAACCCTCACCGGATCACACTTGCTGGTAGCAACCGGGCGGGTCCCCAATACGGATTGGCTCAATCTGGACGCGGCAGGGATACAGGTGGACAAACACGGCTTTATCCAGGTGAATGAACGGCTAGAGACCAACGTGCCAGGTATCTATGCCCTCGGTGATATCAAGGGCGGCCCGGCCTTTACGCACATCTCCTATGACGATTTTCGCGTTATACGCACCAACTTGCTTGAGAAGGGAAACGCGAGTATCCATGGACGGCTGGTGCCTTATACGGTCTTTATTGATCCACAACTCGGGCGTATTGGGCTGAGTGAGACGGATGCGCGGGCGCAGGGTCGCGACATCAAGGTAGCCAAAATGCCGATGAATTACGTCGCACGCGCGCTCGAAGTGGCTGAGTCGCGTGGCTTCATGAAAGCCGTGGTGGACGCCGGTACCGGCCAGATTCTGGGCGCAGCCATCCTGGGCATTGAAGGAGGCGAGATCATGGCCATGCTGGAAGTGGCGATGATGGGCAAGGTTCCCTATACCGTTCTGCGTGATGCCGTCTTCGCTCACCCGACGCTGGCCGAGTCGCTGAATAATCTGTTCACGGGTCTCGAGGAGTAAGCCGGAACATAGGATCAGAAAGGCTTTCAACCCCCAAGATTCCAGTACTTTGGATCGAAGCCCGTCAATAATGGCGAGCTGGTGTGTGCAGGCACTACTACGAGCAGCGCGCGCATGGCACGAGTCATGCCGACAAAGATGGTGCGGCGTTCGCGTGCCAGCGCTTCATCGCGTTCGCCATCCTGGTTATCAGCATGCACCAGGGCATAGTGGCTACTGGCGAAGCCTGCCAGCGCCACGATAGGGAACTCTAGCCCTTTCGAGGAATTGAGCGTCAGCACCTTTACCCCCGGTCGTGAGAGGTCAAGCTCGCGACCCTTCATGAAGGTCGCATTCACTCCATGCTTAGCCAGTTGCGCTGCTATCCCCTCACCGCCTTTCGCCGTTGGGCAAAAAACAGCGCACGATCCCAACCCCAGTCTGAACTCGTGGGCAGCTCCCGCTAAAAAGCGTGCTAAAAGATTCACCTCTTCAGTTTCGTTAGGTGCTGAACGTACCACCGGCAGGGGTCCATTGTTCATATATTTGTGCTCCACAGCCTCGCTTTCCAATGCACCTGCCGCAAGGTAGGACTGGGTGGCCTCGCCAATCTCGCGGGTGGAGCGATAATTCGCCTTCAAGACACTGGTGCGCCCCTGAAACTTCAGGCACTCGTCCACATCCGCCCAGGTGAAGCCGCTGCCATAAATGGATTGGTTCGCATCGGCAGTGATGAAGAAGCGATTGGGCGATTTACATAATTTGATGAGCAGCCGCAGCAGGCTTGGGTCCAGGTCCTGGGCTTCATCTACGACCACTGCATCGTAACATGGCAATGTATGGTTATTTGAGCATGCGGCTTCCGACCGCACCCTGCGCTGCTGCCATGTCTCCAGCCCCTCGCGTTTCAGCAATTGCGCCAGCGTCTCATGAACACTCCAGATCGCCTTCTTCTGCAAGTCGCTGAGCCGCACCTTGCGTCCTGGGCGGCGCGCCCGCAAGTACTCCTCCAGGGTGCCTATCTGGCGGGCCACAATCACCTGGTTGATCTCCTCCAGCAAGTAAGAGCGGCTTATACGCTCGAGCGCCTGCTGCTGGGCCTGCTTCTGCAACACGGTGCCTTCAAATGGCGCCTGCACCACTGCACGTCGCAACAGCCTGTTCAGTGTATCATCGTCGACCAGCCCTGGAAAGTCCCCAGCAGATTCCAGGATATCTCTGGCGACGCCATCCGCCGTGCGCACCTCTACGTGGCGCGCGTCCTCGCCCAGCAGCTGCCCCAGCTGCTGCTCGGATGATTTGGTCAGGGCATTGGTGTAGGTGGTGAAGAGGATACGCGGAGCAGGTTCCCCCATTTCGAGCAATTTACGGACGAGTGAACGTATGCGGTAGAGCGCGACGATACTCTTGCCCGTGCCGGGACCACCCTTGAGTTGCGTGGGGCCGGTGGCCCGCAGCGCCCAGCTTACAAATCGCTCCTGCTCGGGCGAGAGACGCAGGAGAAAGCTGAGTAATTCGCCTTCTTTAAAACGCAGCAGATCATCCAGTTCATCCAGCAGGAGATCGGGCTGCTGCATAATCTGGTCGAGAGGTTTTGGAAACATATACTCGAGCAACAGCGACAAGTGCTCATTCGGCACGCCAGGACAATCTAATAGATCGTCTTCGGTGGCAACTGCCAGCAGGCGAGCGTGATACTCTTTGGGAATATGCAGATTCGCCAGCAACTCCGCGGTAATCGGCTCCGGCAGGCGCTTCTTCGCTGGCTCGCGTGGAGCAAAAATGCGTTCCCAATCGGGCTGCACTGCCCTGGGGTGATCCTCAAACTCTACATCAAATCCACCCAGGAACTCTACATCCAATTCCTCGTTGTAGGTATCCTCGTCGCGGCGCAGCAATGCCAGCAAGTTGATATATGGGTCTCTGAATGTGTAGAATATACGGTACGCCCCACAGCGGATGCGGTAGACCGTCTTGCCCTGGTACTTGCGTTTGACCTGAATCTTTGCTTTTCCATCAGGCATGGGGTCTTGCTCGAGTAGAGTAATTTTCTCCAGCACTTGATGTGTCTCTTTGGGCGGCAATGCTCGCCATGCCGAGAGAAAAGAAGGCTTAGGCGTCCATAGCCATTCATCTCCCATATTTCAGATGCTCTCCCTCTACCTTGTTCTATATTATATTCCCATCTGACCTTGCTCATTGGTAGCATATTTTCCAGGCTTGCTCGGATTATCGCGAATATATTGACGTATCTTTTCCAGTTCTTCATGCCTATATGCGTTGTTTTGGATATAATACACCTCGTGTCTATGCTTTTGCGTGGTAAAGTAGGAAATATGATAGGGGCTTAGCTCTCCATATATGTTAGCCACCAATGATAGAGAGGATGCCTGGAGTGTGGTACTTACTTTGCTCTGAAACGCATGTTTCGCAATAAATAATGAACCATACTCGGCTATC
>WNGJ01007126.1_pt1 | contig 13515 bp, 13 predicted proteins | sample 5400611 | NCBI WGS metagenome assembly WNGJ01 (sample SAMN13153375, study PRJNA577476) | soil metagenome | isolation source: 40 cm soil or saprolite under Garry oak tree replicate 1 | place: USA:California | collected 2016-06-15 | reverse complement strand
GCTGTTTGCATGCAGCGTGAATGGAAAATCCTGGCCGGTTTCGACACAATGGATAGTGACTGAGCCGGGCGGTACTGGGACGCCGGGCACCCCGCCAGTGAAGCCGAACCAGATGCGCCCTTCAACATACGATGTGAGAGCGTGATGCACGACGACAGAGCCGCCCGGGGGATATAGCACCGAATATGGTGCCGCTGGGCTTGTGCCTGCTTTGACTTCCAGCGTCACATCGCTACAGGCGAAGATCTTGAACACCGCCGCTCGGGCTGCGGTCTCGCCCGTCGGCACATCGTTGAAGTTAATCACCGAGCCTGGATTGACCACTTCGTCCAGGATAACGTTCTGGGGGTTGGTATCGTAGCAGGGAGGTGCAATGACCGACGGGTCGAAGTATGTGATCACGGCCCGCTGAGTCACGTCTGATGCCCAGGGCTCCAGTCCCGTTCCTCCTGCCCAGGGTTCAACATGCTCCGTGGGATCAATGACCGCCAGCCCGTATGCAGTGCTCGGGTTGATGCGATCCGGGTGAGCAGGATCCGTCTGCCACTCAGCCCAGAGTCGATCCATGTTCGAGTGCAGCAGAAAGACGAAAGGATCGTGGAACGAAAAATGGGCAGGATTCACTGGCCCACCTATGGTCCCGCCAATGAATCCGTGCGCGCTGTTGTGTGCGCTCTGCAGCGCAGCATTGAAGGCAGTGAATTCCGTGTTCGCAAGGATTGGGTTGTCGGCGGCCAGGTTGGGAGTGCCATCCCCCTTTGCACCCGCGGCCCCGACATCACGCCAGATGTGGTCGTGTATACCATCCCCTAGCGGGTCGGTTTTCTCAGTCGACTCAAAATCCTGGAATGGCGGCCCAGCAGGATTGCCAGTGCCTCCCATAAAGGTATTAGTGAAGAGCGCAGCCCGCCCCGCGCTTGCGGCACGCGGATCCGTCGTCCAATCCCAGTAATGCAGCGAGATCTCCGGATGGATCTCGCGCAGGAGTTCCTCCAGTCTATTGGTCAGAACGCGATGCCAGGGAATAAATGCTGGCCCTGCATGGACGTCCACGCCATGGAAGTGCGCATTCTTGTGGATGTCTTCCTCCTTATCCCAATAAGACACGCCGTCCGGGTAGAACTTGGTCGTATCGAGCTTGAGGAAAGCGTCGAGTAAGAGGTCTCGTTCCGCCTGAGAAACAGTGGCGACATCCCTCCGGATGCCATCTCCAAGTGCCATAAGATAGTTCCTCCTCTGTTCATAGAGTTTCCGTAGAAAATGAACAAAAAACAATGGTAAGACGACGAGAAAGGATTCCTAGCTTGCTTTTAGTTGTTAGGAATGCTACCCATGAGTTCAGTAGAGGATATTTATCCTCAAGGAGAGATAATATCCTCATTAGATTTGTTCTCCTGATATACTTGATCAACACTTAACCTTATGTTGAAACGCACTCCAACTAACTTTTTGGTATATGACTTTTCTTACTTCAAATAGATTTGTTTCGAACAGATCATATGTAGCTTAACAAGTGAGAGCCCCTTCATGCGCTCCGGCAGTTTCACTTTTTTGTCAATCAGGGACATATTCGGCGACATCAACCTGAAGATCAGGTCAATCAAGCCAGTTGTTGCAATCTCGTTTTGGACACTGCGAGCGGTCACCGTGATCGCTTCTTCGCAGGTGTACGCTTAGGATCTGGCGCCATCGTCGATTCGCGGCTTCCAGTGCCTTTGGACCGGGATGGGAAAATATCTGCCGCACACTTTCTGTAAGACACGTATTTTAACTGACAATCAACAGAAAATTATGGAAATACACTATTGTCACCCACAAACAATGACTCGCTGCCACCATTATTGGAACTGATTCGTGCAAAATGATATCATGAGAGATATATTGCCTGCATTCTGAGAAGTTCAGGAGGAAATGATCATGGTAGCAACTCCGACAGTAGAAAAACTGGCAAAGCAAAAGCTTCAAGCATTTGAATTGCTTCAACCCGAATTTGAGGCAAGTTTTTATTTCGTCCAGGAAGTGCATGGGCAACGACGCTTCTCTACGTTTCCTGTGATGCAGATAGTCCACTATCTCCATGCGTTCTGGGTTTGCGAATGCAAAGATCGCTTGCTGAGTGTGTATGAGAACATTAAGCGTTATGAAGGTCGGTATTGCCTTGGTCTCTTACAACGCTGGCTAGAGGGAGAGACCGCTGATGTTATAGCATTCCTGTATCGTAAATTAGATGGTTTTCCTTTTCCAGAACTTACACGCCAGATTCAAGAAGCCAAAACCGAACGCTCTGCAGATGATGGCCTGGTGAGACGTCTTGTGCATGGTCGTCTGACCTTGCTCAACAGGAGTATGAATTTGATGCAGGCATTAGATGCTATCTTTGTCTTAGCAGAAGGTGACTTAAGAAATGAGGTGCAGAGTGCCTGTACGCAGTATGGACATTCTCCCACCCAGATTGAGCAACAACTTGCCGAAATGGAGGATCCTCTCTACTCTTATGTACCCCATCAATTGCTGGCACAACGAAATATGCTGGTAATGAATAAGTTGGGCGTGAACGTTATGACACTGCCTACGGATCGCCCGGGAGAGCGCTCGTGGAAAGTTTCGGCACCTACGGAACCTATGCCTTCATTTGCCGAGCACGCAATCGAAGGCTATCTGGAATTGGTGTCGCCGGCACACAATAATATCAGGAGGGATCGCTTCGTCGATCGAACTGAACCAGATGGTGATGGTTTCAGGGTCTAGAACGAGAGACACATCGTGCAGATACTAAACAGCATTGGTCAAGCATTATACATGTCCTTCAATATGTTTTGGGAAATACTTTGGCCATTAATTCTGGGCTTTACCCTCTCAGCAATTGTCCAAGCTGTTGTATCTCATAACGCAATGGCTAAAACTCTTGGCGGTAATGGCCCAAGGAGTTTAACGTTTGCCACGCTTTACGGTATTGCCTCAAGCTCGTGCTCCTATGCAGCCGTTGCCCTTGCTCGTTCCATTTTTCAAAAAGGAGCGAGTTTTGTCTCTTCACTGGCCTTTGAAATAGCCTCCACGAATCTTGTGATAGAGCTTGGGATTATCTTATTCGTGATCCTTGGATGGCAATTTACAGCAGCAGAGTATTTTGGCGGTATCGTCATGGTGATCTTTATCGGCCTGATTTTCCGATTGACACTGACTCCAAAGCTTGTACAGATGGCAAAAGCGAATGCAGAAAAAGGGTTAGTGGGCAGAATGGAAGGGCACGCAGCCATGGATATGAGCGTATCGGGTGGCTCATTTTTCTCAAGGCTATTGAGTGGAAGAGGATTTACTGCTGTCAGCAATGTATTCGTGATGGATTGGGCTTCGGTCTGGGTCGATATTGCGCTTGGGCTTCTCATTGCCGGTGCATTAGCGGCCTGGGTTCCAGATTCATTCTGGAATGCGTTTTTCTTCACCAACAATCCAACAATCGCAAAAATTGTAGGGCCTCTTGTCGGCCCGTTAGTCGCGTTAGTGAGTTTTGTCTGCTCAATTGGCAATGTTCCATTAGCAGCAGTTCTTTGGAGAGGCGGGATTAGTTTTGGAGGAGTGGTCAGTTTCATCTTTGCAGACTTGATCATCTTGCCCATTCTCGATATCTACCGCAAATATTACGGGTGGAAAGTCATGGGCTATATTCTTTTGACGTTCTACGTGACAATGGCTGCTGCTGGCTACGTCGTCGAAATTTTTTTTGGGGCGCTTGGCATTATTCCAACCAATCGCAATGTGACTGCAATCACAGAGGGAGTATCCTGGAACTACACCACGATCCTCAATATCATTTTTCTCTTTCTGGCAACAATCCTTGTCATCCGATTTATCCGCACAGGTGGATTACCCATGTTGCGGATGATGAGTAAACCTGAGCATGATATGGCTCATCATGAGATGATTTAAGTACAATTACTTCAATACACAAAAGAGGGTAATATCATGCCAAACCAACAAACCCGCAGGAACAATATACTTCGCTTGTCGCTGCCCATCCCTCCTGGTATCAACGAGCAGTATGCGACAGTCAATGGACATCGTGTTAGTACAGCGGTAGCCAGGCGTTTCAAACAGGAGGTTAAAAAGAAGCTCATCGCGCTGGAACGTCAAGGTGAACTACATGAGGAATTTCGTGATCGCTTGCGTCGAAGTTATCTTTCGTTGTTACTTGAATTCTATTTTGAAACACCGCTCAAACGGGATCTTGATGGTGGCCTGAAGATTGCCCAGGATGCACTCTGCGAAGGCCTGGGGTTGAATGATAACCGGGTAGTGAGTATTCACTTGCTCAAATATATTGATCCGTTACATCCTCATCTGGATGTAGAGTTAGAGGCGCTCGATGACTGGCGCTTTGACGAGGAGTACACACTCCTATAGTTACGTTGTTGCGGAATTAAGTGTATTTAGGTATGTTGGCTGATCCAATGGTTGTGCTAAAAATTAGCGATCATTTTGTGGCGTATATGTTGCGTATTCAAGCATATTAAGAAAAATAGAAAAATAGGAGAATAGGAGAATCTTGCGTTGATCGGTTTACGTGCTCCCTAATGCGAACCTTTGCAGCAACTGGGGAAGCATCTTACCATGGTCAGCGATCAAAGGTGGAACATCGAGTGGCAATGGTGCCCAGAAGAACTCGAAAATGATGGGTGCCTGCTTCGGTTCATCGGAGGAGTCACGCTCTTCATGCCGCCAGTTAGCAGGTGGATTGCCCTCGTAACGGAGGTGATAGAAGTAGCGATGGTGGATTTCGTCACGCCCAAAATCAGACATATCTCGTTCATGTACACCGAGAAAACCATCTACAATGAGATCTGACAAACCGGTTTCTTCAAATGCCTCTCTCAAGACGGCTTCTTCTGGACGTTCATTCACTTTGATGGTTCCCGCCGGAACCTGAATTCCCGCTTCGGGAAAAAAGGGGTGACTGAATACTAGCAAACGATGATGATTAGTTATATAGGCAAAGACCTTATTATTGACCTGTTTCATTGTTAGGGAGCCTGCCTTTCTCGTATAATACGCCGAAAAGTAAATCGCATGGTCCCTTTTACGATTTTTTGATTACCTCGTTCAAATCCCGACCGAGGTCTTTGAGCAGTACAATGGCCGCATTCCGGCCAGGGCCGCCGGTGACAGAACCGCCCGGGTGAGTGGTAGCTCCGGTCTGATAAAGGCCCGGGATTGGCATGCGGTGCTGAGCGTAGCCTGGAACCGGTCGTAACGTTTCCAACTGAGAAGGACCAAGATCTCCGCCGTGGCAACTCCCATGCCAGTTGTGAGAGTTGTAACGCTCGAGGTCAAGAGGGCTGCGGATTTCGATTGCAAGAATTTTGTTGTTGGTCAAATTGGGCGCGTAGCGCCGTAATTCGTCGAGATTATTGGCAGCCACCTCTTGCTTGATCTCGTCCCACTCTTCGGGACCCTCGTGCAGTGAGTAGGGATATGTGCTGATCACTTTGACCAAATGTTTGCCCTCAGGAGCCCGCGAAGGATCTTCCACTGATGGAGTCAACACTAGCAGCACTGGTTGTTCTCTCGTTATGATGCCCTGCTGGAAGTCGTTTTCTATACGTAGTTGACGCTCGGGAGTTTGAGCTATTCCGGCGCCTACTACAGACAATATGCCCTCGTCGACAATGAACTCGGGTGGCTCAGTGGTTGCATAATGAGCTACGAACATCGTTCGACCTGCCTTGTAGGTTTCCACACCATAGAGAAAACCGTCACCCCAGGCCTCAGCAGGGGCCATATTCGCCAGATGTTTGACGTGAATGGTGGAGATGACGGCTTGCCGCGCGCGGAATTGTTCCCCAGTTTCGGTCTCGACGCCTACGCAACGACCTCCCTCGAGTATCAAGCTGCTCACCGGCTTGTTGGTCAGTATTTGACCTCCATGAGTCTCTATGATGCGACTAAGTGCTATAGGCAGGCAACCGGATCCGCCCTTTGGAATGGCCCAACCGTTACGCTGGCGACCAGCTACAAACGAGTAGGCGAGCAGTCCAGTGCCGGGTCGCTCCGCGGGCTGCAATGTACCCTCTGCAAACCACATCATCCAGGACTTGACATGCCAATCTTCAAAAGAGGAATCGATGATGTCCCATGCCGAGAGCGCCTGTCGGCGCAGCCAGATTGATCCTTGAGGATGAGATGCCAATTGCTCGGCTGCCGTTGTCCATCCGGCGGGTGTGTAGCGAACTTTGCTGAAGAACGGTGCTACGGTTCGCCATTCGGAGATCATTGTACGGTATGTGTCTGCGTCACGACGGGAGAATTTGGATATCTCGCCACATGTGCGGTCGAGATCGATCCATTGAGTGATGTATGATCCGTCCGAAAATACTACGTGGGAGGCGGGGTCGGCCGAGATATATTCCAATCCATACTCGGCCAACGGTAGCTCTTGATTGCGCCAGATAGGGCTTTCCATGAAAATAGAATGGGTAGTCGAGCAGGTGTCATGCATGAAGCCAGGGAGAGTTAACTCCTCGGTCATGGTGTTGCCGCCAATTATAGGTCGTGCTTCGAGAATGAGACACGAGAATCCTGCCGTAACAAGGTAAGCGGCTGCAATCAGACTATTATGGCCTGCTCCAGCTACCACGATGTCGAATTGATCTACCATGCATGCCTCCAAATGTCGGGTGAGATTCAATTTCAATAGTCAATCTAGCGAACCGGATCTAACTGACCCGAAGTTGGCTCCGCTCAGCAGAACCACGATTCGGTCAGGTGAGGCAGCACTTTTCGAGTTCCGTATCCCTTAATCGCGCATGAAACACACATATCCCGACCATCAGCAGCGAGAGCCAATGCTTTGATGTGGAAAAAGGTCTCGATGAGATCTGCCTGTACGTTCTGGGCTTTCTCTACTAACATGCTCACTGCATGATGCAAATCATCCATACGTGGATCGGGATGTATCCAGCGATACGTATAAGCAGCAGCGTCGAGCTCTCCCAGCCATTCCAGGGTATCGGGAGCGTCGAGCAAGGCTGAGCCTGGAGGAATGAGCAAGCGAATCGAGAAATGCACAGGGTCGACGTGCTCAATCAGTTTATGTTCTTCAAAAAAATTCAGTAATGCAATGTAACTTTCGAGGCTTTCCCAGGGAGAGAAAGGCATCAAAGAGGGACGTAATGGAATGTCTACCTGTTCCATCAAATCAAATGTTTCTGCTACCTGTTCCATGGTATGCCCTTTATCCAGGTGGCGAAGCACATCATCGTTGATAGACTCAACAGCGGAGACTATGAAAGCACATCCCAGGTCTCGTAGTTCAGCAAGCAGGTAGCGATGCTTGAGCAAGTGCTCGATCTTGATAGTTGCATCGAAAGTGAGGTTGGGGAACTCAGCATGAAGAGAACGTGTGATACGCATGGCATGTGTAGGGCCATTGAAGAAGTCGGGATCACCGAAAGTGATATGACGCACACCTTGTTCTACCTGCGCACGAATATCGGCCAGCACAATCCTGGCTGGTATAGCGAAAAAACGCCCCTGGTAGATTGGTGTAACAGGGCAATGAAGACAGGTATGCTTACAGCCACGAGTTGTTTCGGTATATCCGGCAAGCAACTGTTCGCCATTTAGCTCCAGGCGAGCATAACGTTCAGGCGGTGGGAGTTGCTGGCGTTCTGGCACCACGAAAGGAGTTCGCTGAATCCAGGGCTTGCTGCTAAGCTGGCGCGTGTTGACGCCGGGAACAGGCGTGGTAGAGCCACTTTCCAGGGCAGCAATTAGACTGAGTAAGGGGATTTCATATTCGCCACCAATGGTAGAATCGATACAATCTAGCAGCAAGTAATCTGCATTGAGCGATGCGTAAAGCCCATAAAAGCAAATGTGCGCTGCCGGGTTCAGCAGGCGCACGTGTTTTGCAAGCTGGTGCCCTAAACGCAGGGCTGTATGCATGGGTACAGAAACGCCAACAAATCGAGCTTGTTTAATTGTTTCATCAGTCAGCGTCTCTACTGCTGTATCTACTGATACAGGAAGATATCCTGCCTGCCAAAGCATGGTTTGCAGCGAGGCAAGATGAAATGGTTGGTGGCCCAATTCATAGCATGAAATGAGCAGGATGTCCCCTGAAGATCTCATTTTTTTTGAGCAGGAGCGCCTCCACCTTTGGAACTCTGACCAGCACCTACGCCCGCCTCTTCGGGTGTCCAGCCCTCTGGCATCTTTGCCTCTGCTCCAAAGAAGAACTCCTCCATCTGCTCGCGCAAAATCTTGCGAGCCTCTGGATCAGCCATGTTCAGTCCATAATGATTCATAATGAGCGTACTCTGGGCAGGCCACATATCCCAGGCCTGTTGCGAGATATTCTCATAAATGCGCTGCCCCAGGGAGCCGGGAAAAGGTGGTTTCTCCAGGCCTGGAAGCTCGTGGCCTAATTTGACACACATTACCATTCGTGGCATGATGAAAACTCCTGGTCGATGTTACGATATATTCTAAAATGAATAGTACAAGATACAGGGTCTCATGTCAAACACGGCAGAAACCGCACGTCTACCTGATGTCCTGTTCTTCGGTATGCAGGGCAGGTTTTCATATCCGTCGTTGCGAGCTTTGTTAAGAGCTGGCATCCAGGTGTGTGCGGTCGTTATTCCGGCAGAGCAGAGTTTTGGAGCAAACTTGCCTGTGATTCAGAAGCGAGAGCAACCGCAAACTTCTCGTATGATGTTACCGGTGCTGAATTCCTCTGTTCATACCTCCATTTTAGAACTAGCATGGGAGCAAGATATACCCATTTGGGAAGTACGACAACTGTCCGACCCAGAAACTATCAAAGTGTTCGCAGCGTATCATCCAGATATGATCTGTGTAGCTTGCTTCTCAAAACTTATACCTCAAATCATACTGGATATTCCACCTCTGGGCTGTCTCAATGTGCATCCTTCGTTACTACCGACCAATCGCGGACCAGAGCCTTTATTCTGGACGTTTCGTGAAGGAATTCAGCGAACTGGGGTTACTATACACTTGATGGATGAAGGTATGGATAGCGGTGAAATTGTAGCACAGGAAGTCATAGAGATTCCAGATGGTATCACTTACTCAGTATTGGATCAGCAATGTGCTGAACTAGGAGGAAAGTTGCTATCACATAGCGTATGGGAACTTTATCACGGTGTTGCTAAACCTGTAGCGCAAGATGAAACAAAAAGTAGCTATCATGCCTTTCCCTCTGAGGATGATTTTGTGGTCCCAGTAGCGGAATGGGATGCCCGTCGCGTATATAACTTTATTTGTGGGGTAACATCATGGGGAAGGCAGATTATTTTAAAAGATGGCAATAAGATAGTTCGTGTAAAAAGCGCTATTTCTTATAGTATAGAAGATATAGATCGCAGAGATAGTGAGGTGTACAGGCAGCCTGGTCAGGAGTTGTGGGTAAGGTGCAAGCGGGGAAGTGTGCTTGTTATGTGAACATTATTGCATGAAGGCAAAGATCATGATCGATTTTACAGGACAACCATTGGTTGAGACTTAAGTAGTCACTTTCATTCAAATGGCTTGCTTTGTATTCAGGTGCCTACCTCAGACTTCGGCCTGAAACGTAACGCTGACCAGATCTCATCAATGGAAATCTGTGTGACGGGCCTCCACTCGCTGTTAGGAAAGACCTTCCAGAGTATGTCGCGGTTGATATCGGTAGGAACCTTCGAACTCTGCTTTGGATATGAAAGCCAAAGTCGGCCACCGGGTTTTACCAGCTCAATAGCTATGGGAGTATCTTTCTCAACTTCAGCTTTATTGCGCACAAACTGAATTACTATGTCAAAGTTACCGGCAGGTGATGGGGAGGAAACGAGTTCAACATCTGCTGGCAGCACGGAGCCAATTTGTTCTGCGTATCCATCTGGAGCATTTTGGATAATGAGTCGCTGTTTTGGCTTAATACCAAGTTTCTTAACCAAAGATGTAACGACCATGTACTGACTCCTCTGTCAGCCAGCTCATAGCGCATCTTGAAGCATTTTAGGTAGCTATAGGCTGGTATTGTAAACCGCATGTTTTAGTAGCATCAGAAAAGGACTATACAATACAAATTCAAAATGGAGTATAACATATAGAACAACAATTGAATAACCACATGAGTATGTTATAGGGGACGTATAACTTGCGGCTATACAACATAAGAGAGAATATTGTCATCATTTGGCTTGTGTAACCATTCCCGATGAAACCTGTCAGTTCCATTATCTGCGTGATGCAACCAAACCTATGTACGATTGGACCGATAGACAAATATCGCTAACAGCATTGCGTATTATAAACCCACACTGCAATGACGAGAGCTAAAGCGCCTACTACTACTAAACCACCAACTATGCCGAAAAAAGCGGCAGCAACGATTATAACGGTGCGTGATGAAGCCTTATTCTTGAAACCACGAAAAATCAACAGTCCAATGAGAATGCCAGGTATGGCCCATACCAGAATGAGAACAATCCCTCCAACTATACCAGGCACTATGCCATTTGTATGAATATCGAAGAGAGCAACCAGTGTGAAAATGGAACCTACTATTAGACCTACTATTGTTAAAATGCTGATCAACGTACCTGGTTTACGAGGCTCCCGATTTTGTTCCTGATCACTCATTTTCTTTTCCATCCCTCATGCATTATGAAGGTTAAGTATTAAGTCAGGGATTCGCGCAATTTCCTTGATTGTGCAGGTAACATGCGTCTCTTAACGCCACTCTAGAGAGGTTAATTGAGAAAGGTGCCAACCGTCATGACCACGAAACCAAGGAGCACGAGCCAGAGCCCTGCGCTATAAGGCCCACCAAAGGTATACAAGTAGGCCATGAAGAAACCCGGCACACCCTGAATAATCAGCCCTGCTATAGCTGCTCTACGTCTCCAGGTGACTATTTTAGGTGAGAGTTCTTGAAAAAAGCTGGCTACGCTCGTCCCTAGAACGAAAAGCACAGACAGCAAGGGAAGAGCCAATAACACAACACCCGCCAGACTGTAAGCGTTCGCAACAGTCCATTCAGACGTTGGCTCAAGACTCCCTCCTCCATTCCCTAAGACCATAGGGAGGAAAAACACACCATAGATGACTAGAGCGCCCCCAAGGATGCTGAGGATCGTGCCAATGCGAGCCGATAGTCGTTGTGCTTGCATAGAAAAGCTCTCTTTCTTGTTTCTGAGACATGAATACTCTCTTGGACTACCAACGGGAGAGAGATTTATCAGACTCCCATTGTTTGGTTCTGGAGAAAGTATAGTGGCAAATCACCAGAAGTGTAGATGTCATGTGTCCCATTTTTGGGGAGAAAGACACAGTATGAGGAGGGCTGTCGTGGCCCGCGAGGTCTTTATGTCAAATGGTCCTTTTTTACAGCAATCGGTGTCATACCCTTACTGTTATGTGTGGCTATACATGCTGAAAGCATCGTTTTTGTAGTCTGGTACGCATGTTATAGCTAGCGAGTTGTCTCGGATATTCTCAATTACCAGGAATAGTTTCAGGTTCCTGATATTGGTCGAGCTGCTCGGGTTGTTTTTCAGCGGATGCAAGTATAGTTACATGGGCATTAACAGAATTGAGATCTTTCTTTTTCTTACCTCGTATAACTGTCATGAATAATCCTAAACCGATGAAGATAAGCCCAAGAAGTGATAAGGCTATACCTGTCATCCAGTAATGTTGATAATAACCATTTGGATTCTGAAAATACTCGGAGGTGCTAAACACTTGAGGCGGCTGGCCGGCGCTAAAAGCGGGCAAAAATTGACCCTCGTTTACAATGTAAAGGGTCGGGATCTTTTCTAATTGCATATAGCCAATGCCACGGCCTGATAGGTAGTGGGCCATGAATGCTTTTGTTATATTTTGATAGGGTGTTTTTTGTGGAATGGAGCCGTAGATCAGACCGCCAATGATGAGGAGGATTCCTACGAGTATCAAGCCCCAGCGCCGCATAAAGATGATTAAGCTTTTCAATTCTTGACTCCTATTCTTTCGCCTCTCTGCACTGTGCTAGACGAATAAGCGCCTCTATGATATCATCGATTGCGTTATGAACAAATACACTGGGAGGAACGGGCTACACTGTGTATCTTAAACGTTTGGAGATGTTGGGTTTTAAGAGCTTTGCGGTGCGGACTGTATTAGAGTTTAGCACGGGCATTACGGCTGTAGTGGGACCGAACGGTGCTGGAAAATCAAATGTTGCTGATGCAGTGCGCTGGGTGCTTGGCGAGCAGAGCATGCGGCAATTGCGCGGCAAGAAAAGCGAAGACATTATATTCTCAGGTGGGCATGGCAAGGCTCCGCTTGGTTTGGCTGAAGTCTCGCTTACCATTGATAATAGTACAGGCTGGGTGCCTTCGGAATATAGCGAGATAACTGTTACAAGGCGTAGTTACCGTTCAGGTGAAAATGAATACCTCATCAACAAACAGAAAGTTCGCCTCAAAGATGTTGTACTGTTGCTGGCCCAGGCTCGTATCGGACATGATTCCTATACAGTCGTTGGGCAAGGCTTGATCGATGCTGCACTAAGTTTGCGTGCAGAGGAGCGACGCGGACTCTTTGAAGATGCTGCAGGCATTCGTCCTTTCCAGGTACAGCATACGGACGCGGAAAATCGACTTCGACAGACAGAACAAAACCTCGACCGTTTGCGTGATATTGTTAGTGAAATCGAACCTCGACTGGAGCCTCTTGCAGAACAAGCGCGTCGCGCTGTTGAGTCCCGACAAGTAAATAGCGAATTGCAAGAGGTTTTGCTCACCTGGTATGCTTTACAATTACGACGCCTGTACACAAACAGGGAGCGTGCTGAGGTTGCGGAACAGGAGCAGTCGCAACATGTTCGTGAGATGGAGCAGACGCTCCATGATGCAGATCAGCATAAGGAAATTCTGGGCGTCAGACGGCAAAGTGCTCAAACCGGCTTGGTCGAAGCGCGTGAACATTCTAATGAAGCGTACGAAGTCGTACAGCGTATCGAACGTGATCTGGCTGTCAGCCAGGAACGCATCACAGGTCTGGAACGCCAAAGGGCTGAGCAGCAACAGGAAGAGCGACGACTGCGTGAACGACTGATCGCTGCCCAACAACAGATTATTGACTTGGAAGAACAATGCGACCTTGCCGATGAAGCTATAGATGCAGATGCTGCATCTTTGGCGGGGCAGGAAGCACAGGTCGCGAAGGCACAAAAGGAATATGAGTTTGATGAGCGACGTTTACGCAATGCGCAAAGTGAGCTCATCCAGATTCAGGCTCGCCTGGGAGCCAGCCAATCTGACCTTGGTCGGCAACAGAAGCACCTGGGAGAGCGTAATCGCGCTCTGGCGGCCAGACGAGATACCATCTCCCAGACTCAGCAGTCTATCCGCAATTTAGAGACACGCCTGGTTGTAGAACGCGCACAACTCGAAAGCGCACGAAAAGAAGAGCAACACATCACACAACGCAGGCAGGTTATTGTACGTGCTATCGCAGATGCCCAACAAG
>WNGJ01005294.1_pt1 | contig 13526 bp, 7 predicted proteins | sample 5400611 | NCBI WGS metagenome assembly WNGJ01 (sample SAMN13153375, study PRJNA577476) | soil metagenome | isolation source: 40 cm soil or saprolite under Garry oak tree replicate 1 | place: USA:California | collected 2016-06-15 | reverse complement strand
ACCCTACCCGGAATCATCCCCTTACGATGCCTATTTGCTGGATAGTCGTGTGCGTTACGTTGGTGATTGGGTCGCCTTTGTCGCCGCCGAGACACCCGCTATCGCAGAAGAAGCGCTCGGCCTGATCGAGGTCGATTATGAAGTGCTGCCAGCCGTATTTGATCCACTCGAGGCCATGCGCGAAGGCGCACCTCAGCTGCATGAACCAGATACGACGCATCCCAACACGGGTAAAAATTTCGGCAATATTTATGATGCAGCGCATAACATCGCTGCGCACGAGGTCATTAAGCACGGCGATTTTGATGCCGCTATGCGCGAGGCCGACATGATCGTTGAAGGAGAATATCGCGTTCCGTTCATCTCGCATGCTGTGCTGGAACCGCACGTCTGCGTGGCTTATCTTGATGGGTATGAGCGCATGATCATTGTTAGCAGCACACAGGTACCTTATCACACCCGCCGTCAATTGGCCGCAGTCCTGCAACTGCCTATCTCGAGTATGAGGGTTGTCAAGCCACGAGTAGGTGGCGGTTTCGGCAGCAAACAAGAGATGCTGCTGGAGCCTGTCGCAGCGACGTTAGCCCTCAAGACACGTCAACCTGTGCGTATCGAGTATAGTCGCCAGGAGGAATTTACAGCCGGACGTTTTCGCCACCCGATGATTATTCGCATGCGCAGTGGTGTCAAGCATGATGGCACCTTAGTGGCTCTCTCGATGCATTCGGTAGGGAATGCCGGTGCATACGGAACACACAGCTTTACGGTGACTCGCAGTACAGGACACAAGACGCTGTGCCTGTACCGCGCACAAGCCTGGTACTTTCGTGCAGATGCCATCTATACGAATTTGCCTATTACCGGGGCAATGCGTGGTTATGGTGCCCCGCAGGGCTTTTTCGCGCTGGAATCGCACATCGACGAAATTGCGCATCGTTTGAATATGAACCCGCTTGCATTTCGACGCAAGAATCATGTGCAGAAAGGGGATTGGGACCCTGTCGAGGGGGAAGAAGTGGATGGTGTGTGGCACTCAAAGCGTCAATTCCGCTCTTGCGGCTTACCTCAATGTCTCGAGCAAGGTGCGGCAGCATTTGGCTGGAATGAACCTTTTGACCGTGGCGATGGGAAACCTATTCGTCGAGGGCGAGGTATGGCAACCGCGATGCAGGGCAGTGGAGTTGCCAGCTTTGAACTGGGGGGAGCTTCAATCAAACTAAACGAAGACGGGTCTTTCAACGTGATGACGGGCGCTACTGATATCGGGCAAGGCAGCGATACAATTCTGGCTCAGATCGCCGCAGAGGCGCTTGGCGTAGGCATGGACAAGATCACCATGCACTCCGTGGATACCGACTCTAGCGTATTCGACTATGGTTCGTACGCGTCCAGCACCACCTATATCAGCGGCGGCGGGGTGAAGGTGGCGGCTGAGCGTGTGCGACAGCAGATACTCGATGTGGCGAGTGATATGTTGGATTGCGCGCCCGAAGACATGTCTATCATCGACGGCGTGATCTACACGCCTCGTGGCCCCAGCCACCTCACCGTGACAGAAATTGCAAATGAGACCTTGTATGGCAGGCACCGCCAGCAGATTATGGCGAAGGGAGATTTCTGGACAGACGATTCACCGGCTCCTTTCTTTGCCCAATTTGTCGAGGTTGAGGTTGATACGGAGACAGGCCAGGTACGAGTCGCAAGAGCTGTGAATGCGCTCGACCTTGGCAAGGCCATCAATCCAACACTGGCAACGGGCCAGGTCGAGGGAGCTGCAGCGATGGCGCTAGGTTACGCGCTCAGCGAAGAGGTTACATTTGATGACCAGGGCCGCGTACGCAATCCCGGTTTCGTTGATTATAAAGTCATGTCAACGTTGGATATGCCTCGCATGGCGACCTTCCTGGTTGAGGATACCGAGTATACAGGACCATTTGGAGCCAAATCGGCGGGTGAGGTGCCTACAAATACCATGGCTCCCGCCGTCGCCAATGCCGTCTACGACGCGCTGGGGATTCGTATTCGTAGTCTACCGATTACACCGGAGAAGATTTTGCAGGCGCTGGACGTGAAAAATTCTACAAGCCAGGGAAGCTAGAAGAGAGGGCAGTACATGGCACAAGAGCCGCCTGAGTATGCAACAGCCGCACATCTCGTCGTTCAGGAAGGACCGCGGGCCGGCAAGAGATTGGAAATCTGGAAAGATCACACGACCATCGGCCGCAGTCGCGATTGCGACATCTTTCTGGAAGATATATCTGTGCATCGCAAACAAGCAAGTATTGTGCGAACAGCTGCTGGATTTGTGCTGCGCGACGATCATGGTAAGGGCGATAGCTTTGTGAATGGAAGATCCGCCAATGAGCAAGTATTGAAGAATGGCGATCAACTTCTTTTTGGCAATACAAGGCTGACATTCTACGGCAACGAAGGTACTCGACCATTTCAACTTGCATCTTCGAGAGGCCATGAACTGCACGTAATGAAACGCTCTGACCCTAATAGCAGCACGATTGCTGAACTTGATCTCGCCACCATACGAGGCACGATGCGCAGCTACGAAATGCTCCCAGAAATGACTATTGGTCGTAGCCGCGAATGTGACATCTTTCTAGAAGACCTGGCTGTTAGCCGTCACCACGCCACTATTCACCAAATGCCTGATGGAGGATGCGAAATAGAGGATCATCGTTCCGCAACTGGAACGTTCGTAAATGGGATGCGTATTACTCGTTATCGCTTGCTCGAGGGTGATGTTGTACAGATCGGTTCAAACAGGCTCACTTTTCGACGTGCGCATGCTTGAGAACTGCCTCGATAGCCCGGATACGTTCCCCGTAAACATCGATCTCCGAACTACCCGGTAGTTTTAGAGGTGGCTCATATGCATGCGTTTCGCGTATGAAACGCCGTACCTCTGGCGGTACTTCCTGCTCATGGGCAGCGAGGTCTTGTCGTATGCGAGTCGAAGAGATGTCTCGATAGGCAGCGCTCAAAGGGAGCATATGAATGTGTCTGGCAAATTGTCGATTTTCAGGTTGATCCAGGAGCCTGGTCAAGGCTGCTGATCCTGCTTCCCTTCTCGGAGCGACCAGAAATTCTGCCAGCGCAAAAAGCTCGTGCAGAGCTACATCGCGATCTTTGTAATAGCGAGCATCAAATATCTGTACGATCTTGTCGAAGCCAATCAGAAAGTACAGCTTCATCACCTGTGGAAAAGCGTTATGTACCGCCTCTGCCTGCTCCACATATAATCCCCGATTGAAAAGCATAATCCCTGTATGACGCACATGATGGCGTAGCACGGTTTCAAGCAAGAGAATGCGGTCAAGTAACAGTGGGCGCTGGACACGTTCTTTATCAGTAATATGCGTACTTATGGCTGCATAAATGTGCATGGGGCCATGCTCGCGAGCGAACTGCCATGCCTGTTTCAGGAGAGCAAGATGGGCTGTTGTTGGCGGGTTGAATGAGCCAGGAAACACGATGATTTTACCCTCAGGCACTGGTGAACCGGGCAAAACGAGCGCCTGTGGAGGAGCCTCAGGGTCTAACTGATCCAGCAGTGCTTGTACCCGCTTGAAGCGCTGGGTTGTGTAGGAAGAGAAATGGATGGCTTTCGCATTTGTAACATTTGACATACTCAGATTATATCACCAGTTTTGCTATGCTTATTTCTCATGAGTTGCCAGAAGGACAAGCAATTTAGTAGCTACTTATGTGTATGTTGTACATTGTATCGAAAGATACTTCCTGTTACACTCAATTCAGATACCTCATCCTTAAGAATTTGAGATATCTCCACGTACGTTGCTTTGCATGAGATAAACCAGCTTATTGTAACGTATAATAGATATCATCTAAGATTGTTGTACGTATATACTCAACATCCTGCCGTGCTGCACATATGTTTGTGTGGTACTTAATTTCTTCTCTTGTCGTTGTATTTTTTCAGACAAATGGAGGTATCTCTATGCAGAGTCGAGAACAGGAGTTATTCGAGAAATTATTTTCCCCGCACAACCGTCGTGATTTCATCAAGCGTGCTGGCGCTCTTGGTCTTTCGGCAAGCGCGCTGACAGCATTTCTTGAGGCGTGTGGGAGCAGCACAAGCACTGGTTACAGTTCCAAGCCAACCGTAAACATGGCAGGCCCCATCGATATGCAGACGTTGATGACGAATGCTAAGAAAGAGGGGCAACTCCAGGCAATTGGTATTCCGCCCGAATGGGCAGACTATGCAGACATACTGGCGGGCTATACCAGCCACTATGGTATTCCAGTATCCTACAAAGTAGAAGCCGAATACTCTTCAGCGCAAGAACTCGTCGTATTCAAGAACTCCAAGCAGCACCCACACGGGGACATTGGAGATGTAGGCTTCAAGTTTGGGCCACAGGCCGTTCAGCAGGGATTAGCGACACCGTATATACATGCCAATTGGGCCGATATTCCGGCTAACCTCAAAGACCCTAATGGCAACTGGTGTACAGAATACTATGGCGCTCAAGCTTTCGTCGTTAACACCGACATTGTAAAGAACCCACCAACTTCTTTTCAGGACCTGCTCAACAACAGCTACAAGAATATGATTGGCATCGACGGCGATCCACGCCAGGCAAATGATGCCTTTCTGGCCGTCTTCACCGCTTCGTTGGCAAATGGAGGAAGCCTGGATAATATCCAACCTGGTATCGACTTCTTTGCCAAGTTGAAGAAGAATGGCAACTTCACCGTAGCGCGATCAAGCGATGCGAATATTGCAAAGGGCGAAGTTGCCATTGCAATCATGTGGGACTACCTTGGCCTTGGCTTCCGCGATACATTCAAGGGCAAACCCAATTTATCGGTTCATATACCATCCGAAGGTTCGATTGCTGGCCCATACGTATCAATTGTAAACAAGACTGCTCCAGATCCTTACGCGGCACGCTTATGGATCGAGTACATCTTCTCTGATGAGGGACAATTGTTCTATTTGAAAGGCTATGCTCACCCTGCACGATATCAGGCACTCGTAGCAGCCAATAAAATACCTGCCGATCTTGCTGCTAAACTACCTCCAGCAACTGAATACGCCAAGCTTGCATATCCCAACCTGGCTCAACTGACAGCCGCTTCAGCGGTTGTTGCTCAGAACTGGGGACCGCAAGTTTTGGGTTCGTAAAACTTAGATACAGCCATGAGTACAGGGGCACGCTTGCATGTGCTACTATAAACTGGATAGTTAGCGCATGGATCGTACCCCTATACCCTTTCTTAATTATTAGGAGGTGGCTCGATGCAACCTGAAGTGCAGACTGCTACTGCCAGAAATGCGACTCAGGCTCCCAGCAAGGCCAGGCGAGAGACCGGTAGAGGCTGGAGCTACACTTTTACAAGCTGGCTAGGACTTGTCCCTTTTTTACTGTTCTGTCTGCTCTTTGAAATCTTGCCTGCTATCATCATCATCCAGGGCAGCTTTAGCGACGATACCACGGGAGCGCCAACACTGGATAATTACAAGCATATGTTCTCTCAGGTAAGCAACTTACACGCTTTCCAAACCAGTATTTCTATATCGATAGTGACCGCCCTATTGGGAGGCTGCATTGGAGGGCTTGCTGCCTATGGGGTCTATAACTTACGCGCGGGATGGTTACGCAACTTTCTTGTTGGTTTCTCAAGTATCGCTGCAAACTTTGCGGGTGTACCGCTCGCCTTTGCTTTTGTCGCCACACTTGGCGTGACAGGTTTCGTAACGGTCGCCATTCACAACCTGTTCCATGTGAACCTCTACGATCTTGGCTTCAGTATCTATACATTCTGGGGGCTGGTGATCGTCTATACGTATTTCCAATTGCCACTCATGATCCTGGTTACACTTCCAGCGCTGAGCGCTCTTCGCCCCGAGTGGCGGGAAGCTGCCACCAATCTAGGTGCATCGAATTTTACCTACTGGCGGCGAGTCGGGTTTCCCATCTTACTACCTTCGCTCATTGCTGCCACAATGTTACTTTTTGCAAACTCATTTGGAGCCTTTGCGACCGCATTTGCACTGGCTCAAGGGAATATCAACCTGGTGCCAATCCTGATCAATTTCGTCGTAAATGGAAATGTCATCGTCGACTTTGGCCTGGGTAATGCACTGGCCGTGGGTATGATTGTAGTCTTGCTGGTAGCGGTTTCATTCTATACAGCGATGCTTCGCCGGGTTAGCACCTGGCAAGGGAGGTAAGTAAGATGTCAATTGGAGACTCGACCTCAGGTATTGCACAACGAGCAATGGCAAACAATTACCCTCCACGCACCAGTAAGTCCGCAAGCCGCCGCAGTTCTGGCGTGGGTAAGATAGCGCTTATTTTCGTATTGCTCTATTTACTTGTTCCGTTGGGAGCAACATTATGGTTTGGGCTTGACACCGGCAACGGTGTTGATTTTTCCTCCTATCAGCGAATTTTCAGCGATCCTGATTTCTCACAAACCATCATTACGTCACTCGAACTGGCCGTTGGAACAACCATTCTGGCGGTCGTACTGGTCACTCCAACAGCATACTGGGTGCAATTGCGCATCCCCAGAGCGCGTCCGTTATTGGACTTCCTCACATTGGTGCCGTTTGCCATACCCGCCATCGTGCTGGCTGTGGGACTGGTTCAGGAATTTGGCAGTACAGCTAACCCTCTGATAGGCTACCTATCTCTAGGCCTGGTTCCACTATTGAGCACCCAATTCAATATTGTCAATACACCGCCATTGCTGGTGTGTGCCTATGTGATTATCGCATTGCCGTTCGTCTATCGCCCAATCGACAATAGCCTGCGAGCAATCAATACGTCTGTCCTCACCGAGGCAGCATACAGCCTGGGAAGCGGCTGGTGGAGAACATTTCTGACGGTTATCCTGCCCAATATCTGGCCTGGTATCATTAGCGCAGCCCTGTTAACCTTCTCCGTTGTGATGGGAGAGTTCACCATTGCGCAACTGTTCAGTATTTATACCTTCCCGATTTTCCTGAACGGCGTTGGACAGAACGATCCACATAGAGCAGCCTCACTCTCTATACTGAGTTTCATCATCACGCTGGTTTGCGTACTTGGTATCATCCTACTCGTAAGAAGAAGGCCTGGCGGTACAGAAGCCACGGCCGAAATTGGAGCGGCGAAATAGTAAGGAGCGCAGCATGGCTTTTCTTGAGCTAGAGAATATTACAAAGAACTTCGGGCGAAATACCGCTGTAGATCGTATTAATTTATCTGTCGAGCAAGGTGAGTTTCTTACGCTCCTCGGTCCCAGCGGGTGCGGTAAAACCACTATCTTGCGCATGGTAGCGGGTTTTGAAACACCCAGCGAGGGGAACATTCTGCTTGATGACGAGGATATCACCAACCGGGCAGCCAGTAAACGCCCGATGGGCATGGTATTCCAATCCTACGCGCTTTTCCCCCACATGACTGCTGAACAAAATATCGCCTTTGGCATGAGCATTCAACACAAACCAAAAGAGGTGATTAAGCAGCGCTGCGCTGAATTGCTTGAACTGGTTGGGCTTAGCGATAAGGGGCGCAGCTATGCGCATCAACTCTCGGGTGGCCAGCAACAGCGCGTCGCCCTGGCACGGGCCCTGGCCGTCGAACCCAAGGTACTCTTACTCGACGAACCACTCTCCGCTCTCGATGCCAAGGTGCGTGTCTCCTTGCGCAATGAGATCCGCCGCATCCAGCAACAACTCAAGATGACAGCAATCTATGTGACACATGACCAGGAAGAAGCATTGGCCATTTCTGACCGTATCGCCGTCATGGCCAAGGGTCGCATCGAGCAACTCGACCATCCAGAAGAGATCTACAGCAACCCGCGCACTGTCTTCGCCGCCAGCTTCGTAGGCAGCAGCAATCAATTTCATGGCGTGTTGACATCTGCTGCCGAGGGAATCTGCCAGTCTGAGCACCAAATACTGCACGTTCCGCCACAATCAAACTTCAAGAATGGCGAGCGCGTGTTAGTGCTGGTGCGTCCCGAAGAGATGTCTATTCTGCCAGCTACCGAAGGTGGCGACGAAAACGTCACCAGCACGGACAACCACATCCCGGGGGTGATCGAGTTGCGCACATTCCTGGGTCCTTTCACGCGCTTCCATGTGCGTGTCAATGAGTCTACCACTCTGACGGCTGATGTACCAAGCCAGCAGGCCCGTGACTACTTTGTCGCACAGAATGTGATACTCTCATTCCCACCAGATGCCTGCCAGGTGTTGCCTCTGGATGCAAGGGAAGAAGAGCTGGAGAAGTTGGCTGAGGCGGAGACGGTGTAACTGGAAAAGCATTCGAGTACTTTTGCAGGTATCCACCTGTATCAGACTCTCACACGCCAAAGTAGCCAAGCTGTCGAGCTTTTTCATAAGCTTGCCTGGCTTCCTCATTTTTACCGAGGTATAACAGGGCGTCACCTTTATTGTGGTAAAAAATCGCATTGTGCGGGTCTAGTCGTATAGCTTTCTTATAGTATTGTAAAGCGATTGAATAGCGTAACGTTTTCAAATACACGTTCCCCATTCCATTATAGGCTTCCGCGTCATCAGGGTTCAGTTGAGTGGCTTTGGTATAAATTTTTATCGCTCCATTATTGTCCCCAAGTTTCCAAAGCACATAGCCTATGTTGTTGTAAAACGTGTTGTTATCGGGAGCCAGTTCGATAGCGTGCTCATAAGCTTCGAGCGCTTCGTGAAATCGCTCCAGGTCACGAAGAGCGTTGCCTTTGCCATTATAATTCGCTGAGTTGTCGGGATTTAGTTCAATAGCCTGCTCATATGCTTTAATCGCTTCTGAGTTGCGGTCGAGCCTCCAAAGCGCATCGGCTTTCCCACTATGGCTAGCGGAATCCGTAGGATTCAAGTTGATGGCTTGTTCATATGCTGCCAGCGCTTCTACATTTTTTTGGTCTTTATAGAGTGTCCTTGCCTTGTAAAAATACAAAGCGGCATTCATGGGAGCAAGTTGAATAGCTTTCTCATAGAATGCCAGGGCCTCTTGATAGTACTCGAGGTGATAGCATACGTTGCCTATTCCGATTAAAGCAATAACATCCTCTCCGTCGCGTTTGGCGGCCAGCTCATAAGCTTCTAGAGCTTCCTTATAACGTTCGAGCATTTCAAGCGCATTGCCTTTACCCGAGTAAGCCGCCGCGTATGCCGGATCGAGTTGCAAGGCTCGCTCACAAGCTGTAAGGGCCTCTTCATAGCGCTTGAGCTGGCAGAGCGTTTTGCCCCTGCCGCTATAGGCAGGCGCAAGGTCAGAGTCGAGTTGAATGGCTCGCTCATATACACCCAGGGCAGCTTCGTAACATCCGAGATCAAAGAGGATATTACCTCTGCCGTTATAAGCCAGGGCATTACGTGAGTCAAGCTCTATCGCACAATCATACGCTAGCAGTGCTTCTTCGTTACGCTTTAATTTCCAGAGAGAGTTACCTTTTGCGATGTGAAAAAGGGGATTCTGAAAGTCCAGCCCTATAGCTCGTTCAAAAGCGACAAGACTCTCTTCATAGCGCCCGAGGAAATGGAATACCAGGCCATAGTCATAATAAAAGAGGGCATTATCAGGATCGATGTCAAAAGCACACTCATAAGCTACTAAAGCTTCATCGCAGTGTTTGAGTTCACGTAAAGCATTTCCTTTACCATGGTGAGCAGGAGCATAGCCAGGTTCTATTTGAATAGCAAGCTCACAGGCACCCAGCGCTTCCTTATACCTTTTCAGCTGAAAGAAGACATTGCCAGCACCATAGTAAGCAGGAGCATATTCATTATCGAGTCGCAAAGCTTCCTCATAGGACGCAAGCGCTTCTTCATAACTGTCGAGGAGAAAGAGTGCATCACCTTTGCCATTGTGTGCAGCGGGATCATTCGGATTAAGCTGGATGGCCTTCTCATAAGCTGCTAATGCTTCTTCGCTGCGCTTGAGATAATAAAGAGCGTTGCCTTTCCCATTGTAGGCGGAAGCGAAATTTGCATCTAGCTGAATGGCTCGCTCATAGGCTGCCAGCGATTCTTCATAGCGTTTAAGTTTCCAGAGGGCATAGCCTTTGCCATTATGAACGAGCGGATCATTTGTATCGAGTTGCAGGGCACATTCATAGGCGGTCAGCGCTTCTTCGTAGCGATTGAGTTTCCAGAGGGCATTACCTTTGTAACTGTGGGCGACAACATTGCTGGGATCGAGTTTGATAGCGCACTCATGAGCGGCAAGGCTCTCTTCGTAGCGTTTGAGCTGATAGAGGGCAAGGCCTTTATTATTGTGAAATTCCGCATTATAAGGGTCAAGTCGATTAGCCCGTTCAAAAGCAGCAAGGCTCTCTTCGGCACGATTCAGGTCACGCAGGGCATTTCCCCGGCCATTGTGGGCTGATGCAGAAGTCGGTTTCAGTTGAATTGCATACTCATAAGCCACAAGCGCCTCTTCATAGCGCTTGAGTTTCCAGAGTGTATCGCCTTTACGGATATAGTCAGCAGTATTATCAGTTTCCAGTTGGATTGCGCGTTCAAAGGCTACAAGCGCCTCTTCATAGCGTTCAAGGAGAAAGAGCGCATTCCCTTTGTTACGCCAAGTGTCGGCATGTTCGGGACCATAAATGATAGACCGCTCAAAAGCCAGCAGAGCCTCATGGAAGTGGCCTAATTGCTCCAATGCTTGCCCTTTGCTATTATGAGCAGAAGCAGAGTCGGGATCAACTTGAATAGCGCAGTCGTAGGCAGCAAGAGCATCTTCATAACGTCCGGCTCTGTAGTGAGCGTCCCCCTCATCCAGCCATTGCTTTTTCGTCTTCTGTGTTGGATCCAGGTTACGTGTCCGAATGGGGGTAGGAATGCGTGAAGCACTCACTTTGCTCTGGGTGGTGCCAAGTATGGGCCCTTCAGAAGCGGAGACATCGTGTAATGCACCGATAAAAGCGGATATATCGCTGTAACGATCACCACGTTGTTTCGCCATTGCTTTAAGGATAGCCTGCTCGATATGCTCAGGAAGTTGGGGATTGTAGTGCGTTGGTGGAGTTGGAACTTCCATCACATGCTTATACAAAAAAGCAACATAACTCGAAGCTATAAAAGGTCGACGCCCGGTAAACAGTTCATAAGCAATACAGCCTAAAGCATATTGGTCACATTCTTTACTTATATTACCCTCAAACTGCTCGGGGGCCATATACGGAGGAGTACCGCTAGCATCAATGACCTGGACACTCACAGTATCAAGAACAGTTGCTATGCCAAAATCAGCGAGCAGGGCAACGCCTTTAGCATTAAACAGGACATTTTCGGGCTTGAGATCCCGGTGAACAATAGTGGGGATCTGTTGGTGGGCATAGTCAAGCGCCTTACCGATTTGTGTGAGTATCGACAGAGCTTCTTCCGTGGGTAGTGGACGTCGAGGCTGGAGTTTGAGACGATCTCGCAGAGAGCCTCTGGAAGCATACTCAGATACCTGATACAGCCTATTGGTATTTTCATCGATGCTGACATCATAGATAGGCAAAATGTGAGGGTGCTTGAGCTTATCAAGAAATTGCGCTTCGCGCAGAAAATTATCCCGGTCTTTCTCAGAGTGGAGGTGGGTGTTGTGCATCAATTTTATCGCTACAATACGTTCCGTGAGAATGGTATGCTGTGCCCTGTACACACAACCAAAGGAGCCACAGTTGAGTTTGGCAACTATTCGGTAACTGCCAATCTGTTTGCCAATGAACCCATTATCTTCCGCCATACAGTCTTTCACCAACATTACATAGCATATTAATTCAAAGAAGAGGAGACATGGCATTATTTTCTTGATAAGCGCAAACATACTATAGGTAAGAGCCAAAAGTATGTCAATAAAAACAAGGAATTATAACCTGTAAAGGCTATGGTGAAAATCAGAGCCTTTCCAAAACAACGGAGCGGGCACGATTGCTCGTACCCGCTCCCTCTATAACAGCGCCGCATCAGGAGCGGATATACCGCACCCTCAGCAACGTGTGCCCCCGACCTACTCCTTCATCAGCCTTCTCAATACTGTCAACAAGATACCGCCATTCTTGTAATAGGTCACGTCAATGGGGCTATCTAACCTGGCAATTGTTTGGAAGGAGAACGGGGTGCCATCTTCTCGTGTGACTTTCACGGTCACTTCCTGGTGTGGCTTCAAACCTTTCTCAATGCCTTCGATGTCATATATTTCCCGGCCAGTAAGTCCAAGCGATTCTTTGTTTTCACCTGGTTTGAACTGCAATGGCAGGATTCCCATGCCTACTAGATTGCTGCGGTGGATACGTTCGAAGCTCTCGGCGATGGCGGCACGCACGCCTAACAGCAATGGCCCCTTGGCGGCCCAGTCTCGCGAACTCCCGGAACCGTACTCTTTCCCAGCAATCACGAGCAACGGGATACCTTCCTGCTGATAGCGCATCGATGCTTCGTAAATGGTTGTCTGCTCTCCACCGGGCAGGTGGACAGTATAATACCCTTCTGCCCCCGGTACCAGGCGGTTGCGCAGGCGGATGTTGCCAAACGTCCCGCGCACCATCACCTCGTGATTGCCACGACGCGCTCCGTAGGTGTTGAAATCACGCTTCTCGACCCCATGTTCGATCAGATACTTGCCAGCAGGGCTTGTGGCCGCGAAACTACCAGCCGGAGAGATGTGATCCGTTGTGATGGAGTCGTCGAGCATTGCCAGGATTCGCGCAGCGTGAATATCCTTGACTGGCTCTGGCTCAAGAGGCATATTATGGAAGAATGGTGGCTCTTGTATATAGGTCGAGCTGGGGTCCCATTTGAAAAGCTCGCCTTCGGTATTTGGTAACAAGTGCCAGTGTTCGTCGCCGTCGAACACATGAGCATAGTTCTGCTCAAACAATTCGGGCGTGATGGACTTAGCCACCACATCGCGTACTTCATCAGGCGCAGGCCATAGGTCGCGCAGGTAGACCGCTTCACCATTGACATCTGAGCCTACCGGCTCCTTTGTCAGGTCGATGTCCACTGTGCCGGCCAGCGCGTAGGCCACGACCAGCGGTGGAGATGCCAGGAAGCTCGCCCGCACCTGCGGATGGATTCGCCCTTCAAAGTTGCGGTTGCCACTCAGCACCGCTGCCACCACGAGATCGTTATCTTGTACCGCTTCAGCAACTGGTTCTGGCAGGGGACCGCTATTGCCGATGCAATTGTGGACCGCTACTGTACCTGCCACGAAGGCATGTTGATCGTTCACCGCCAGGTCGAACACCGCCCGCCTGCCTGCTGGCCGTCGTTCCACCACCTGGAGCGCGAGTGTCGGCAGCGTGCGCGCATCCTTCTCGATGCAGTAGCGCTTCGAAGTCTCTGCATCCGCATGCGAGCGCAATGGCGCAAACCACTCGCGCGCGCCAATCTTGCTGAACAGTTCGACAGGTGACGGGAAATCGCAGGAATCTCTATGCAGTGGTTGGAACTTGCGTGCCATCGGTTGTGGCAGCCGCGAAAAGCGGTCGTGGCCCTCCAATAGTGCGTAGTGAGGGGAGACTACTGCCTC
>WNGJ01005293.1_pt1 | contig 13526 bp, 13 predicted proteins | sample 5400611 | NCBI WGS metagenome assembly WNGJ01 (sample SAMN13153375, study PRJNA577476) | soil metagenome | isolation source: 40 cm soil or saprolite under Garry oak tree replicate 1 | place: USA:California | collected 2016-06-15 | reverse complement strand
GAGGCCCAGCCCTCTAAGAACCGGACGTGACAGTTTCCCGTCATCCGGCTCAAGCACTTCGAACGCCTCTTTGAGGGAGACGCGGTTTGGATACAGAAAGACGGAGGCGATGAACCCTGTCATGGCACTCGGGATGAAGTAAGGAGCAGTTCTCGGCACTGGTCGAACCACCCATCGTGCGGGAGACGTGATAATGCAAGCGCCAGCCCGTGGTCTGGGTGATCTTCATATGGCAAACAGGGCAGAGACCACTCTGTTCATACCAGAGAAAGCGAAGGATACGGGTGCCCCGAAACGTCTCTCGCATGTGAGCTTCTTCGCGTTGTTCGAAGTAGGTTTCATATGCGGGGTCGTAGGGATTCGCATCCCCTTGCACTTTGATGTGTCGCTTGATGGCTGTGTTACTGGCGCGTAGAAGCCAGGTCGCACCTGGCTGTCCATCGTCATCCCACGTTTCACCGAAGAAGGACCAATCCTGACCGTTATGCTGTGCGCAGTACTTCTGTTTGCGCCAGCGTGCGGTCTTTCCTGGATGCCTTCGTCGTGCCCACCGCCAGAGACTCGAGAAGATTTCATGATCCACACGTGCAAATGTGGATTTATTCATGGTGTGCCGATGATAATTAGCCCAACCTCTTATCTTAGGGTTGAGTTCCTTGATCAGATCGCCGGCAGATGAACCCAGAGCAGCTTTGATCGTTCTTCGGACGTCGTCCAAGAAGGTTTTCACATTCTTCTTGGAAGGCTTAATGCGCCGTTTCCCGTCAGGATACCGGCGCACATTTTGACCAAGAAAATCAAAGCCATCTTTCACGTGCGTGATGACTGTCTTCGTTGGAGAGAGCTCAAGCCCTCGTTCTTGCAGAAACCGCTCAATCAAGGGTTTGATATCTCTTTCCAGCAATTCTTTCGATTTACTGGTGACGATGAAGTCGTCCGCATAACGGATGAAGTTCACCGAGGGATTTTTGCCTCCAAAGGACTTGACCGGCCTTCTCGAAGGATATTTTTCCTTCAGGACTCGTTCCAGTCCGTCCAGTGCACAGTTGGCGAGCGCTGGGGAGACGATTCCTCCCTGGGGCGTTCCCTCCATTGTTTCGTGAAAGATGTGTTGATCCACATACCCGGATTTCAGCCACTTTCGGAGAATGGCGCGATCCATAGGGACATGAGCCATGAGCCAATCGTGGGAAATTTTATCGAAACAGCTTCGAATATCGCCTTCTAGAATCCACTGCGTGTTTGCGTCCGTCAGTGCATTGAAGCATTGTTGAATCGCATCCGCGCAGGACCGCTGCTGGCGAAACCCGTAGGAGTTTCTATCAGCGGTGGTTTCCGCAACAGGATCGAGTGCAAGCAAATGCAATGCTTGCATAGCTCGATCGATCATTGTGGGGATGCCGAGCGGGCGTTTTGTTTTGCCATCCGATTTCGGAATGTAGACACGTCGCAAGGGTTGAGGTTGATATCCCCTGCGTTGGAGTTCATGGACTGCCCAGGTTTTCTTCTCTGGTGTGTCCCAGATTACTCGGTCCACACCGGGGGTTTTCTTGCCATCGTTTTCTGTCACCCGTCGGACGGCAAGAACCTTGCCGCTATACGAGTGGGTCAACAAGCGTTGCAAGGCTCGCACCTTGCCCCACCTGCCTTCCTTCGTTGCCTGCGCGATACGCACTTGGAGTCGGCGAACGTTGCGGTGGATGGTTTGCCAATCGATGGCGTAACACTCCTTCGCTTCCCCTGAGACCGCACCAACAGCTTGCGCCGTCGTCATCTGCCTTGTCTCATAAGCCGATTAGCCCAGCTTTCTCGCGGGAAGTACCACAGGGAAGTCTGCTCGCTTTCGCGTTCAGTGATGTTGTCCATACAACTGACGCAACCGATATCTGTTCCATTACAGAACAGCATTCGCTTCCTCCCTGATGTTTTGTCCGCACCGCCATCGGTCCACCTTGCGTGGACTTTCCCCTTTGCGGGGGAGCGATACGGGTTTACTCTGTTCCCGCTGAAATGACACGATAGGTTAGGTCCGCTCCCTACGCCGGCCGTGTGGATTGCCCATGACGGGGCAGGCACAAGTCCCCGTACCCACGACAATAAGAGCCGCTCAGCATATTAGGCTCCCTCACATTCACGACGCTTACGAGCGTTTGTGTGTTCTGACCGTACTATCAAGCCTAGGCCCGCTCCGCCTTTATGCTGGCAGATACACCGTTGCCTCGCGGTTCCGGTGCCAACCTCGCGGTTGTGGGTACATTGTCCGAGGGCTTCAGACGGATTGTTACCGCCCCGCCTCTACCTCGTAGGCTACGTGCAATGGGACGCACGGTCTGATCACCTCCTTGTCAGACAATCATGTTCAGCAGCTTACAGATCGCACTGTGCCATGAGTGTGCCGTGCGCTGTGATCCGGTTTGCGCCAAAGCGATTCCTTTCAATACCAAACCAGAATGCTTCCGTGCGGGCTTTGGTTTACGCAAGTGATTGGTGCTGAAGCAGATTTTAGCCACCCTGCTGATAAGAGTTCACAAACTCTGGATCAGCATATCGGGGTTCGAATCCCTGGGGGGCAGCCAAATCTTTTCAGCGATTTCCACTCTTTCCCGAGGGCACTCGTTCTTTGGTGATTTCGCCCGGATCTCTTCTCCTACTTGAAGAGCAGATGGCCACAGCTCGATTCAGATCATCGTGGACATCTTCGGGCAACCGAACCCGCGATCCGGATTACTGATGATATCCCGGAAGCCTCTGCTGTAAAGTAATTGCGCCCGCGAGCGCCACATGGTGACCGCGGTCGCGCAAGGCGATTGTGGCTCCCAATTCCAAACAACTTTACGACGCGATCGTGGTCGGCGGCGGTCACAACGGACTCACCGCGGCCGCTTATTTGGCGCGGGCCGGAATGTCAACCCTAGTCCTCGAACGGCGACACATGGTGGGCGGCTGTTGCGTGACGGAGGAAATCGCTCCCGGCTGCCGCGCGTCCACTACCTCTTACATCGCCAGCATGCTAAGACCGGAGGTGATCAGCGATCTCAATCTGCGGGAGCATGAGCTTCGTATGGTTCCGTGCGATCCAGCTCTTCAGGTCCCGTTCCCGGATGGAGAAGTTGTGCCGTGGTGGACAAACCGCGATCGTGCTGTCGCGGAATTTCGCAGGTTTTCCGTCAAAGATGCCAAGGCTTTTGTACGCATAGATGACCAACTGAAGAAATTGGCTCGCTACTTGCAGCCGTTCTTTCTCGAGCCACCGCCGGAGATCGATACTCACAGTCTGCACGGTTGGTCGGATTTGTTCCGGGTTGGTAGACGATTCCGGTCGATCTCCAACGCTGAAATCGCGCAGCTTATCTCGTTCTTAACCGGGAGTCTGGGCGAATTTCTCGATCGCAATTACGAATCCGACAAAATTAAGACACTGTTTCTGGCCAACAACGTCTACGGCAAGCACGGGGGACCTTATCAACACGGTACCGCGATCGGCCTGCTGTTTCATTTGTTGAGTGGAGGGGAACACGAACTGCAAGGATTTTTCGGGCATGTAATGGGCGGAATGGGCGCCATCACTCAAGCGCTTTCCTCTGCCGGACAAATACTTGGCGTGGAGATTCGCACTTCTGCCTCGGTGGCGCAGATTAATGTTCGCAACGGCCGGGTTTGCGGAGTAGTCCTTGAAGATGGGACAGAGCTTCGTTCCAAGGTCGTGCTTTCCAATGCCGATCCCAAGCGGACGTTTTTGAAGCTGGTCCCGGCAGGCGAACTTCCTGAAGATTTTATTCAGGCAGTGGAAGGCATAAAGATGGACGGTCCGTGCGCCAAGGTAAATATGGTGCTGGCGGAAGAACCGCGCTTCACCGGAACTTCGCCCAACGCCAGTCCTTTGGAGCGTACCTTATACACGCTGGTTCCCTCGCTGGAGTTTGCGGAACGCTGCTATGCCGTTTCTAGATCCGGCGAAATCCCGGAGGAACTCTGGGTGGATTGTGTGGTCTCTTCCAATGCTGACGCTTCCCTCGCGCCGGCGGGCAAACATATTTTGACTTGTTTCGTACAATACGTGCCCTATCGCCTGCGGCAGGGAACATGGGATGAAAATCGTGAACTGCTGGGCGATCGTGTGGTGAAGAAAATCGCAGAGTACGCTCCCAATGTGCCGAACGCTGTCGTGGCGCGACAAGTGCTAACCCCTCTCGACCTGGAACGCACGTACGGTCTAACGGAGGGAAATATTTTCCACGGTGACCTGACACTCGAGCAGTTATTTTTCATGCGCCCCGTGCCGGGGTGGTCGCAGTACCGCACTCCAATCGCCGGATTGTATCTGTGCGGGGCGGGAGCGCATCCTGGCGGTGGAGTCACCGGCGCCCCGGGCCATAATGCCGCCCATCAGGTTTTGCGGGATGTAAAGAAACGGTACTTCAACGGGAATACCGCATGACGATAGTCGACAACATGTAGGCAAATGACGACAAGGAGCAGGCATGACGAAGAAAGGAATTCTGGAGCGACTGAAGGAAGGCCCCGTCCTTGGTGACGGCGGCTATCTATTGGAACTGGAAAAGCGCGGATGGGTGCGTGCGGGTCCGTTCACGCCAGAAGTGGCGCTCGTGTATCCCCAAGCTCTTCGCGAATTGCATGTCGAATTTCGCGAAGCAGGAGCCGACGTGCTGCAGGCGCTCACCTTTTATGCCAGCCGCGACAAACTGGTAACTGTAGGTCTGGAAAACCGATTGGAGGACTTGAATCGTGCCTCTGTCCGCATAGCCCGTGAAGTTGCTGGCGATCGGTGTCTGGTGGCGGGCAATTTGAGTCTGACGTGGATGTACGAACCAAATAGTCCGTCAGCAGCAGAGCGCGTCCGTAGGACCTTTGATGAGCAACTCGCGGTGCAAGTGGATGAGGGGATTGACTTCATCATTGGGGAGACTTTTTCCTGGCTGGGGGAAGCACTTCTTGCCGTTGAACGAGCCCGGACGACGGGGCTGCCCACCATGGTGACCATCTGCTTCGAGAACAAAGACCAAACAGCCGAAGGAAAAACCGCCGTCGAAGCAGCGCAAGCGCTCTTCGATGCCGGGGCTGACATCGTGGGCATGAATTGTTTGCGGCCGCCAGAACACATGTTGCCCGCCATGGAACAGATGCGCCGCGCGGTGTCGGGCTATCTCGGCTGCCAGCCTGTCGCTTATAGAACACCGAAAGAAAAACCGGACTTCACTAGCTTGCCCGAGTTTCCTTACGCCCTCGATCCATTGCAGCTCACGCGCAAGGAAATGGCCGACTATGCGCTGCGTGCGCGCGACATCGGAATCAACTACATCGGCGCTTGCTGCGGTTCCGTTGCCATGCACATACGTGAGATGGGTCGCGCACTGGGCAAGGTGTCCGAAGATTTAGGTCCGTGGAAGAAGGGTGGCGCGAAGCCAATGTCGGCGTATGAATACTACGATCATGATCACAGTGCCAGCGCCGGAAAGAAGTAGCCGGCACAGGTCAGAAAAAGTCAATGGACGACAACAGAGCGGGCGCGATCCGAGTCAAAATCTCAGCCGGGCCGGGCATTTCGGTTGCCGAGACATCCGATCCTCAACGGCCGCCTCGTGTTCTCGGCTTTCGCGACCTGGTGATGTTCTACGTGGTTACCGGCATCAGCCTGCGCTGGATTGCCACCGCGGCGGCAGCCGGACCAAGTTCGGTTGTGATTTGGATAGGCGCCTGGCTCGTCTTCTACATACCGCTCGCGCTCTCAGTGATTGAACTTTCCTCGCGCTATCCCAATGAAGGCGGTTTGTATGTCTGGAGCAAACGCGCTTTTGGGGATTTTGCCGGATTCATGTCTGCTTGGACTTACTGGACCTGCAACCTGCCTTACTTCCCAGCGGTTCTGTACTTTGCCGCCAGCAACGCGTTGTTCATGCGTCCGCATGCGTGGATGCACCTCTCCTCCGATAGTACCTACTACATCGTGTTTTCCTTCGTCACACTGGCGGTGGTGGCAATTCTGAACATCATCGGCCTGGACGTGGGCAAGTGGCTCCACAACCTCGGGGCACTCGCTATGTGGGTGCCGGTAGCAATCCTCATTATCATGGGTCTGGTAGCCTGGCACCGCTTCGGCCCGGCCACCTCCTTCGCTCCTTCTGCCCTGGTTCCCAGCTTCAAACTCAAGGACGTCCTCTTCTGGTCGGTGTTGATTTTTGCATTCGCCGGCTGCGAAGCTGCTTCGTTTATGGGCGACGAGATTAAGAATCCGCGGCGATCCATTCCCCTTGCGCTCTTTTTTGCCGGCCTGACCGTGGTGCTGTGTTACGTCCTCGGAACAGTTTCGGTTCTGATCGCCCTGCCTCAATCAGAAGTTAGCAACCTTCAGGGCCTCATGCAGGCCATATCAAAGACTGCCCACCGCATTGGCTTTGATGGCATCATCCCCTGGGCAGCCCTCCTGATCGCGCTCAGCAACCTCGGCGCCGCCGGAGCCTTTCTTGCGGCCGTAGCTCGCCTGCCCTTTGTGGCAGGCCTCGATCATTTTCTTCCCGCGATTTTCGGGGCGGTCCACCCCCGCTGGCGAACGCCCTGGTTTGCCCTGTTGATGCAAGCAGTGTTTGGCATGGTCTTCGCTCTTCTGGGACAGGTGGGCACCAGCGTAAAGGGCGCTTATGACGTGCTGGTCAGCATGGGCGTAATCACGTACTTCATTCCGTTCCTCTATCTTTTCGCTGCCATGTTCAAACTACAACGTGAGCCGGCCGGTCAAGATGTGATTCGAGTGCCTGGCGGCAAACCTGTTGCCCTGATGGTGGCCGCCTTAGGCTTCTGTACCACCTTGCTGACGATCGCTCTGTCCCTGATTCCCGCGGCGGATGAGCCCAACAAAGTGCTGGCCGTGGTGAAGGTTGTCGGCTTAACCGGACTGGTGCTGATCACAGGCGTGGTGCTGTACTGGCTAGGAAAGAGAAGAGCGAGCCGGGAAACGGCGGCAACCATGTGAGCCCCAAAGCCCTACCGAGCCGCGGAGCGGCGTCAGATCACACCCCACGGCACAAGCCGTGGGTCAGCGTGACCCCACAGCCGCACAGAGCCGCGGCGTCAGATTACAAGCCCACGGCACGGGCCGTGGGTCAGCGCCGTGACCACACAAGCCCCGAAGGGGCGCAAGAAACCTCCACGGCCAGCGTCGTGAAAGAAAAAGGTAATGTAGTTGTCTCCCCTTCAACTTCCTTACTGAATCTTATTCAAGACGGCGGGTCCTGGCGCTGGTCCAGGGCGCGTGCCGTAGAATGTTGCCCAAAGTTCGAGAAAACCCATGCCGATTTCCAAAGACGCCATGCGCGTCGACGCTGACATCACGCGGGCCTGGACACTCCCCGCCACGCGTTACACCGACGCGGGCGTCTTTGCGGCTGAAAGGGAAAAAATATTTTCGCGCACATGGCAGGTAGTCGGTCACAGCGACAAAGTCATAAATCCGGGAGACTATTTCACCACTGAACTCATTGGCGAGCCTCTGCTGTTGGTGCGCGGGACGGACAGAAAACTACGTGGCTTCTACAACGTGTGCCGTCATCGTGCTGGCCCTCCCGCCGTAGGATGCGGCTCCTGCAAACTTTTTCGCTGCGGCTATCACGGTTGGACCTATGGACTGGACGGCTCGCTAATCCACGCCACTGAGATCGAGGGGGTGGAGGGATTTCGTTCCGAAGATTTTGCCCTCGCCCCGGTTCGGACGGAAGAATGGTTCAATCTGGTCTTCGTCAATCTCGATCCAGACGCCCCGCCTTTGCGCGAAAGTCTAGACGAGTTGCCGCAACAAACCGCAAAATTTCCCTTCGAAAAAATGAAGTTGTTTGAACGCCGAACCTACGACATGAAGTGCAACTGGAAAACATATGTCGATAACTACCTCGAGGGCTATCACCTGCCCAGCGTGCATCCTGCGCTCAACCGCGAACTGGATTTCAATGCTTACACGGTCGAGCCCTATGGCAGGCATGTGCGGCAGTTCAGTCCGATCCGCGGGGCCCAGCCTGGCGATGCGACATCGCGTCGCTACCCGGAGGCACGGGAAGACCTGACCACCGAATACTTTTGGATTTTTCCCAACTGGATGCTGAACTGCTACCCGGACAATGTGTCGCTGAACATCGTGTTGCCGGTGGAACCCGAGCGCTCGCTGGCAATCTTCGAGTGGTATTTACAAGAAAAAGATCACGGCGCTCCGGCGGCGAAGGCTTCAGTGGAGTTCAGCGACCAGATCCAGATAGAGGATGTCAGCATCTGCGAAGCAGTGCAGAAGAATCTGAGGTCGCGGAGCTACGCCCGCGGGCGGTTCAGTGTGACGCAGGAAAAGGGAGTGCACGCTTTTCACAGGATGTATTCGGAAGTCAGGGGAGAAAGCACTGAGTGAAACGCCATGTTTCACTAACAAAGCCATGATGGTTTTTGTAGGCACTACTTCGTTCCACTTCTTAAGATGATGCTGAATGTCGTGCTTCCCACCTTTGTTGACAGCAAGATGGGGCACCCCGAGTGATCTTAGATATACTTCGCCAATCGGCACCTATCCGATCGGAGGACCAACCGTGTTGAAAGATGCAGCACTTGTTCCGTACATCCCAGTCAGCGACGTGGCACGAGCCCGTAGGTTCTACGAACAGAAGGTCGGATTAAAACCCAAGGAAGAATACGCCGGCGGTGTGATTTACGAATGTGGCGAGGGTTCATGGGTCTTCATGTACCCGTCAGCGGGAGCGGGCACGTCGAAAGCCAGCACGGCATTTTGGTCGGTTGAGGACGTGGCGGCGGAAGTCCGCGAACTGAAGGCGAGAGGCGTGGTCTTCGAGGAATACGACATGCACGGGATCACGACCGTGAACAGCATCGCCACTGCAGGCGGTGCAAAGACGGCGTGGTTCAAAGACAGCGAGGGAAATATTTTGGCCATCAGTCAAAGGCTTTGAGCGTAACCCGGCTTCTCGACCAATCGAGAGCACGCAAGGGGTCTGTAAGGGCATTTCAGTGTCTGTCGCAGGCGCTCGAAGGGCGCGACTTTAATCTCTAGGGTTTTGCTTACATCGCAAGGAACCTAACCTATGAACAAAATAAACTTCTGGGCCGTCATCGTGGCGGCGGTTGTAGCGTTTGTGCTGGGAGCGCTTTGGTACGGTCCTTTTTTGTTCGGCAAGGCATATCTCGAAGTGCGCGCCGTGAACCCGGCCGCCATTGCCGATATGAGGCCGCCGGCTTGGGAGCTCGTCGGTGAGTTTGCCAAGAATCTTGTCGTCGCCTTCGCGATCGCTTACTTTGTCGTGCGTCTTGGCGTCGGCGACTGGAAGAGTGCGCTGCAGCTTGGACTCTGGATCTGGGTTGGGTTTCAAGCCATGCTTCTGATGGGCGCCGTCCTTCATGAGCACATGCCCTGGACGCTCTACGCCATCCACGCCGGGGACGCACTGGTGAAGACACTGCTCATGACCGTGATACTCGGCGTCTGGCGCAAGTAAAAATTGTCGTTGGGGTTTTCGCAATACCACCCGAAACTCGAAGGACATGAAAAAGAAAAGCGGACAACAGCCATGATAAAGCAACGCGAACCACCAAACATGGACGACAGGCTCCGATTCTTCGAGCATGAGGGGCACCGGATTTTGCTGGTCGATCTATCCCATTGCACGGCTCGTGAAGTTGAAGAAATTACTCGCAGAGTTCCCGATTACGTCACCACTCAACCACTCGGCTCGACCTTGATACTTACGGATTTTGGAGGAGCCTCGTTTGACAGGGATACCCTCATCGCGATGAAAGAAACCGCCGTATTCGATAAGCCATATGTAAAGAAATCGGCCCTGGTAGGGACTGAGAGCCTTCCGCGCGAGTTCTACGAAAGCATGAAAACCTTTTCCCGGCGCGAGCTGCCGATTTTCAGCAGCCGGGAAGAAGCTTTGAAATGGTTAGTGGGAAATTCTGAGCCCCCGAAATAGGTGAAGAGGTTCGCGTCTTAATCCGCTTCCGAACAAGGCTAGCCCAAGGCCTTGGAGCGCGAAGCCTAAAGCTGCTGCTAGGTCGTACAAAGACAATGGGCATCCTTTTTGCATTTTCAAAATCCGCGACGTCTACCGCTCTTGACTTGTCAGAATTGCGCTGCTGCTATTTGGCGTATTGCTCGTGGTTGGACTTGTCGGAGAATACGCCAACGTTGATCGCTGGAAGAAGCATGTCAAAGTTTTTGAGATGTTTGTGATTATCGGCGTTGCTGGAGAATTGTTGGCAGACGCGGCGGAATCTTCCTTTTTTCAAGACATCTCCAAACAATCGCCGACGGGGAAATCGCGAACCTTACCAAAGAGGCTGGCGATGCGAAGAAGTCTGCTGAGGGTGCAGCCGATGCGGCATCACGCGCCAAGGCATTTGCGGATGAAGCGAGTACTGTGGCTGGCGTTGCGATAGGTAAGTCTAAGGCAGCAGAAGATGCTTCCGAACACGCTCTAGCTCTTGCGTGGAGAGCAGAGAGATACGCCGCTTGGCGGACAATCTCCGACAAACAGGCTGGCATCATCGTCAAGCATCTTGCGTCGTTACAAGGCCATACCTTGAATATGTTCGTCTTTACCGACGAATATGTTCGTCTTTACCGACGAACCTGAAACCGCTGGATACGCCGAACGGCTTGGCACAGTCCTAGCCAAAGTCATGCAAGTCACGTTTTCGCCGTATCCAGGGAAATTGCTTCCTCCGCCCGGACTGAGGTTTGTCGTTGGTAGAGATCGCGAGAAGGACTTCGCGCTTGTCGTAGAAGCGCTGGACATGGCTGGCGTTGAGAAGGCGGTCGCATTAAAGAAAGCAGCGGTACACCAAGCGCCAGATGATGGTATAGAAATTGACGTTGGAGGAAGACACTGATCGAAACAAGCCCAAGGCGTGAGGATTGTCAGCGTTACGGCCTGTGCAAGCGAAACGGCACTACTACCCGCCCCGTATCTGAGTTGGAAACTTAACGATTTTGGCGTATAAAAGTTAGTTGCGGCGGCACGCGTCGTCTTCTTCCTTCCCGTGCGGCAACAACTCTAATTCAGGAGCTCGAGCGTCCAATGTCCAGCCTGTCTACCGCCCATGCCTCCAAGGGAGGGCTGGAGGGAGTAGTAGCAACCACTTCCAGCATCTGCTACATCGATGGAGACCAGGGAGTTTTGGCCTATCGTGGTATCGATATCCACGAACTTGCGGACAATTCCAATTTCGAGGAAACTTGCTACCTCTTGTGGTTTGGCCGGCTGCCCAAACGCAATGAACTGAAAGAGCTTCGCGATCGTTTGGCAGAAGAGCGCAAGCTGGACGCCTCCATCCTCAGTCTGATGCGCATGGCTCCCAAGCACGTCCTGCCCATGGACGTGCTGCGCACCGCAGTTTCAGCTCTGTCTTTCTACGATCCCGACGGAAAAAACAATGATCGCCAAGCCAATGTGAACAAGGCCATCCGCTTAACTTCGCAGATTGCCATGATCGTAGCCGCCTATGACCGCATTCGAAAAGGAAGCAAGGTGGTCGAGCCTGACCGATCTCTGTCACATGCCGCAAACTTCCTGCTGATGCTGAACGGAACTCAACCTTCCGCTACTGCCGAGCGCGCCTTGGATATCGCTCTCATCCTGCACGCGGATCACGAACTCAACGCATCCACATTCGCTGCCCGAGTCACGGCTGCAACTCTTTCCGATATACACTCCGCAGTTACATCCGCGATCGGCGCGCTAAAGGGACCGCTGCATGGCGGCGCCAATGAAGCTGTGTTCCACATCCTGGAGGCCATCGATAGTTCCGGCGCTGATCCGGTGGAATACGTGAAGGGAATGCTGGCCCAAAAAAAGAAGATTCCTGGTTTCGGGCATCGTGTGTACCACACCGAAGATCCGCGGGCCACTCACCTTCGCAAGATGTCGCGCGATCTGGGTCAATCCAGTGGCCAAGCCAAGTGGTTTGAGGCATCCAAAAGGATCGAAGAATTTGTAAAGGCCGACAAGAAACTCAATGCCAACGTAGACTTCTATTCCGCTTCGACCTATCACGCTCTTGGCATTGACGTCGATCTGTTTACACCCGTGTTTGCCGTTTCACGTGTAAGCGGTTGGACGGCCCACGTCATCGAACAACTCGAGGACAATCGGCTCATCCGTCCCCGGGCGGACTACATTGGCCCAGCCTATCCGCAGCATTACGTGCCCATGCAGCAGCGATAGGGAAGTCTCAGCAAAACAATCTTGTCATCGGTTAACCATTCGTGGTCCACGTGTGTCTGGACTGCACCTGGTGGAGGCCTATGAAAATGCCCAGAGCATAGGCCCGGTCACTTTCGAACGTAACTTTGAAGACCATGAAGGTTCGAGATATCATTAGGCTGTTGGAGCGGGACGGTTGGTTCCTCAAGGCTACAAGAGGCAGCCATCGTCACTATAAGCATCCAGTCAAACCGGGACGTGTGACGTTGCCGGGGCATGCAAACGACGATCTGCCTGGTACTTTGAATAGTGTTTCGAAGCAAGCAGGTTTAAAGCGATGAACTATGTGGTCATCTTCGAAAAGTCAGCGACAGGATGGGGCGCGTACGTTCCTGATCTCCCGGGTGTAATAACAACCGGTAAAACCAAGGAGGAAGCACAGGACTTGATCCGCGAGGCCATCGAATTTCATCTGGAAGGCTTGCGCGAAGACAATTTGCCGATTCCTGAACCGAGCGTCTCGGCCGAGGTTGTCACTGTTTCTGCTGGCCGTTAATCCCTACCCGCCCGAAAAAACTGCTCCGATGAACTTGATGTTTGGTTTGTCCTGCAGTCACCGCAGCAAAGCGTAAAATAAGTAATGAAGCTCATGCGCCGGGTTTACTTCGACAATAACGCCTCCACGCCCGTCCTCTCCGAGGTCTTCGACGCCATGCGTCCCTACTTCGGTGAGCACTTCGGCAACGCGTCCTCCATCCACCATCATGGACAGGACACGCGTGCAGCCGTTGAGCGAGCCCGCGAGTCGCTGGCGACGCTTGTAGGATGTCGTCCGTCCGAGATCGTGTTTACCAGCGGTGGCACCGAAGGCGACAACCTGGCTATCTTCGGACTCGCCCGCTCCGGCGACCACGTTATTTCTTCGACCATCGAACATCACGCCGTGCTGAATGCCTGCAAGCACCTGGAAGAGATGGGATGTGAAGTCACTTATATTCCGGTGGACGGCAGGGGACAGGTTGATCCCGACGATGTCCGACGGGCGCTGCGTGCGAATACCAGGCTCATCACCATTATGATGGCCAACAATGAAACCGGCGTCCTCCAGCCAGTAGAGGAGATCGGGAAAATTGCTGCTGAAGCGGACGTCTACTTTCACACCGACGGAGTACAGGCAGCAGGGAAGGTGCCTCTCGATGTCAATCGCATCGGCTGCGACCTGCTTTCCATCTCGGGCCACAAGATGCACGCGCCGCAGGGGGTTGGCGCACTTTATGTCCGGAAGGGAACTCTGCTGCAGCCGATGTTGTATGGCGG